>Ga0315550_1001749_pt1 | contig 13329 bp, 16 predicted proteins | sample SalMarSW160190MG_2_FD_203100 | JGI IMG/M metagenome (GOLD analysis project Ga0315550, IMG submission 203100) | Salt marsh sediment microbial communities from the Plum Island Ecosystem LTER, Massachusetts, United States - Salt Marsh Sediment SW1601-90 ... | reverse complement strand
ATGTAATAAAACATGGCCTAAATTGCCTGGTTATAGATAAAAGCATTATTATGTTAGAAAAACTGGAAGCTTTAGTGTCGTCTATAGGCGGTTTAGTTTACTGCAGAGCAATCTTTATAACTTGACGTTCTTATTGGAAAAGACGAACTGGAAATAACACAACAGAAGGATACCAAGCATGGGTCATAGAAAAAAGCATGCGCCTAGGCATGGTTCATTAGCTTATTTACCTAGAGGACGCGCCAAGCGAACGGTTGGAAGAATCCGTTTCTGGCCCAAAGTGGAAGAGGGACCAACCCTGCTCGGATTCATGGGGTACAAAGCCGGAATGACTCACATCCTCATGGTAGAGGACAAACCAGGCTCCCTAAACTTGGGCAAAGAGGCATCGCATCCAGCGACAATATTGGATGCTCCGCCAATCATAGTTTTCGCCATTCGCGCTTACACGAAAGACCAGTACGGTTTACACACCTTTACTGAAGCTTGGATGAAGAGTCCTCCCAAGGATTTCGACCGAGCCCTTGTTTTACCTGAAGAATTCAACACTGAAGAGAACTTGAAGAAGATTGAAGAGAACCTGGAGGAAATAGCGGAGATTCGGCTCCTAGCTGCAACACAGCCGAGACTCGCAGCGGTTCCTAAGAAAAAGCCAGATATTATGGAAATCAAGGTGGATGGAGGCTCAATCAAAGAACAAATTGAATACGCAAAGAGCCTGCTAGGAAAAACTGTCTCGATTACAGACGTTTTTAAAGAAGGCCATTTCATGGATGTGGCGGCGATAACCAAGGGAAAAGGCTTTCAAGGTCCCGTGAAACGGTGGGGAATCAAAATCTTGCCTCGCAAGTCTCGAAAGACCAAGCGGGGAGTAGCTGCAATCGGACCATGGAAACCCGCAAGGGTTCTATACACGGTTCCCAGAGCTGGACAGATGGGTTACCACCAAAGAATCGAATACAATAAACGCATCCTAAAAATCGGAGTCGACGGAAAAAACGTTACTCCAAAGGGCGGATTCTTGAAGTATGGAGAAGTAAAAGGAACATATGTTATCGTGGACGGAAGCCTTCCAGGTCCCGCTAAACGTCTTGTGCGGCTGCGACATCCAGCTCGTCCTCCAAAAAAGATGCCTGAAACCCCGCCAAATATCACTTACATCTCTTTGGAGTCCATGCAAAAATAAATGGGTGATATGTTATGGGTAAGATTTCAGCTAAAGTTTTTGATCTGAAAGGCGAAGAAGTAAGCAAACTTAATCTTCCTCAGATCTTCAATACGCCCAGCAGACCAGACGTAATAAAGCGGGCAGTAGTTGCCATCCAGTCTCATAAGTATCAACCGCAAGGCAGAGACCCCATGGCTGGAAAGAAAAACACAGCAGAGTCCCGAGGAACCGGTTTGGGAATCTCCCGTATGCCACGATTGAAGGAAAGGGGTCAACGAGCCGCTTTTGCCCCGGGCACAGTGGGAGGCAGATCAGCTCATCCTCCAGAGGCTGAAAAGAAGATCAGAAAGAAGATCCCGAAAAAAGAAATGCACCTTGCTTTGCGTTCAGCAATCGCCGCAACAGGGTCAAAAGAGACTGTGGCTTTTAGGGGTCATATGGTGGAGGATGTTCCCGATTTTCCGCTGGTTGTTGTGGATGAAATTCAAAGTCTGAAAAGAACCAAAGACATAGAGGAGACCCTCATGAACCTTGGAGTGTGGCCAGATATCTTTCGTGTCAAAGAAAGCCGGAAAGTTAGAGCTGGCAAAGGAAAGATGCGGGGACGAAAGATGAAACAGGCTGTTGGACCTCTGCTGGTCATAACCAAAAACGATGGCGTGGCTGAGGCAGCTAGAAACCTTCCCGGAATAGAAGTTGCGTCAGTGGAAAACTTGAACGCTGAACTTTTGGCGCCAGGAACCCACCCGGGGAGACTGACTGTTTGGACGAATTCAGCTTTTGAGAAATTGGAGACGATCTTTGGAGGAAAATAGCTTGGATCCCTACAAAACTATCCGGTATCCAGTCATGACAGAGGTTACGAGCCGCATACTTGAGGCAGAAAACAAGCTTGTTTTTGTCGTCAACAAAAAGGCCACGAAAAGGGACATCAAGATGGCGGTGGAGGAGCTTTATGACGTGGTTGTGGATAAGGTCAACTCCACCATAACTCCTGAAGGCGAGAAGAAAGCTTTTGTGAAACTTCACCCAGACTACAAAGCAGTTGACATAGCCATCAAACTGGGTATCCTCTAAAAAAGAGGAACTTTGGTTTTCAAGATGCAGCTGTCTTCCAAAATTTTTCCCGCTATAGTGTTTCTGTTAGTTATCGGAACCTCTTTGGCTCTTTTCCTCTATCCGCAACTCATCTATGATATTCTAATCTGGGTGATAGAGTCTTTTGAAGCCGGAGGACCTCCACTCCTGTTTGGCATGATGATAGTCCAAGCCATAGCCATCCCCATCCCCTCTGAGCTTGTCCTGATTGCCGGAGGCTTAGCTTTCGATTTCCCGATAGGATGGCTAGTTGGCGCATTAGGCTCAATAGTTGCTGCAATGATAGGCTTCTACATCGCCCGAAAAGGCGGAAGATCCCTTGCCATAAAGTTGGTTGGCGAGCGGGGAATCAACTTCGCGGATAACTGGTTTAACCGCTGGGGCGCATGGGCTATTCTTTTGGGAAGATTTGCGCCATTCATACCCTTTGACGCCATATCCTATAGCGCAGGATTGACTTCGATGAAACTAAAGAAGTTCATGATTCCCACAATAATCGGCACATTACCTAGGACACTATTCTACACAACTTTAGGACGCTCTTTTGGTGTGAGTTTCGACCAGCTCATACAAACTTACCGTGAAACTGGGGAGATACCCGCGGAACTGCAGGGCATGGTTTCTCAATTCAATTACGTCCTGCTGGCAGTGGTTGCAGTTATAGCAGTGATTTTTGTGGTATACTGGCTTGTAACGCGAAGGTATACAGCGGAAAAGGAAACTAAAAGTATTTAAAAAAGAGACCCGTCTGTAGAACCTGAATGTTCCAAAGGAAGATGATACATCTTGGGTAAACGTATTCGAGTTCAAAGACGCGGAAGAGGAAGCTCAACTTTCAGGGCATCAACCCACAAGAGGGTAGCTCCGGTTCATTATCCTTCAGTATCCGTCACGGAACAGAGAGGAGTCATCCACGGTCAAGTCAAGGATATAATTCACGATCCTGGAAGAGGGTCTCCTATGGTCGCCATAAAGCTTGAGACCGGCGAAACCTATTACTCGGTGGTTCCAGAGGGCGTCTATGAGGGACAACCTACCCAGATCGGCGACGAAGCTTCTGTGGAGATAGGAAACGTTCTTCCTTTGGGCAAGATTCCTGAAGGCACCATGGTCTGCAACATCGAGCTTTCTCCCGGAGATGGAGGCAAAATGGTGCGTTCCTCCGGAGCCTACGCAACTGTGGTGGCGCATACGCCTGAGGGAACAATTGTGAAGCTTCCTTCCAAAAGAACCAAGTATGTGAACGATCTTTGCCGAGCAACAATTGGAGTCATCTCAGGAGCGGGTCGTACCGAAAAGCCTTTCCTCAAGGCTGGAACCAAGTTTCATCTTATGAAGGCTAAGGGGCACATGTATCCTCGCACTCGGGGCATCGCCATGATTGCTGCTGCTCATCCTTATGGTAGCAGCAAGAAGGGTGGACGTAAGGTTACAACGGTGTCGCGGAATGCTCCTCCAGGCAAAAAGGTTGGTTTAATCGCGGCTAGAAGTGCTGGCAACAGAACCAAAAGAAGAAGAGTCTAGTCTGCAGCAAAAATTGGAAAAAGTAATGTTTTCAACAATCCACTGTTATTAGGCTCCTAATATGGGAATCATCAGCGGCTGTTTTCGCTGTCATGTTCTAGCTGAACCTGCGTTAGAATATGTTAACAGGAGTACAGAAATAGTTATTTGGACCTGATACGGGTCCAATTAGATAGAGTCTATTTACTATCAATAAGCTAACTAAAAACTCTCTATCTACATCGACTTAGAAGAATAATAGAACAAGTTTCTCTATTAGGTTAAGAACTATAGTGTCTTTTTTGTCTTTACTATATTGTGTACAAACTACCGTCATTTACTAGATACAGTTTTCTTAGAAGATTTTCAATTGTAAAATATCATAATTGGATAATTCTCTTGTACTCAAAGTGAGTCTACTATTGAATTTGTTGACTAGTATCAAAAAAGAGGGAATTAGGAGAGATATTTGAATAGTATATCTCTAAGTCTGAAAAAGACTTAATTTTAAAATCTTCTCTATTTGGGAAAGTGGTACCCCAATCTAAAACTAGCTTTATCTCCCCCTGATGGCTCAGTTTTATTAAAGGTTGGGGTACTACAATCTAACTTTACAGAAAACAGTATCACTAGATTATCTCTTGTACAATCAAAAGAACAGGTCTATTGTTAAAGTTGTTGACTAGTATAGTTTAGAGCATATTAATTGTCTTAGATGTGGAAAGATAATTACAAGTGCACCTTAATATGATAAAGCATTGGGATTATTCCAGTAAGCGTTTTACTTTTTCAAAAACATCTTATGCGTAAACGGTGCTTCCACAATTTTTGCACACTGTTTCTATTTACACCATCTTTTTAGATAAGGAAACTTCTTTTTCAGTTGGGCTTTAGCTTGCTCAACTGTAATGGTTGGGTCTTTGTCTGCCCACACTTTTGCAGATATGCGCGCGCGCATCGGTTCATGATTACGTATTATTTCAAGTCAATTTTAAAATTTTGGGTAATTCATAGGAACTGAACAGTTCTACTAGTAAAAGAAATTTGTCCTAACAACCTTTACAGCTCCACAACGAAATATTAAGGTTGACAAAATAATATATTCTAAAAGCGGTGTAGAATATTAAGGGGCTGTTTAATTGAATAATGATTCGGTTGGAGAATTATTGCTGTTCATTGGAATAATAGCTTTTGGAGCAATTCTTGGATTTTTTGGAGCTCATATAAGCTGGTACGTATATGGTCAAATTCAATCCATAATGGGAGTTTTTCCTTCTGCACTCTTTTACCCTCCGAATATAATTTACCAAATAGCTTGGACAATATTCGGCGTTATTGCTTTTTTCAAATGGGCAATCGATAGGCCAAGTCGGAGAACAATAAGAAGGAAAAGAGAAATTGGTTATAGGAGATTATATTGTCCAAATTGTGAAAAAGATTTTTTCCACAATGAGACATATTGCAATGAATGTGGCTCAAGATTATCACTTTCATTTATTCCCAAAAATTTGGAATCAAAATAATATTACCTATGAGTGAACAAAAATGATTTCCCTCAAAAATAAAATGACGTTTGTTTATACATTGGTTCTATCTTTCTTACTACTAATTTCCATCGTAAATGCCCAAGGCATTGGTGTTTCTGAAGGAGATTGGTTTAGGTACAGTGTAGAGTATTCGTTTGAATCTGATGACGAGAATGAAGAACCACAACGACAATATGAAGTAGTGGAAAGAATAGATGAGGTTGAAGTGATAATTCACAATATCTCTGGCTCAAAAATCTCATATTACTGCATTACGTATTATGAAAATGGAAGCCAAATAGCCGTTCCAGGAGGGCTTTATCTCGATGTTGAAACAGGTGAGAGGGATGCCACTATAATAGCTCCTTTCTTTATTCAATCGAACCTTGATTCAGGTGACGTAATCTTTTCTGATGAGTCCTATGTTAAAATTAATCAAACAGTTGATTGTACATATCCAGAAGGGAGTCGAGAGACAAACCTTGTTCATTTCTTTGATTCAGGGGAAACACCAGATGGTGGGCATGGTTATATAGAGGGAAAATTCTTTTGGGACAAAGAAACTGGAGTGTTAATTGAATATGATTACAACTATGAATTTACGGTTGGAGACAATCTAACCAAGGAAAGATTCAATTCAAAACTTATTGAATCGAACGTCCCAGCAATACCAGAATTTCAAGAATGGTTTCTTATTTTTTTGTTTGTTACAGGCACATTGTCCATAATCATAATCAAAAAACGCCCCTATCGCTTTAGGCACAACGTTCACACTACAATGAGATAGATGCTCGCTCCCCATTTTTTCTTCTGGCTTTTAAAGCTATTACAACAATAGTTATCACCCCAATAATGACTACTATTGCCATAATCACTTCTATTGGAATGGTAAATGGAGTTGTTCTTGACTCTTTTTGTGAGTTGATTAACGAAATCTTCTGATTTTCAATTTCTAAATCGTATTGGATTATCTCATCTTGAATTACTGTACCATTTCTTGTGTCATTATATTCTAATTTGCCTTCTATTCTGGTGGAAGACAAATAGAAGGTTCCATTATTAATTGCTACAAGTTCAACAGTATACTTGTCTTCTGGGTTTGGTACGATAATAATTTGCGAACCATTAATCGCAAGAAAACTGGATTCAAGACCATATTCAATTTTTCCTGTTTTATCCACCCCTACATGTTGCCCTATTTCATCATATAAATGAAGTTGAACTGGAGAATGAACCATGACGGTTAAGGCATCTCTGTCCGATTCAACATCATTCACTTTGTCTCCAAGAATGAATTCATTACTATTATCATTAAATGTGGAAAATCCATCATATATCTGTGGTTGTTGAAGGAGTTTTCGATAACCCCACAAATCTGAAGTTGGAAATTGGCTAGTTGAATATCTGAAGGCTTCCTCTAAAGAGGTCTTTCCATCATTGTTTTCATCTTCAGTAAAACCTTCAATTAGAAAGTGGGTGAAAGCCATTTCGTTGTATTCCATCAAAGCTTTCGTGTCTTCATCAGTGTCATTTCCAACTTCTCCACAAGCTGCAAGTATTATCCTATTGTTTGCTGGTTTTCTATTTGAATCCAAAGCCAAATCACTCCAACTTTCGTTATCCCTGATAAATCCACCTGCATAGCTCATATCCAAAATCACAATCAAAGTTTGACATTCTATTTCATTCAGCATCTTAGCGATAATGTAATCTGGAATTGGACTTGAAGTATCATGAGCTACTAGATATTCGATACCTGCGTCTAATCCAGATCTAGCTCCATGACCTGCATAATAGAACAAAACAGTATCCTGCGAGTCTGAAATGTCTTTTAGCCAGACTAATTCTTCTTTAACGTCATCACTACTTATGTCATCGTCCCAATTTAGGATGTGATCAGCCAGTACACCAAATCCTTTGTTTATATTTTCTGTAGTAAAACTAAAATCATTTATTAGCACATTGAACATTTTTTCAGCACTTTCTGCAGCTCCAAATTGAAATTCAAAACCTTCATAATCGTTTACTCCTATCACGACTGCCCATTTATCGGGAGAGGGAGTCGCAGGTGAAGGAGGGTTTGTTAAGTCATACAAATAAATGTCGAGGTTACCCGTTCGCTCATCAGACCAAACAATCTTACTACCATAAACGTCTGGCATTGGGCTTCCTCCTCGGTTGGTTGTTGGTTCAGAACTTATTTTCATTTCTTCTTTTAAAGCCAAGTCATACATGAAAACTTCAACTTCGTCTTTACCATTCGAATTCCTCAAATCTCCCCACACAATTTTATCACTATATATACGTGGTCGGATTTGCCCACCGTTTTCGATGCAAATTGGAAATTCATGATTTGAGGTTAAATCATACATAAAAATATCTTCAGAGGGTTCAGTGCGACCTAAATCAGCATACACAAGTTTATCGTCGAATATATCAGGTGCACTAGGAAAGGAGAGGGCATCACCAATTTGCCTTTTTTCGTTAGAAAGGATGTTGTAAGTTGTGATATACCATCCATAAAGCGAATCAGAGCCCTTGGTAAACCAAGCTATTGTATCACCGAAAATCACAGGGTTACGTTCGTCAGCTGGATCATTTGAGATCTGTATTTCGGTTTCAGAATCTAAGTCATACATATAAATGTCACGTGCATCACTTCGCCAGTCTTGCCAAACAATTATATTACCATAAATTGCTGGTCGTTCTTGACTTCCAGGATAAGAGCATATTATTTGCTCTTTATTTGTCTCTAAATCGTACATGTAGATGTCACCCATATCATCACTGCGTGTATCCGACCACACAACCTTATTATCATGAATTTCTGCCCATTCAACACCACCAGCTAAAGATCCACTTGCTATTGTAATCTCTTGGTGACTATCCAAGTTGTATGCATATACACTATCGGTTTCATCAACATAAACAATCCACGAACCATCAATTCGAGGAATCATCTGGTAACCCGATTTGGTTATTATCGCGACCTCTTCCCGTTCTTGCGTTAAAGACCAAGATTCGACCATTACAAATGTAAAACTTGTGAAAAATATGAACATGAATAAAAAAACTGACAAAGTAATCTTCATTTTGACCATTACTCATCTCTAGATTTTCGTATATAAAATATATCCAACTTATACTGCCATTCTTGTAATGAGTCGCCCTCTTCTCTAGGTCATATCGCGTAATTCTGGAGTCTTGAACTAAGTAATTTCGAAACGGTTCTTTTTTCTTGGTTTTTTTAGCCAAAATAGCTTTCTTTTCTTTAATATCAATATAAATAGATAGAAAACTGACAATTGAAAGATGTTAAAATAGCTAACCTTCATCCAGACAATGAAAGGTTTATTTATCTCGATTTATTATTGATTATTTCCCTTAGATAGACTGGGGAAATTAAACAAAAAAGTTAGTAAAATCGGCTCTAAAATGGTCGGTTTACCATCTAATAAAAATGTTTAATAAATCCAGTTACCCAAGAGGGGATGAGTGAGCAGAAATTGCCCAAGAAAGAATTCACGTATCGCGGTCATACAATTGAGGAACTGCAAGGTATGTCCATGGACGAGTTCATAAAGTTGCTCCCGTCGCGGCAACGTCGAAGCCTACAACGGGGACTCAATCCGGGACAGAGGACACTCCTAGAAAACATCAGAAGAGCCCAAAAAGGTCAGAATGAAGGAGAAACGGCGGTCACAAAGACCCACGCCCGCGACATGATAATCCTCCCAGAAATGGTAGGCGCCACCCTTCTAATTCACAACGGAAAAGAGTTCACAGCAGTGGAAATACTGCCAGAAATGATCGGCTGCTACCTAGGCGAATTCTCCATCACCAACAAGCCCGTGAGGCATGGGTCTCCAGGTATCGGTGCATCCAGATCATCAATGTATGTGCCACTCAAGTAAGAACCTAGACCGTGCAAAACAATCCCCCAACTTTACTTTTTGTTGATACCGAAGCCTGACCCACACTTTATGGGTCAACGCTTCGGAAACTTTTTTCTAAAAAATTAAGGTTGCTAGCATTCATATTAGGAGACTAATAATAGTTCATTGTTGAAAACAAGCTTTTTCTGTAAAATCTAAGAGAGATAAAAGTAAAGTTGCTAGCTTAGGCTCTGTAGGTTGGTTCAGACCGTTTCTTTTTTGGGACTGGAGAAATTTTTGGGAGTGGAATAGGCGGTGGAATGTTTAGGCTTCGACAGATGATCACTGACTCTAAGAAAACAATATTGGATATAGATTGGAGGATAATGGGTGGAGGAGGCTTCTTTTCCTTATGCTCCTTAAGAATCTGCTCAAGTTCATCCTTTGACCCTTTCACGTGACTCTTTCCCTTCAAGCTGATTTGAGCCACTCCTGGAGTGTAGTTTATGGTGAAAACAAAAGGAACCTCCAGCAGGTCTTCACCTTTCTTGTTGATTCCAACCACGTTGAGATTGGTGGCTATCTGAACAGGCGGGATGTGCTTTCCGATATCCCAGAAATTTTCAGCGGAAATGTTTTTCACAAAAACTCTTACATTAACCATTTTTCAGATCATCCACAATCTCTGTATTCCAAGTTTACTATTAAAACTTGGCTAGTTTAGGCTTGTTGTTTGTATCGAGTTAAACCGCAATGTCCGCACGTGTAACGGTCACCATGGTCAGCCATGAAGTATCCGGGTCCGCACCGTTCACAGTTGGGACGCAATCTTTTGAGTCCATCTTCCTCAATTTTGTAGTATGAAGCTATTCCACTTCGTTTCTTTTTTGCCTTTTTCTCTCCAGCTTCTTTTTTCGACAACTAATTTTCCTCCTCTTTCTCTGTTGCCTCTTCTGGGGCTTTTGTCTCCTCAGGCTTTTCTGGGGTTGCGTTTCTGGCGATTATGTGTTTGGGTTCCATGAGTTTAGCTTGTTCGATGGAGTCGTAAGCGTTAGCTTCGCCAACGGCAACCATTGTGCCTGTTTTCGTTTCTAACTGTTTAACGTAAACCAACTCAAGCTTTGTTTTCAGCAAGGTTGCAAGCTGTTTCCTAACCTCAGCGCGGGTTGGAGTGCCCCCAGTCTGGGCATGTTCGACGCTGAAGGTTACTTCATTTCTTTTCATTAGAGGATTCTGCTCTTTCGAGACGATCTTAAGCTTCATCACTACACTTCCGCAGGTTGATGATTTGACACATCCCCCTTACTTTAGCTTTTCGAAGATTCCTCCATGGCATCCACGATACGTCGCATATTTTCTCTTGTTTTTTCTGTAACCTTGACTACGACAATTCCTACGTGAGGTTGTCCATAAACAACGAGGGCATGCTCGGGCGCAGACAGCACCGCTACAAGGGTAAGTAAATCTTCCTCCCCGTCAACCATCACCCTTGTTTGTCCCTTTTGCTCAATAGCGCTTCTTATGGCAGTCCAAGCCTCGTCAGTTATGGCTCCCGGAGGATTCTTTGCATACAACGTTTGGTCAGCGTCCACCGTTATCGGTTGGATGGTTTTTCTCATAACCTTGTTGTCGACTATTAACACATTCAAAGAGACACCATATTTAATCATGCTGCGGGACACTACATCGCCCACAGAAATGACCGTTGAGGGTTTTTCCTTCTCGATGAGCTCTTTCAGCCTCTTCATGGTTTTTTCTAAGGGACCTTCAATCAACAGTCCCTGAGGCTTCTTCAATTCCTTGCGTAGTTCATTAGTTAGGAAACGAATTCTGGTTACCTACCTTACTCGAAGCGCGTAGTGTCCTTTCTCCTTCACTTTCATGGCGCGAGCTATAGCCGAGCCCTCAGGATCAATGATCACCACTACACCAGAGAAGTCGTCGCTTAGGTTGCTGGCCTTACAGTTAGGACATATAGAACCATAGGATATGAAGTGGCACTCTCGGCACGCTTTATCTGTCATTTCTCTGATTCTCCTTCTGTCTTGGAATCCCCTGAATCTTCTGCACCGGGTACCTCTATCTTTTCCACTTCCTTCCGGATCCACTCAATCTTCCCAAGGAAAGGCTGCCTAGCAGTTACCCCTATCTTCCCGGAACCTCCGCTACGACCTAAAGAAACAGCTGTTATGCGAACTCGCACGCGGTCTCCGGTCTTGAGTTTCCTTTTCGTTTCTTTGCCCATAAGAACTCCTTGTCGTTCGTCATAGGAAATGTAGTCGTCCATTAGCTGAGATACGTGAAGGAGGGCGTCAACGGGTCCTATACGGATGAAGGCACCGAACTCCGCTATTTCTACAACTTCCCCCTCTATGACTTCCTGAATCTTCGGAAAGAACGTGAGAAGAGAGAATTCGACTTTGTGGAAGGTTGCCCCGTCTCCGGGAATGATTTTTCCGAAGGGATTGACTCTGATCTGTGTAACGGCTATGACATAACCAAGCTCTTCATCTACCATGCCATCGTACTTCATTTTTAGCTGTTCATAACCTACATTATCTATGTCTTCTCCAAATCTATCCGGCGGTATCCGAATTGCATCCTCTAGAGTTACAAGTTTGAACACTCATTCTCACCTATTCTTTCTATTCTTAAATTGATGACTTTTATGCGAAAGTACCTTCTATTACATACGTGGAACTTTCGCCTCCAAATAAAAGACAGCCCCCATTTATAAGCCTATACTGCGCCTTCCAACTCCAAACGATGTTTCTGCCTCAAGAAAATAACTGGTACTCCAAGATTTCTCAGTCTTCTCCTGAGCTCCCGATCGTTTGTGGCAACAGGAGACTTCCACATTGCTGCCACTCTAACAATCACGTTATCATAGGTCTCCGTTGAACGTTTTCCAACAGAAACAAAACGACATTTTTCAGCCAATCTAAGAGCTAACTGGGCTTGTTTCCGCTTTTTTGGAGAACTTGATTTGGCGAGTCCTTGAAGCTCCTTTTGCGTCGAGGAAAGGAGAATGGGTTCAAACCGTTGATTTAACAGGTTTGCCAGTTCTTCGAAGATGTCAAGATTAAACTGTGAGGGAACAAAAAAGAAGTTTGCGTCTAAAACAACTTTAACTGGCTCTTCTTCTGAATCAGGCACGTGTAGACCCCATAGCTTTATGGTTAGAGATATTACGTAAGCTTTTTGTTTTTAATCCATGATTTCTGAGAAAGGGATAGTTTTGTTCAAAACACTTATATTAAGAAACAATATATAATATACGGGGTTGGGTTTGGATAGTTTATTTGACACTGTTCTTCAAACAATCAAAGATTGGAATCCACAAGCTGAATACTCAACTGAGAACAAATACCGAGATGACCTCCTAGCATTTTTGCGGAAAAAGCTGAATCGTTCTGGAAGCGGTGCTTTCAGTTCGCCAATTTGGGGTTTTGATTCTTCAGGGCAACATTTCATCAAGAAGGAAGCTGGACGAAGTTTAGCTGACATTGCAATAGATGATGAAATCGGTATTGAGCTTAAGCTGAATCTAAAACGAAAAAGCCAAATAAATAGACTGGTTGGTCAAGTTGTAGATTACTTAAGCGGATATTCCTAGGTAATAATCGTTTTGTGTGGACACACAGAGCAAGAGGCTGTTGGTGTCTTGAAACATAACCTTAAAAGAATCATCAGATCGTCTTCTTCACCTTTTGGACAAGAAAAACTCATAAGAATCGTCTCTAAAGACATTTCTCAAAAACCAAGAAAAACCAAGAAACCTTTCGCTTTACTCTGACCTCTAAAACGAGAGATATATTCTACGAGAAGCAAAATTGCCGGCATATGTAGTGTGTGGTTAATGAAGGCGGAGCGCCATCATTTTAATCAACTGATTAAAAAATCAGAAATAATTAGTTACGTTTCCCTCTTTGATTTCATCCAAGCTAACAGGAATGCTAACTTTGGATTATTCCGTATCCTATGAGACGCCACCGGTTCGCTATTTTTCTGCTTATAGCCGCTCTGGCGCCTTCTTCGGCACAGACGGGTCTAACCAACTGGAGGGTGACAACATCTTTCTTTGTGGACACAACATTTCCGAGGGTTATAGTTGTTCCAACATCAAGGAGGAGACGTTCCCCCTTTATTATCTGGTCAA
>Ga0315550_1001748_pt1 | contig 13335 bp, 11 predicted proteins | sample SalMarSW160190MG_2_FD_203100 | JGI IMG/M metagenome (GOLD analysis project Ga0315550, IMG submission 203100) | Salt marsh sediment microbial communities from the Plum Island Ecosystem LTER, Massachusetts, United States - Salt Marsh Sediment SW1601-90 ... | reverse complement strand
CGCGGCGTGATGCGATCCATCACGGTATTGACCCAGGGACCGGCGGCGTTCACCAGGGCGCGCGCGCGGCAGGCCCGCTCGTCGCCGTCAGCGAGGTAATGCACCCGGTAGCATTCGCCGATCCGTCTTGCCGACAGAAAATTCGCCGGGCTGCGCAACTCGGCGCCGAGCGCCTGCGCCGAGCGCATCACCGCCCGCGTCAGGGCGGCGTCGTCGGTGTGCGCGTCCTCGTAACGGAACACCGCCTGCAGCCCGCGGGTGTCGAGCCCGTCGAGTCCGTCCCATTGCGCCCGTGGCACCGACTCGAAACCCGTACCGCGGGAAAATCCGCCGAGCAGCGCATAGAGCGCGAGGCCGCCGCGGATCATCCACGGCCGGCGGCGGGTGGTGGCGTACACGGGAATATAAAACGGCACGCGTTGCACCAGTTCGGGCGCGATGCGCAGCAGGATTTCGCGCTCGCGCAGGGATTCGCGCACCAGCCCGAGCTGCGCGCTCTCGAGATAGCGCAAGCCGCCGTGAATGAGCTTGCTCGAACGGCTGGAGGTGCCGCTGGCGATGTCTTGCCGTTCGAGCAGCATCACGGAATATCCGGCCGCCGCCGCGGCCTGGGCCGTGCCGGCGCCGTGAATCCCGCCGCCGATCACGACGACATCGTAATCGTCGGCGGTCATCAGGGAGCGGCCGACATGCGCGCGAGTTCCCGGATCATCTCGCCGACGGCGAAGGTCTCGATGAAATCCACGCCGCGTTCGGCCAGCGCCAGCGCCGCGCGCGCTTCCGCCACTTCGAAGACCACGAGCTTCATGTCCCCCGTGTCCAGCCGGCCCTGCCGCGGCAGGCCGTCCGCGTCGCAGAAAAGAAACTCGGGACCGACGGCGGCGATCGATTCCTGTTCGCGCTGGCCCCAGCGATCGATGACCGCGCCGGTCCGGGACCACCCCGCCGCGCGCGCCGCCAGCAGCGCCGGCAGCGAATACGAGATCAGCACGCATTGGGCGTGCGCCGGCTTGAGCGCGCGCCGCACCAGGTCGAGCATGGTGTCGACGCCGAAATGCTCGAGGCTGGAACGCTTGAGCTCGATGAAGGCGGTGACGCCGGGATCGCGCTGCAGGAAATGTCCGAGTTCCGCCAGGCGCGGGATGTGCACGCCATGGAAGCGGCCGCCGAACCTGTCCGGCTCGGCGGCGTGCATTTTCCACAGCTCTTCGTAGCGGTAATCCTGGATTCTCCCGGACACGCCGCAGACGCGCTTCAGGCCGCGGTCGTGGAACAGCACCGGCACCCGGTCGCGGGAGATCTGCACGTCCACCTCGACGAAACGCGCGCCGGCGTGGATGGCGGCCTCGATGCCGATCAGCGTGTTCTCCGGGTAATGCCGGGGGTAACCGCGGTGCGCCACGAGCTGGGGGATGATCATAGGTGGAACTTTAGCACCGCCACCCCCGGCCGGGTGTCACCTGACTTGAAGTTCCTGGCGAAGAGAATTAACCGCCAAGACGCCAAGGTCGCCAAGAAAGACTATTTTTTGACCGGTAAAAAACTCGGCGTTCTTGGCGTCTTGGCGGTTCAAAATCATATTCATTATAGAATGGTGGCATGGACAGTCACGGCCTCCGGATCCGTCTCGGCATCAGCAGTTGCCTGCTGGGCGAAAAAGTCCGTTTCGACGGGAACCACAAGCACGACAGTTTCCTCACCGGCACGTTCGGCCGGTTTTTCGAGTGGGTTCCGGTCTGTCCCGAGGTGGCCATCGGCCTGGGCATTCCCCGTCCGCCGATCCGCCTCACCGGCGCGCCCGCGGCGCCGCGGGCGGTCGGGGTCAAAAATCCCGAAATGGACGTTACCGGGAAACTGGCCGCCTACGGCAGACAGCAGGCGCACCGGCTCGATGACATCAGCGGTTACATTTTCAAGAGCAAGTCCCCCAGCTGCGGCATGGAGCGCGTGAAGGTTTATCAAGGCGCCGGCGCGCCCGCGGCGCGCGGCCGCGGCATCTATGCCGACGCCTTTCTCGCCGCGCAGCCCTGGCTGCCGGCCGAGGAGGAGGGCCGCCTCGGCGATCAGCGGCTGCGGGAAAATTTCATCGAACGCGTGTTCGTTTACCGGCGCTGGCAGGAACTGATGGGGCACGGACTGACCGCTGCACGGCTGGTGGAATTTCACGCACGGCACAAGCTGGCGCTGATGGCGCACGACGTCGAGGGCTACCGCGCCCTGGGGCGGTTCGTGGCCCGGGCCGGCGGACGGATCCCGCAGGAGACGGGCCGCGAATACATCCACCGGTTGATGGAATCGCTGAAACGTCCGGCGACGCCGGCGCGCCAGGCCAATGTGCTGATGCACCTGATGGGTTACCTCAAGCAACGGCTGGAGGCCGCGGACAAGGCCGAGTTGCTCGAGCTGATCCACGCCTACCGGCAAGGGCAGGCGCCGTTCGCCGCGCCGCTGACGCTGCTGCGGCATCATTTCCGGCGCTTTCCCGATCCGTACATTGCGCGGCAGACTTATCTCCATCCCGAGCCGCGCGAGCTGCTGCTGCGCGGCGGCGTCTGAGGCCGGCGCGTGCATTCCGACAACCTTCAGCGCGGCGCGCTGTTCATGATCGCCTCGGGCCTGCTGTTTTCCGTCATGGGCGCGCTTATCAAGTACATCTCCGCGCACCTGCCCAACGAGATGGTGGTGTTCTTCCGCAGCTTCATGGGGCTGCTGGTGCTGCTGCCGTGGGTGTGGCGGCGCGGCTTTCATCACCTGAAGACGAAACGGTGGCGGGGACAGCTGCTGCGCGGACTGGCCGGCGTGTCGGCCATGTACTGCTACTTTTTCACCATCGCCCACCTGCCGCTGGCCGAGGCGGTGCTGCTCAATTATTCCACGCCGCTGTTCGTGCCCTTCATCGCGGCGATGTGGCTGGGAGAGAAATTCCCCGCGCGCCTGTGGTTCGCGATCGGCACCGGCTTCGCCGGCATCCTGCTGATCTTGAAACCAGGGCTGGCGCTGTTCACGCCGGTAGCGCTGATCGGCGTGGCCGGGGGCATGTTCGCGGCGCTGGCGATGGTCAGCATCCGCCGGCTCACGCGCAGCGAACCGACCCTGCGCATCGTGTTTTACTTCAGCGCCGTGTGCACCGCCGTGTCGGCCGTGCCGCTCGCCTGGCGCTGGCAGACCCCCGAGCCCGGCTTGTGGATCCTGCTGGTGCTGGTGGGCGTGATGGCGAGCCTGGCCCAGTCGCTGATGACGCGCGCCTATGCCCACGCCCCGGCGGCGCAGGTCGGGCCGTTCACCTATTCCACGGTGGTTTTCGCGGGCGCCGTCGGCTGGCTGTTCTGGGGCGAAGTGCTCGACGTCCTGTCGTTCGCCGGCGCGCTGCTGGTGTGCCTGGCGGGCATACTGACCATTCGTCTGGCCGGCCCGCGACTCCTTGCCGAGGCGAAGCTCGTACCGAAGGAGTCGTAAGCAGGCCACTCCGGGAGGCGAAGCCCCTGAGCCGCCCGGACGCCATTACCGAAGAGCTGTCGCCACGGATGGTGACGGCCTGGACCCTCCCCGTGGCCGAAATCGCCGGCCCGCGCTGACAGACGGCATCCGGCTGACAGGGGGAATATTTGTTCGCCATCACCTTGTCAGTGCCCATACCTTGTCCCAAAATAAATACGTGGATTACGCGGAAAACCGCACCCTCGTCTGAATAAGCAAGAATGGAGAATACCCAATGGACAGCCTGGATCGAGCGGTTGAACTGATATCGCGCTGGAAAGCGGATCGGCAGAAACAGCGTGCCGAAGTGCTGACCCGCCTGGAAACCGTGGTCAAGGAATGCCAGTCGGCCATCCAGGTCTGGCAGGGCTATCTGGACAAGCCCGGCGCCCCCGGAGATCAGTGGACCATTGTCAGCTGGGTCGGGCCGGAGCGCGCCAAGCAGTTGCACGACATCAATCTGCGCGCCAAGGAAAACGTCGAGGCCGTTTGCCGCCTGGCCGGCCCGGCGGCGGGACGCTTCATCGCGCTGGAGGCGAACGTCGACGTCGTCGAGATGGCGTATCGCATGCTCACGCCCAACGAGTCCGGCACCGATGCCGCCCGGGCCGCGGTGCAGCGGCAGCAGGCGCGCATCGACACTATCCGCGGGTTGATGGAGCGGATCCGCGCCGGCAAGCCGGCGGGGAAAAAGTCGGCGGCCAAGAAAAAAGCGCCGGCCAGGAGCAAGAAAAAAGCCGCCGCCAAACCCGCGAAGAAGAAAAAGGCCCCCAAGAAGAAGTAGCCGCCGGATCCCGAGGCGCAGCTCTTTCGGAGACGGCGGCCAAGGGGCTCAAGGTATACGGTGTCCTTTGCAGCGGCCCTGCGGCTCTCTCCGAAGGAGTTGCGCCTCGGGAGCGAGCCGCTGCATGCGACTCGGGCACCGGGCGCTACCGCCCGCTGGAATTTCACGCCGCGCGCCCCCATAAACCTCCCGTATCCGGTTACGGGAGATGAGTGTGTCCGCCACAAAACAGGTCGTGTGCCCGCATTGCCACGGCATCAATCGTGTTCCCTCGGAAAGACTGGGCGACCGTCCGAAATGCGGCGCCTGTCACCAGCCCCTGTTCGAGGCCGAACCCATTCCACTCGATGACGCCAGTTTCGAGCGCCACATCGTGCACAGCGATCTGCCGGTGGTGGTGGATTTCTGGGCTTCCTGGTGCGGGCCGTGCCAGATGATGGCGCCGGTGTTCGCCCGGGCCGCGGCGCAGTTCGATACGCGTTTGCGCCTGGCGAAAGTGAACACGGAACAGGCCCCCGCGCTGGCCGCGCGTTACGGCATCCGCAGCATTCCCACGCTGGTGGTGTTCCGCAACGGGCGCGAGACCGACCGGGTCTCCGGCGCGCTGACGCCTCCGCAATTGAATGCCTGGCTTGAGCGACAGCTGTAGGATGCTTTTGTCGGGAGCAGGGTGCTGAGAAAAAACAAAGCGCCCCGGGTGGGGCGCTTTGACGTACAACGGGAAATGAAGGAGATTACTTGCCTTCTTCCTTCTTCATCTCTTCTTTCTTCTCTTCCTTTTTCATTTCTTTCTTGTGGACCTTCTTCTTCGTCGTCTTCTTGTGCTTCTTGACCTTCTTCTCGGTCTTCATCTGCTCGGTCTTGGCGCCGGCGGCACCCTCTTCGGCGGCCGAGGTTTGGGCATACGCGAAGGTCGCGGTGCCGAACACGAAGGCCAGCGCCAGGGCGATCAGGGTGGTCAGTGACTTTTTCATTGCAACAAGCTCCTTGAGAATAAACTTAATTTTTAAGTGTCTGACGGTCAGGACAGTTCCTGTCGTGACCAGCATCGCGCTCTCTATAGCAATCGCTATGCCAGTGATGGTAGATACTAAAATTCATTTTAATCATGTAGTTATAAAAAACTTCTAAGCTGCGCTATGCTTCATTTTTGTAGCAAGCTCCAGGATTTGTAGCTTGCAACATTCGAGAGTACTCATGCTGCTGCGTTTTTTTCAACTGGGCCGTCTCCAGCGCAAGGTGTTGCTGGTAATTTCCCTGATCGTCATCGTCCCCATGCTGGTAGCCGGCTGGCTGGCCGCCGAATGGGTGTCGATCAGTTTCGAGCGGCGCCTGCAGCAGTGGATCGTGGACGCGGCGCGCGCCAACCAGGGCTGGCTGCAGGCCTACCAGAACGACGCCACCATGCTGGGCCGGGTGCTGGTGGACGATCCGGCGTATGTCGCCAACATCGACCGCAACCCCGAGGAAGCCATGCCGCCGCCGGTGCGGCGCATCTCCCAGGAGCTCAGCATCAACCTGGTGCAGCTCTACACCGCGGACAAGAAACTGCTCTACTCCTCCATCCCCGTGGAAGTGGTTCCCCTGTGGGTGCGCGGCCAGACCGAGGCCGTGCTCAAGGTGGAACGCAAGCACAAGACCATGCTGGCCGCCGTCGGCATCACGCCGGTGCCGCGCACCGGCAAGCCGCGCTACTACCTCGTCCTCGGCAGCCTGCTGGGCGAGGATTTCACCGATGAGCTGGTGCAGCTCTCGGGACTGAAGGCGCGCCTTTATTACCGCGAGGGGAAAAATTATTACGATCTCTTTTCCACGGCCGGCGAAACCGCCGCCCTGAAGGACCTTCCGGCCCAGGCATTCCGCCGCCTCGAGCGGCAGAAAAAGCCCTATTACAGCGAGCAGGCGGAGGGCGGCAAGTACCGCGGACTTTACACGCCGATCGTCGATCCCACCGGCCGGGTCGAGGCGATCATGTTCAGCGGCCTCGAACGCCGCGGCGTGCAGGAGGTCCTGACCAACCGGGTCGTGTTGTTCGTTTTCATTTCGCTGCTGGGCATCGTCATCGGCCTCCTCACCGGCCTGTTGCTGTCGCGCCTGGTCGTGCGCCCGCTGCAGTATCTGCGCGACGGCGTGATGCAGCTGGCGGGACAGAATTTCAACGCCAATGTGCCGATCGGTTCGAACGACGAGCTGGGCGATCTGGCCAAGGCGTTCAACGCCATGGCCGCGCGCCTGCGCGAGGCGCGCGACGAACAGGCGCAGCGGTTCCAGAAGGACAAGCTCGCCGCCATGGGCGAGATATCGGCGGCGCTGGCGCACGAAATCCGCAATCCCATCGGCATCATCAACACCTCGGCCGCGCTGCTCGACAAGCCCGGTGACGACCCGGAGAAACGGGCGCAGCTCACGCGCATGATCCGCGAGGAGAGCCTGCGCGTTTCGAACCTGGTGCAGGACTTTCTGCAGCTGTCGCGCCATCGCCAGCCGGCGTTCGCGCTCATCGACCCGGCCCAGCCCATGGAGCGCGCGCTCGAGATCGTGCTCGCGGGCGCGAAGCCGGTCAAAGTGCACAAGCAGTTCCGCCACGACGGCGCCAGGATCGAGGCCGACCCCGGCCTGTTGCAGCAGGCGTGGAGCAATATCTTCACCAACGCCTTGCAGGCGATGGACGGCAGGGACAACGAACTGCGGCTCGGCTCCGGCGTGCAGGACGGGCAGGTGGTTCTCTCGGTGCAGGACAACGGCCCGGGCCTGCCGGCGGAGATCATGCCGCGCCTGTTCGAGCCGTTTTTCACCACCAAGCCGCAGGGGACCGGGCTGGGTCTGACCATCGCCTACACGCTGACGGAGGCCAACGGCGGACGGCTGCAGGCGGCGCCGCCGGAAGGCCGGGGCGCCCGGTTCGTGATGCGGTTTCCCCTGAATCCCGAGGCAAAATCATGAAACGCACGGTGCTGGTCGTCGACGATGAACAGAACATGCAGACGGTGATGCGCATGATCCTGGAGGGCGCGGGCCATCGGGTGCTGGTCGCCGACAGCGGCGAGTCGGCGCTGACGCACGTGCAGGATCCCAACCTCGACGTGGTGCTCTCGGACCTCAGGATGCCCGGCATGGGCGGCGAGCAATTCGTCATCCGCTGCCGCCGCGAGCGTCCGGACGTCCCGGTGATCATCGTGACGGCGCACGGGACCATCCGTTCGGCGGTCAAGAGCATTCACGACGGCGCGGCGGATTACCTGAGCAAGCCGTTCGAACCGGAACAGCTCGAGATCGCGGTGCACAACGCGATCAAGCTGCGCGACATCCTGCGCGAGAACGAGCAGCTCAAGGCGGCCGCGAGCGAGTCGCGCGGCAGCAGGCGCATGGTGGGCGAGTCGCGCGCCGCGCAGCAAATGCTCGGCGAGATCCGGCGCGTGGCGCCGTACAAGACCAGCGTGCTGATCACCGGCGAGTCCGGTACCGGCAAGGAACTGGTGGCGCGCACCGTCCACGAGTTGTCGCCGCGGCACGATCGCCCGTGGGTGGCGATCAACTGTTCCGCGATTCCGCGCGACCTGATGGAGTCCGAGCTGTTTGGCTACGTGAAGGGCGCGTTCACCGGCGCCACGCAGAACCGCCTCGGACGGCTCGAACAGGCGCAGGGCGGAACGCTGTTCCTCGACGAGATCGGCGACCTCGACATGTCGCTGCAGTCGAAACTGCTGCGCGTTTTGCAGGAGCGCGAATTCTCGCCCGTGGGTTCGGATCAGGTGCGCGCCGTGGACCTGCGTTTCATCGCCGCCACCAATCGCGACCTGAAAGCGCTGGTGCGCGAAGGCCGTTTCCGCGAGGACCTGCTTTACCGACTGGACGTCTACAGCATCGTGGTTCCGCCGCTGCGCGACCGGCGCGAGGACATCTCCCTGTTGGCGCAGATATTCCTGCGCGAGCTCGCCGCCGAGACCGACAAGAAGGTGACGGCCTTCACGCCGCCGGCGCTGGCGATCCTGGAGGCCTATGCCTGGCCCGGCAACATCCGCGAGCTGCGCAACACGGTGGAGCGTTCGCTGTTGTCCTGCTCGGGACAGACCATCGACGCCGGGGACCTGCCCGCGGCGATCACGGCCGGCGCCGGGCCGGGTGGCGGCAAAATTTCGCTCGACCGGCCGGGCGAAAAAAACCTCGACCGCTGGCTGGAAGAAGTGGAACGCGGCGCCATCCTCGAGGCGCTGGCGCAATGCAACGGTGTCCAGGCGCATGCCGCCCGGCGTCTCGGCATTTCCGAGCGCAGCCTCTGGCACCGGATAAAGAAACTCAACATCCAGATCAACCGCGTGATCAACTGAGCGCCGGTCATTCCCGACCGTCCCGCCGGGTTGCCGTGATCGCCCGATGGCATCATCATGTCTCTCTGGCAAATCCGTCAGGAACAGGGAACGGCACCGGCTTGTTGTCGCCGGCGGAGCCGGGGATGCGACGGACGGCCGCCGGCCGGTCCCGTTGCGCCGTCGCGAAAGAGCGAGTACATCAGGAGACGACCATGATTTCCCCCGTGATCGCCGCGTGGCTGGAATTCGCGCTGTGCGCCACGCTGATCGGATACGCCGGCAGCAAGCTGTCGCGCTACGGCGACGTGATCGCCGACAAGACCGGCCTCGGCGGCGCCTGGATCGGGCTCGCGCTCATGGCGACGGTGACCTCGCTGCCGGAGCTCGTGACCGGCATCAGCTCGGTGACGCTGGCGGACGCGCCCGACATCGCCGTCGGCAACGTGCTCGGCGCCTGCATCATCAATCTCGTCATGATCGTGTTCCTCGACCTGTTGCAGCGCGAGGAATCGGTGTACACGCGCGCCAGCCAGGGACACATCCTCGCGGCCGGTTTCGGCATCATCATGGCCGGTTTCGTCGGCATCAGCGTGATGTTCTCGCAGCAAGGCGAGGTCATGTCGCTGGGCACGATCGGCGTGTACAGCCCGGTGCTGCTGGTGCTGTACGCCGTGGCCGTGCGCAGCGTATTCCAATACGAGCGCCGTCAGCGCGCCGCGGCGGTCGAGGAACACGCCGAGCGTTATCCCGACGTGACGCTGCGCCAGGCGCTGATCCGCTACGCGCAGGCGGCGGCCGTGGTGGTGGCGGTCGGCCTGTGGCTGCCGTACGTGGGCCGCGACCTGGCGCAGGCCATGGCGTGGCAGGAGACCTTCGTCGGCACGCTGTTCATCGCGTTCGCCACCACGCTGCCGGAGATCGCCGTGACGGTGTCGGCGCTGCGCATCGGCGCGCTCGACCTGGCCATCAGCAACCTGCTCGGGAGCAACCTTTTCAACATCGCCATCATCGCCATCGATGACCTCTTCTACCTCAAGGGTCCGCTGCTGTCGCACGTCTCCGGCCTGCACGCGGTCTCGGCGCTGTCCGTGGTGATGATGAGCGGGGTGGCGGTGGTCGGGCTGTTCTACCGCCCGCCGACGCGCGTTTTCCGCACCGTCGGCTGGGCCAGCCTGCTGCTGCTCTCCATCTACCTGTTGAATACCTTTTTTCTCTATCTGTACGGGGGCTAGGCATGGGCGCCGAAGAGCTTCATCTGCAGCCCGGGGAACCCGCCTGGTATCAACTGCCGGTCGACGAGGCGGTGCAGCGCCTGCGTGTCGATCCGCGCGCCGGCCTGGGCGCGGAGGAGGTGCGCCGGCGCCGCGAATGGTTCGGCCCGAACGTGCTGCGCGAGGGCAAGCGGCGCGGGCCGCTGCGCATGCTTGCCGCCCAGTTCACCGACTTCATGATCCTGATCCTCATTGCCGCCGCCATGATCTCCGGGCTGATCGGCGACCTGACGGACACGATCGTGATCCTGGCGATCGTGGTGCTGAACGCGGCCGTCGGGTTCATCCAGGAATATCGCGCCGAGCGCGCGGTCGCGGCGCTGAAGCTGCTGGCCGCGCCCGGCGCCCGGGTGGTGCGCGACGGCGAGATCCACACGCTGGCCGCGGCCGCGCTGGTGCCCGGAGACGTCGTGCTGCTCGAGGCCGGCAACGTGGTGCCGGCCGACCTGCGGCTGACGGAGGCGCACGTCCTGAAGATCGACGAGTCCACGCTCACCGGCGAGTCGCAGGCGGTGGAAAAGCAGACACGCCCGCTGCACGAGGCCGATCTGCCGCTCGGCGATCGTCTTGGCATGGCCTACAAGGGAACCGTGGTGACCTACGGACGCGCGCGCGGTGTGGTCGTGGCGACCGGTATGCAGACCGAGCTCGGGAAGATCGCCGGGCTGCTGCATGACGAAAAGGACGCACGCACGCCGCTGCAGAAACGCCTGACCCGCTTCGGCCGCATCATCGCCGTTGCCGTGCTCGTCTTGTGCGGCGTCATGTTCGGCGTCGGCATCATGCGCGGCGAGCCGGTGATGTTGATGCTGCTGACCGCCATCTCGCTCGCGGTGGCGGCGATCCCGGAGGCGTTGCCGGCGGTGGTGACGGTGGCGCTGGCGCTGGGCGCACGCCGCATGGTGCGGCGCAACGTCCTCGTCCGCCGCCTGCCGGCGGTCGAAACGCTGGGTTCCGTGACCTACATCTGTTCCGACAAGACCGGTACGCTCACGGAGAACCGCATGCGCGCCGAGGAAATATACGCCGACGGTTCGCTGATGAAGACCGCCGCGCCGGACCGGCGCGGCGGCGAGCCCTGGGAGACGCTGTTTCACGCGCTGGCGCTCAGCAACGACGCCCGGCGCGCCGGTGACGAGCTGATCGGCGACCCCACCGAGGCCGCGCTGTATCGCGCCGCCGAGCAGGCCGGCTACCCCAAGGAAACCCTGGTGCGGTCCGCGCCGCGCATCGGCGAGCTGCCGTTCGATTCTGAGCGCGCGCGCATGACGACGATCCATAAGATGGCCGCGTCACAAACTCTTCCTCCCCCCTCTGCGGGGGAGGGGAAGTTGGATTACATCTCTTATACGAAGGGCGCGCCGGAGAAGCTGTTGTCCCTGTGCCGCCATCAGCTGACGGCGCAGGGGATGCAGGCGTTCGACGCCGGACCGGTCGAGGAAATCGTGGAGCGCATGGCCGCCGACGGCCTGCGGGTGCTGGCGGTCGCGTTCCGCCAGTGGCCGGAGGAGCCCATGAACCTGGAGCCCGAGACGGTGGAGCGCGACCTGACGTTTCTCGGGCTGGTGGGGCTCATGGACCCGCCGCGCGCCGAGGCCGCGGACGCCGTGGCGCTGTGCGTGAGCGCCGGTATCACGCCGGTGATGATCACCGGCGATCATCCGGGCACCGCCGGGGCGATCGCGCGACGTCTGCACATCGTCGACAAGGATGAAATCGTATTGACCGGCCAGGAGCTGGCGCGGCTGAGCCTGGAGGAATTCGCGGAGCAGGTGCCGCGGGTGCGCGCGTACGCGCGCGTGGCCCCGGCGCAAAAGATCAGGATCGTGCAGGCGCTGCAGGACCGCGGCGAGTTCGTCGCCATGACCGGCGACGGCGTGAACGACGCCCCGGCGCTCAAGCGCGCGGACATCGGCATCGCCATGGGCAAGGGCGGGACCGACGTGGCGCGCGAGGCCAGCCACATGATCCTGCTGGACGACAATTTTGCCAGCATCGTGGCCGCGGTGCGCGAGGGCCGGCGCATCTTCGACAACATCCGCAAGTTCATCAAGTTCATCATGACCGGCAACTCGGGGGAAATCCTCACGCTGTTCCTGGCGCCGTTCCTGGGCCTGCCGATCCCGCTGTTGCCGATTCACATCCTGTGGGTGAATCTGGTGACCGACGGCCTGCCGGGACTGGCGCTGGCGGTGGAGCCCGAGGAACGGGGCATCATGCACCGCCCGCCGCGCCCGCCGCGGGAGAGCATTTTCGCGCACGGCATGTGGCAGCATATCGTGTGGGTGGGGTTGTTGATCGCCGCGCTGTGCCTGCTGACCCAGGCGTGGGCGATCCACGCCGGCACCTCGCACTGGCAGACCATGGTGTTCACCGTGCTCACGCTGGCGCAAATGGCGCACGTGCTCGCGGTCCGCTCGGAACGCGATTCGCTGTTCACGCAGGGGATTTTCAGCAACACCCCGATCCTGGGCGCGGTCCTGCTGACCTTCGGGTTGCAGCTGGCGACGATCTACGTGCCCTTCCTCAACCCGATCTTCCGGACACAGCCGCTGTCGCTCGGCGAACTGGCATTTTGCCTCGCGATGTCGTCGGTGGTGTTTTTCGCGGTCGAGGTCGAGAAAGGCTTCGTTCGCCGTGGCTGGCTCTATAACGTGGCATCCCGTTCCGGGAGCGCCCGATGAGGATATCCGGTTCCTGTGGCGAGGCGCCGTGATGCCGGCCACCCGCTATACCCTGTGGCTGATGCTCCCGCCGGAAGCGCACGCGCGGTTCCAGGCCCTGATCGCGCGGCTCTGCGCACGGCTGGGGACGTTGCTGTTCGAACCGCATATCACCTTGCTTGGGGGGCTTACCGGCAACGAAGCGGAGTTGTGCCGGCGTACGCGCTCGCTCGCCAGCGCGCTCGAACCCTTCGAGGTGCAGCTGCTCGAAGCGGCCTGGCTCGATGAATTCTTCCGTTGCCTGTTCGTGGAGGTCGCCCCGTCGCGCGCGTTGCAGGAGGCGCATGAGACGGCCAGAGCCGCCTTCGACCAACGCGCGCAGGCGACGTTCCATCCCCATCTCAGTCTGGTCTATGGCGATCTGGCGGAACGGGAGAAAGAGAATATCGTGGAAGAGATCGGGAGGGTTTTCGACGAAACCCTCCGCCTCGAGGAGCTCGCGCTCTACGAGACCGGCGGTCCGGTGTGGCGTTGCGTCGAGCGTTGCCGCCTCGGCGGCGCGGATGATCGGCCGGTGTAGGTTGGGGTGAGCGGAGCGAACCCCAACTTCCACCGGGGCTGTTGTTGGGGTTCGGCGCTGCGCGCCTCACCCCAACCTACGTGAGGGTCCTGACGCCCTGATCCCCGCCGAGCAGCAGCACGTCCGCCGGGCGCCGGGCAAACAGCCCGTTGGTGACCACGCCGGCCAGGTGATCGAGTTTCTCCTCCAGCTCCACCGGGTTCAGGATGCTCAGGTTGTGCACGTCGAGGATGAGATTGCCGTTGTCGGT
>Ga0315550_1001747_pt1 | contig 13336 bp, 6 predicted proteins | sample SalMarSW160190MG_2_FD_203100 | JGI IMG/M metagenome (GOLD analysis project Ga0315550, IMG submission 203100) | Salt marsh sediment microbial communities from the Plum Island Ecosystem LTER, Massachusetts, United States - Salt Marsh Sediment SW1601-90 ... | reverse complement strand
GCCGTTTTATAGAAAAATTATTATGGGAAGAGGAGAAAAAGAAACGATCATGTTCTTTTAACAAGCAGATCGAAACCGTTCATTATTCATTAAACCTGGCGAATGATTCAGTAATCCCTTTGGAAAAATCCGTTCAGGTTATGTCGGTGCTGCGCGGATTTTCATTCAGCGCAAGCGCACTTGATACATATCTACGCTGTCCATTACGATTCTATTATCATTATGTCTTGGAGCTTAAGGAAAAAGATGAAGTGTCCGATGATCTTGATGTGCAGGATGTCGGCAAATTCGTGCATTTAGTCCTGAATATGTTTTTTAAACAATCGGTAGACGTCCCGTTGAAAACTTCCGATCTCGATTGTGTACGTATGGAAGATCTTATAGAAAAACTCTTTACGGAAACATTTGGAAAAGAACCGGGCAGTGCGGCGCTTCTTTTAAAATACCAGATCAGGTACCAGTTGAAGAAGTACCTGACAGAGTACCAGACACGAGCGCTTGAACATGGACCGGTAATAATTCGCGCACTTGAGAAAAAAATAACTATGCCGATTTCCGGTATAAAGTGTAAAGGACGTATCGATCGGATTGAAGAACGAAGCGGCGTACATGTCATAATGGATTATAAAACAGGCATCAATCCGGGAAAGAGGCCAATTCGATTCGATAAATTAGATTTCGATGACCGGACAACATGGGACAATGCTGTGCATTCCCTGCAATTGCCGCTGTATCTGTTACTTTACAAAAATACATCAAAGCTGCCGGTAGAACAAATTATTCCTGCATATCTGTATTTAGGCGAGAAAACGATAACGATGGAAAGTGAAGTTCCGTTATATAAAGATTTAATGCAGCAGGCAAATGAACTTAATAAAATTGAAGAATTGTTTATGCGGCTATTCCGGGAAATACTGGATCAAAACATTCCTTTCCATGCGCCGAATAATTTAAGCAAATCATGCCGGAATTGCCCGATAAAGCCGGTTTGCGGCACATCCTGGGTGAAATGATGAATGACTGCAGGAGATAAAATAAGTATTGAGAGTAATAGACAATTCTTTTACCTTAAATGATATCAATCATTAATCATAAGGAGAGACCATGAAAAATATTGTTTTTAAGGCAATTGTATTGATTATATTGACTGCGGCAGTTGTAAGTATTACTGTCAGCCAGGGATTATACTGGGAAAGCAAGACAAAGGTGCCGATGGCTAATGAAAAAGAAATTTATTCATCTTCAAGTTACCGGCTTCATATGATCAAACAATCGACAGAAAATAATGTAACTATTTTCCGCTTTGATAAGAAAATGATTTATATGATAGATAATCAGAAGAAAGAATATTCGGCAATGACATTTGCCGAGATGGAAGCATTTACGAAGAAGGCAAATAAAGCACACGAAGGAAAAATGGCAGAGATGAATGAACAGATGAAGAACATGCCTCCCGAGCAGAGGAAAGCGATGGAAAAAATGATGGGAAGTATGGGTATGGGAGGACAAGGTACAAAAATTGATGTGAAAAAGACCGGCGAGAAAAAAACTATCTGCGGTTATTCGTGCGTTAAATATTCGATGAAAGAGAAGGGAAAAGAAGTCGGTAGCATGTGGACAACAACCGGTGTGCCCGGATATAAAAATATGCAGAAAGACATGAAAGAATTCGGCCAGCGAATGGCGGCACAAATGCCAAAAGCGTCAGAAATGATGACAGCGATGAAGAAGGTGGAGGGATTTCCCGTTCAAACAACAATCGCAGGGATTACAACAACTGTTACTAAAATCGAGAAAAAAGGAATTGCTGCGAGTGAGTTTGAGATCCCCGCAGGTTATAAAAAGGTGGCTCTAAAAAATTTAACAGATGATTAGTTTGGAATTGAATACAGCTAAATGCAAAAAGCCGGGGTTGTCAACCTCGGCTTTCTATTTATCGGTATAATCCTTATTAATCCGAAAATTACATTATTAATTCTTACCTGTCCATTGTCCGATATTCTGGATAATATCCGCATTTGTTTTAAATTCCGATGTAAGATGAAACTCGATTTCCGGAAACATTTCCTGTGCTATATTGAACGACCAGGTTCCTTCGGCAAGGAAGACCGGATGGCCGTCTTTGTCGTATGCAATATGGGGACTTTGAAAATTTAAAAAGCGTTCATATTGTTCATTGTTTTTTGAAGTGAACCAAAACGCTTTATAGATTTTGAGTGACTGCAAATCACATTCTGCTCCGTATTCGTGCAGCAATCTGAATTTAATTACTTCGAACTGCATCTCACCGACGGTGCCTATTATCTTAACGCTGCCCTGCTGGCGAAGGAAGAGTTGTGCGACACCTTCATCGGAAAGCTGCCGAATTCCTTTGTCTAATTGTTTGGCTTTAAACGGATTTCTATTGATTAGCTGCCGGAAGATTTCCGGCGAAAATCTCGGTATTCCTTTAAAAATAAATTGTTCACCCTCAGTAAGCGTGTCGCTGATTTTAAAATATCCCGTATCGTACAATCCGATTACGTCGCCGGGCCATGCATCGTCGATGACGCTTTTTTCATTTGCCATAAAACTTGTAGGAGTAGCGAATCGGATTTCTTTTTCTAAACGCGTGTGATAATAGTATTTATTCCGCTCAAACTTGCCGGAACATACACGGCAGAATGCAATACGGTCTCGATGATTCGGATCGAGATTTGCGTGAATTTTAAAAATAAATCCGCTGAATGTACTTTCGGCCGGTTCAATTTTCCTGATATTTGTTTCTCTCGGCTGCGGATAGGGGGCAATCTTAACGAAAGTATCTAAAAGTTCTTTTACACCGAAATTGTTGATAGCGCTGCCGAAGAAGACAGGAGCAAGATATGCATCGCGATAGTGATCTTCGTTAAAATGTTCATATACTCCTTCAATAATTCCGATTTCTTCGCGAAGCCTTGCGGCAGAATCCGCACTGATATGTTTATCAAGCTGCGGATCAGTAAGATTGTTAATGGCGATAATATCATTTGAGATGCGTGTTTTGCTGGGAGAAAAAAGATTTAAGTTTTTTTCGAACAGATTGTACACGCCCTGAAAACGCAATCCGATGCCGATGGGCCATGTAAGAGGGCGTGTATGGATACCGAGCTCGTTTTCCACCTCATCTAAAAGTGCAAATGGATCGCGTCCTTCTCTGTCTAATTTATTTATAAATACGATTACCGGTATGCTTCGCATGCGGCATACGTTCATAAGTTTTCGTGTTTGTTCTTCTACACCCTTTACGCAATCGATCACAAGAATGACGCTGTCTACGGCGGTAAGGGTTCTGTAGGTATCCTCGGCAAAGTCCTTATGACCCGGCGTGTCCAATATATTGATCTTGTATCCGTCGTATTCAAAACCCATTACTGAAGTCGCAACCGAGATACCGCGTTGTTTTTCAATTTCCATGAAGTCGGAAGTAGCAGTTTTTGTAATCTTGTTGCTTTTTACCGCACCAGCTGTGTGAATAGCGCCGCCGAATAATAAAAGCTTTTCTGTCAGCGTAGTTTTTCCTGCGTCCGGATGACTTATAATGCCGAAAGTTCGGCGTCGAATGAGTTCGTTATTTTTCATCAATTAGTAATCTGATTAAAGTTTAACTATTAGGTACAAAAAAACGGGGGTGCACAGTACCCCGAAGAACGGAAATAAAGCTACGGTGGAGTTAGTCTAATGTGGCCGGAAATGATGATCATATTATAATATACGAAAATTTCAGGAGAGTGGCAAATTCCGGAGTTATTTCCGTAAAATGTTCTACAACTGCGTTTTTATGACATAAAGCAATCTTAGGAGTAAAGAGGGGTACATGATCCCGCAACGAAATAAAAATCTTATTTTGAAATTGTCCCGCTGTACGGGATGCCTTCGGCACTTCGTTGCTCGCCTCTTCGCGGCTCCGCTCGCAATGACTATCCTTTCTATTATTTCAGTAGTCTTTTTTTAGCAACCTCAATTCAATTTTTTCTAATACAATATTCCCGCAGCAAAAATTTTTAAATAATTTCACGGCAAATTTGAGAATCCCATCAGATGCATATCCATACACCGCGCTGCTTTTCGCCCTTCTGCAATTGCCCATACAACGAGAGATTGGCCCCGGCGCATATCACCCGCTGCAAATATTCCGGATACGGAAGTCATATAGTTTTTGTCTGTTGAAATATTGCCGCGTGAATCAAGTGCAATACCTAATTCATCGAGTAGTCCACTTTTAGCAGGACCTACAAAGCCCATAGCAATAAGCACAAGATCGGCATCCAATGTGAATTCCGAGCCGGGAATCGGTTTAAATTCCGGCGGCGGACCCACTCGAACAACGTGTATCTTTTTTATATTTCCGTTAATATCGCCTTCAAATCTAGTTGTTGCCACAGACCAATCCCGCGTTCCGCCTTCTTCATGCGCACTTTCAGTACGCAATTGCAGCGGCCATAACGGCCATGGTGTATTTTGTGCACGTTTTTCCGGCGGTTTAGGCATTATTTCAAACTGGTGCACTGAAACCGCTTTTTGACGATGGCATGTGCCGAGGCAATCGGCCCCGGTATCACCGCCGCCGAGGATCACTACACGTTTTCCCGTTGATAGAATCTCTTTATTTATATTTATAATTAGTCCTTCATTACGTTGGTTTTGTTGTTTTAAAAAATCCATTGCAAAATAAATTCCCTTCAGTTTGCGTCCGGGAATATTGAGATCGCGCGGAACTTCAGCGCCGCCGCAGAGAACCATAGCATCATAAGAACGGCGCATCTCGTCTGCTGATATGTTTACGCCTACGTGTGATTTCGTTGCAAACACAACGCCCTCGGCCTGCATTATTTCAATACGTCTATCAAGTAAATGTTTTTCCAATTTGAAATCAGGAATTCCATATCGCATTAAACCGCCGATACGATCGTTCTTCTCATAAACTGTTACGCGATGCCCGGCGCGATTCAACTGCTGTGATGCTGCAAGACCTGCCGGTCCTGATCCGATTACGGCAACGGTTTTTCCTGTACGGTTTGCGGGTCTTTCATGCTTTATCCATCCTTTACGAAATGCAACATCTATGATTGCTCGCTCGATAGCTTTGATTGTTACAGGCAATTCATTGATTCCGAGAACACAAGCTGCCTCACAAGGTGCAGGGCAGACGTGTCCGGTAAACTCAGGAAAATTATTTGTTGAATGTAAAATACGGATCGCTTCTTTCCAGCGATTCCGATATACGAGATCGTTAAAACGCGGAATAACATTATTCAACGGGCATCCGGTGTGGCAAAACGGCACACCGCAATCCATACAGCGCGCTCCTTGTTTGCCGACACTCTGATCCGGAAAATCTTCATAAACATCTTTCCAGTCGTTGACACGAACTGCTATTGGGCGTCGAGCAGGCGTTTCGCGTTTAATTTCTAAGAAACCGGTCGGTTTACCCATTAGACACCGTCTTTTCTGCATCTTCTATTATCGATATTTTTTTCTTTTTATGCTTATTTGAAGAAAGGCCGAGCACTCTCTTATAATCATGCGGGAACACTTTTACAAATTTCTCTGATATTTGTGTCCATTGATCAAGGAATAAATGTGCACGCGGGCTTTCAGTAAATTCATAATGCTTTTCTATCAGTTGACGTGCTTTTTCTTTATCTTTTATGTCGAGCTGCTCAATATCTACCATAGAACGATTGCAAAGCGAAGCAGCAAACTCGCCTGTTTCATCAAGAACGTATGCGATTCCACCCGACATTCCTGCTGCAAAATTTTTTCCCGTCGACCCTAATACAACTACAATACCATTAGTCATATACTCGCAGCCATGAGCTCCGACAGATTCTACAACTGCAGTTGCACCTGAGTTACGTACGGCAAATCGTTCGCCTGCTTTTCCGTTAAAATATACTTCGCCGTTCGTAGCTCCATACAATACTACATTGCCAACGACTGTATTTTCTTCCGGTGCGATAATCGATTTCTTAGGCGGATAAACGACTATCCTGCCTCCTGAAAGGCCTTTTCCTACATAATCATTAGCATCGCCTTCAAGATAAATCGTAATGCCTTTTGCGAGAAATGCGCCGAAGCTTTGTCCTGCAGATCCGTTTAAAAATATTTTAATTGTATCATCTGATAATCCGGCAGAACCGTATCGCCTTGCAACTTCACCGCTTAACATTGCTCCGGCCGACCGGTGCACATTTCGAATCGGCATGGAAAATTCTATTGGTTTCTGTTTTTCAAGGGCATCTTTTGCTTTTTCAATCAATTGAATGTCGAGCACATCGTTCAGGCCATGATCCTGCAGAGTCTGGAAACGCCTGCTGAATCTTGAAGGTGCCGAAGGACTATGAAGTACAAAAGACAGGTCAACGGATTTAGCTTTCCAGTGTCCGATTGTCTTGCATGTTTCAAGCATATCCACACGGCCAATCATTTCATCAACAGTTCTAAATCCAAGCTGAGCCATAATCTCACGTAATTCTTCAGCTACAAAGAAAAAGAAGTTGATTACATTTTCCGGCGTGCCTTGAAACTTTGCACGTAGATCCGGATTCTGCGTAGCAATTCCTACAGGGCAGGTATTAAGGTGGCATTTACGCATCATGATACATCCCATTGAAATCAACGGCATTGTGGCAAAACCGAATTCTTCGGCTCCCAGCAATGCGGCGATTGCAACATCGCGTCCTGTTTGAAGTTTACCATCGGTTTGCAATCGAACACGGCCTCGCAAATCATTCAGTACCAACACCTGTTGTGTTTCAGCAAGTCCAATTTCCCAGGGGATACCGGCGTGCATTATGGATGATAAAGGTGAAGCGCCTGTACCGCCCGAATCACCGCTGATAAGAATCGCATCCGCGTGTGCCTTTGCAACGCCGGCAGCAACCGTGCCGACTCCGTTTTCTGAAACAAGTTTTACTGAAATCCGTGCATGAGGATTGACATTTTTCATATCATAAATCAACTGCGAGAGGTCTTCAATTGAATAAATATCATGATGCGGAGGCGGTGAAATAAGCTGGACACCCGGAATTGAATGCCGCGTCCGCGCTATGATGGAATCTACCTTATGACCGGGCAGCTGCCCGCCTTCGCCCGGTTTTGCACCCTGCGCAATTTTAATTTGAATTTCATCCGCATTTACAAGATAATTTACCGATACACCGAATCGGCCGGAAGCAATTTGTTTGATTGCGCTGCGGCGTGCTTTTCCATCGGCATCCGGTTTAAAACGTACTTCTTCTTCGCCGCCTTCACCGGTGTTGGATTTGCCTCCGACGCGGTTCATTGCAACGGCAAGCGTTTCGTGGGCTTCTTTACTTATTGAGCCGTAGGACATTGCTCCGGTTACAAACCTCTTGACAATTTCTTTTGCAGGCTCCACTTCTTCAAGCCGGACACTGCGTGTCCCTTTTTTAAACTCCATAAGCCCGCGTAAATTATACAAATTTTTGCTTTGATCGTTTAACTGCTGAGAATATTCCTTATAGCTTTCATAATTTGATAATCTTACCGCTTGCTGGAGCTTTGTAATGGTTATAGGATTGATCATATGCCTTTCACCATTAATACGAAATTGATAATTGCCGCCCAGTTCGAGCTCCGTATCTGCATTGGTGATTTTCTTAAACGCATAATCGTGTTTCATCTTTACTTCTTTTGCCAGAACATCTAAACCTATGCCTCCAATCCTTGTCGCAATACCTGAAAAATACTTGTCGATAATTTTTTTTTCCAAACCGACTGCCTCAAAAACCTGCGCACCGCGATAACTCTGCAAAGTCGAGATTCCCATTTTGGACATGGTTTTTAACAGCCCCTTGTTTGCTGCTTTCAAATAATTATACAGAGCTTTCTCGAATGTCATTCCTTCAGGTAAATGTTTCCTGTTCACAAGTCCTTCAATAGTCTCGATTGCGAGATAGGGATTTATCGCGCTCGCGCCGAATCCTATTAATAAGCAATAGTGCATCACTTCGCGCGGTTCACCGGATTCGATGACCAAAGCTGCACGCGTACGAGTTTTTTCCCTAACTAAATAATTATGTACTGCCGTCAATGCCAGTAGACTTGGAATCGGCGCGTATTCTTCGTCAACGCCGCGATCGGAAAGAATAATTATTGAATATCCCGATTTAATAGCGAGCGATGCATGCCTGCAAAGACCTTCAAGTGCACGTTCAAGTTCCTTCTCGCCGCCTTTAACGCGGTACAGCATTGAAAGCATTATTGCAAGAAAATCGCCCTGCGACACACGGCGCATTTTTTCCAGGTCACGATTAGTTAAAATCGGATATGGAAGTTTTAGTGTGTGACATTGCTGCGGAGCTTCTTCCAACAAGTTGCCTTCTGTTCCAATATAACTCGTCAAAGACATTACAAATTCTTCGCGGATTGAGTCAATCGGCGGATTTGTAACCTGTGCAAAATTCTGTTTGAAGTAATTGAACAGTAATTGAGGTTTATCGGACAAACATGCAAGAGGTACATCCGAACCCATCGAACCAATCGGCTCTTCTCCGTTTACAACCATAGGTGTAATAATCATCCGGATGTCTTCATCGTAATACCCGAATAAACGCTGCCGCTTAATTAAGTCCTTCGGGCTGAAACCGAATTCACGCGGCGGTTCAGGAAGTTTTTCCAATAGAATTTGGTTCTCCTGAATCCATTTTGCATACGGCTGACGCTTCGCAAGACTCGTTTTTATCTCTTCATCCGGAATAATACGTTTTTCATTGAGATCGACAAGAAGCATTTTGCCCGGTTCAAGAGATCCCTTGCATTTGATATTCTCCGGCTGAATGTCCAATACGCCTGTTTCGGAAGCCATGATAAGGACGCTGTCGTTTGTAACGGTATACCTCGCAGGGCGAAGTCCGTTGCGATCTAGTGTTGCACCGATAATTTTACCGTCTGTGAAAGCTACGGCAGCCGGTCCGTCCCAGGGCTCCATCAAGGAAGCATGATACTCATAAAATGCCCGCTTTTCCGGCGGCATGGAAGTCGCAGCATCCCATGCTTCCGGAATCAGCATTGTCATAGTATGAGGCAGACTGCGGCCGCTTAACATAATTAGTTCTGCAGCATTATCCAACGCGGCTGAATCACTCACATTATGCTGAATAACCGGATAAAGTTTTTCAATATCACTTTCAAATACTTTTGATTTATAAACGGATTGGCGTGCATACATCCAGTTGACATTACCGCGCAGCGTATTTATTTCCCCGTTATGGCAAAGGTACCTGAACGGATGCGCTAACCGCCAGCTTGGGAATGTATTAGTTGAAAACCGCTGATGAACCATGCAAAGTGCACTCATTGTGTCAGGCTCCGAAAGTTCTTTGTAAAACCTCGCTATCTGCGGAGCTAATAATAATCCTTTATACACTATTGTCCGGGAAGACATTGACGGAATATAGAAATAATTTTTATCTTTAATGTCTGATACGGCTATTTCCGCTTCTGCTTGTTTTCGTATGATATATAATTTTCGATCAAATTCTTCCCGCGTCATTCCATCAGCACTGCGAATAAAAATCTGTTCGATGTACGGCTGGGAAACGCGTGCAACGCGCCCGATTGCGTCGGCATCCACCGGCGTATCGCGCCAACCTGCTACTGTCAATCCTTCTTCTTGCGTTATTTTTTCTACGACGGCTTCGCACTGAAATCGCTGCTGAGGTTCAACAGGCAGAAACATCATTCCCACTCCGTACTCGCCTTCCTGCGGCAGAGCAAAGCCGATTTTTTCGCATTCCTGCGTAAAATATTTGTGAGGTATTTGGATTGTAATACCAGCACCGTCTCCGGTGTTCGGATCGGAACCGCTTGCGCCGCGATGAGATAGGTTTGCCAATATTTTGATACCATTCAAAATAATATCGTGTGAACGTTCTGCATTAATGTTTACAATAAATCCGATACCGCATGCATCATGTTCGTTTTTTGGATCGTACAGCGGATAGTCTTTAAATGTATGCATAATCATAACTGTCAATTTCTTTCCTGGGAATCATTAAAACATATAAATTGGATGTGAATCAGGATTTTTCCCAAACATTGTTACATCGTCAATTATTTTTACTTTTTCGTTTAAGCATAAAGTGTACAGCGTTCTTTCTATTCCTATTCCTCCGCCGAATGTATCGGGAAAGGTAGAATTTCCGTTTTTGTCTTTTGAATTTACGGCCATCAGAAACGGTCCGTATCCACCCATTTCATTGATGTTTTCCATATTTCCATTTGTGATTTTCGGACGAGAAAGCAGAACTTTATTTTCTATTAAGCGTTCGATGATCGGTTCATAAAGCCATTCTCTGATTGCACCCGATAATATTTCACAAGACATGCCGTATTTATTATCCTTCCTATTTAAAGACTTGGTGCAGATATCATAATTAAATATCATATCTGATGTAAATTCTGACATAGGAATCTTGCTTCCATTTTCTAATAGATACGGATAGATTAGATCGTAATTTTCGCGCATTAATCCCGTTATCCAGAAAAATTGAGAATCGACATTTTCGCCTACTTTTTTTTCGTATTCTTTATTCCCGTATTTGTTCGAAATGTCGTCTTTTTTAAATCGAGGAAATGGAGATTTTGGTATTTCTATTGCGATATCGAGTGCCCTTAAGTCGGATTCATTTTTATTATTTAATTCCGTCATGGAATAAATCAGCAATTTTTCAAAAAAGAGCAAAGCTTCTTCAAAATCTTCATTAAGAATTTTTGTAACTTTGCCGGTTGCTTTTTTATATTCATCTATCTGAATATTCCGGTTTCTTCTGATTTCAATATCCATCTGCGAAAAATCAATTATGTATTTTCCTCTTTGCTTTCCTACGGGGCTTTCGATTTCCAGACGTATATTCGGCGAGTCAACAAAAATTCCTTTTATTTTTTGATTCATACATGCCAAAAATTTTGAATAAATCATGGAATGAGTTGTTTTGTACGAATGTCCCTTATATGAAATCGACGGAGAATGTTCAACATCATGGGCGAGCGGATCGGTAATTGGGCTTAAAGATACCCGCTCTATATTAAAAAGCCCGTAATTTGTCAAAAAGCTATGCATTGAATTAACCAAAGTCGTACGTAAAGCAAGCACATGGTATAAATTGTCTCCCATCCACTTCTGGAAATAATTATCATTAAGATAATTCTGTAAATTTTCTCCGTTCTGATTCAATGCGGATTGAAAATTATAAAAACTTAGTCCGATTGGTTGAAGTGATTCATTACTCATAATAGTTGCTCCGTATTTTATAAATGGATATTGGATTTCTTTTATGTTCAGAATTTATTATCATTTGCCTAAGTTTATCAATTCTTGCTTTATTTATTTTTCTTAGTTTACTGTTATCATTTATGGAATCGATGATGTAATCCATATCGTTATACGAGATGCCGATTTCTTCTTCATCTGTCTGGCCTTTCCACAGTCCCGCAGTGGGTTTTCTATCGATAATTTCCTGCGGTATCTTTAATTCTGCTGCCGGCATTTTTACGTCGCTTTTATATAAGTCTGCTAATGGAAGAATGTCGCATGCACCGTCACCCCATTTTGTAAAATATCCTAAAGATATCTCTGTTTTATTCCCCGTCCCGGCTACTAAATATTTATTTATACCTGCATAATAGTATAGACTTATCGTCCTTAGTCGGGATTTAATATTCCCGTAATGTTTTATATCACTATTTCCGGGCAGCAACTTTTTAAAGGCACCGTATACGTTGTCCAAAACTAATTATTCCGTTTTTATGTTCAGAGAAAGAGCAACCATTTTTGCAAAATACTCATCTTCAGATTGGCTCTCGCAAGGCATAATTAATCCTAATATTTTCAGAACAAGCAAGTTTACAAAGCGCTGCTGCAACAGCCGAGTCGATACCGCCGCTTAATCCGAAAACAATCCCTTTTGCTCCGGCTTTTTTAACCTGAGTTTTTATCCATTTAGATATATTATTTTTCATTTCAGCATTATACTATGATGTTTAAGCGTGATAATTGTATAATCAATCTTTTTGTGCTGCGACCAGTTCCGATGCGGTTATGCGATTGATAGAAGCGAGAATTTTATCCTTTATTGCTCTTTTTTCAGCGGACGTCCTTAATTTCTTGCCGTTACTGTTTAAAATATAAAACGAGTCTATAATTCCGTCAACGCGGGTTGAGATTTTTGCGAAAGCAATATTCAGCCCAAGCTGAGAAATAGTTACCGTTATCCGGTAAAGGAAACCCAGCGTATCGGGAGCATAAATATCCATAAGCGTATATCTCGGATGATTTCTAAAGATAACTTTGCATCGTATATTTGGATTTAACGGTTTTTCTTTCCGCTTCCATCGCATGCGATGCCGCTCGATCAAATGAGTGATATCAATGCGTTTGGCAATTACTTCCTGTATATCGTGAGAAATTTTTTCGCAGACTTCTACAGAAATTTCATTATGGGAAACGAAGTCTGATACGCTAAATTTATCTATAATCAGGCCGTCCCGGCGTGTAAATACTTGAGCGTCATGAATATTCGCATCGTTGGCTGTCAAGACTCCGCACAGTTTTGAAAGTATTCCTTTTGCATCTTTGGAAATGAATGTTATTTCAGAATAACGGCCATAATGATGGAATAGCGTCGTAACCTTATCGTTCAGATGATTTGTATTGACATGAGCAGCTATTTCTTCAGGTTTGAAAGCCGACAGATATGAAGGATCTGATAATAATTCCATATGTTTTTCCACAGCTTCATGCGGAAATATATTAACGAGTGCTCTTAAAATATCGTCCTTTTTTTGTTCTGTTTGCCGTATTGTCAAAGAATGAATCTGTTGGCTTGTCAATTCTTCTACAAGAATTGCCCGAGTTTTTACATATAAATCCCTTAATAGAAGTTTTTTCCATTCCGTCAATACATTAGGGTTTACAGCTGATAAGTCGGCATACGTGAGTACATAGAGGTAATCGAGTAATTCAACACGATCGAACACCTTTGCAAAATCGATAATCGTATGGGGATCGCTCAGATCTCTTCTAAATGCGATTTGTTCCATCAACAGATGATGCCGGATCAGGAATAATACATCTTCAATGACGTCATCATATTGAAGCCGCCGGAGAACGCGTTTTGCAATTGAGGTTCCTTTTATTTCATGCCTGTTGATGTGCACCGGTTTTGCAATATCATGAAGCAGGCAACTGAGATATAGTGTATCTCTTCTGGGTAATGATCGAAAAACTTTTCCAAATGAAGAATTTGATTGATCAAGAAGTTCGGCATTAGTAAGCATAATCACCGTGTGT
>Ga0315550_1001745_pt1 | contig 13344 bp, 13 predicted proteins | sample SalMarSW160190MG_2_FD_203100 | JGI IMG/M metagenome (GOLD analysis project Ga0315550, IMG submission 203100) | Salt marsh sediment microbial communities from the Plum Island Ecosystem LTER, Massachusetts, United States - Salt Marsh Sediment SW1601-90 ... | reverse complement strand
AGGAAATCCAAAAAATTACTGGAAAAGAAACACGATGCGTCGTACTTGGACATTTACTTCGCGGCGGAACACCGACAACGTTCGACCGCCTTATTTCGCTTCGCTTTGGAGCTGCAGCGGTACGTGCTTTAAACGAAGGACAAAATGGTATTATGGTCGCACTTGATCCGCCGACGGTGCGTTACGTTCCGCTGGCTGAAGCTACGAACAGGATGAAAACAGTCCCTATCGATTGTGATATCATTCTGACTGCACGTGATTTAGGAATTAGTTTTGGAGATTGAGCAATATATAGTTTAATGAAAATTTGGACTTTTATGGAAAGAATGTTCAACATTCTATGGTTATTAAAACCAAACAGCCTTTAGACAATTGACCGGAGATGATACAATGACGACGCCGACAGACAAAGCTCGTACAGAACGCACACAGGCAGATATCATATATGAACAGGCGATCTTATTGGATTCTGCACTCGACCCTATCCTCTTACGGGATCTGAACGAAAATCTCATTTTTTATAATAAAGCAGCAGAACGTTTGTATGGTTGGACATTTGAGGAGGCAAAATCCTTAAATATTCATGAACCGATTGCAGCGGAGGATCACGCAAAGTTCGAGCGAGGAAAAAAAGAATTTGCTGAGAAAGGTGAATGTTCGATTGAACTGCGCCAAAAAACAAAAAACGGCCGTACGATTATAACACATTCCCGATGGTCTATTGCACGAAACAGAGAAGGAAATCCCTATGGCCGGCTCATTATTACTCATGATATTACAGAACAGCGGAATCTTGAAGCTCAACTCCGCCGTGCACAGCGTATGGAAAGCTTAGGAACACTGGCAGGCGGCATTGCGCACGATCTCAATAATGTGCTGGCACCGATTCTTATGTCCGTCCAAATATTGAATACAAAAATCACAGAACCAAGTCTTAAGAAGCTTATTACAGCGCTTGAAACCAGCACAAAGCGAGGCAGTGAAATTATTAAACAGGTGCTGACATTTGCACGAGGCACGGAAAAGGATTTTGCACCTCAACAATTACGTTATATTATATCTGAAATCGAGGCCATTATTAAGCAGACTTTTCCTAAAAATATCCAACTTCGAACAGGAGTCTCAAAAGACCTTTCAATGGTGCTGGGTGATGCAACACAATTGAACCAAGTACTGATGAACCTTTGTATAAATGCCCGCGATGCAATGCCTGAAGGCGGCCGCCTGACCGTGACCGCTGAAGATATGTACATGGACGAAAGTTACGCCCACTTGATTCTTGATGCTCATCCTGGTCAATATGTGATGCTCACTGTTGCGGATACCGGAACGGGAATTCCTTTAGACGTGCAGGAAAAGGTTTTTGAACCGTTCTTTACAACAAAGGAAAGAGGAAAGGGTACAGGACTTGGCCTGTCTTCCGTTTATACTATTGTGAAATCACATAATGGACTTATTAAACTTTACAGCGAGTACGGTAAAGGTACAGAAATTAAAATCTTTCTTCCCGCCACCCAGCAAAAGGAACGAAAAACTGAGACAATTTCGAATAAGGGCCTTTTAAGAGGGAATGGAGAGACTATCCTCGTTATTGACGACGAACTTTTCGTATTACAAATATCAAAGGAAGTATTGGAAGTTCAAGGATATAGCGTTATCACAGCAATGGACGGGGCGGAAGCAACAGCTATTTTCGCCAGTAAGGAGAAGAACTTTATTCAGCTTATTATCACCGACATGAATATGCCATTGATGGATGGATCATCAACCATAAGAGCGTTAAGAAGGCTTGATCCGAATCTTAAGATTATTATTTCCAGCGGTCTTTTAACTAATGTAAATTCCGCTGGTTTAGAAGGTCTCGATACTCAAGGATATCTCACCAAACCTTACACTGCTGAACAGCTCCTTCTGATGGTGCAGAAAGTTCTGAATAAAAGTTGATGTAAATACTTCGAATACTCTTTATACGAATCAGAATGGATACTTAAGGACAACAATGCCGTTAAGAATATTCATTACTGGCGGAACATTTGATGCAGGCAGGCTGTCTTCTTATTACTGGATAAGAAATGAATGTTAAGTGGACGCTGTGGGGTTCGAACCTACGACCTCCGCCTTGTAAGGGCGGCGCTCTGAACCAGCTGAGCTAAGCGTCCATTTTCTATAACGCATTTGCCATATCTAAAATTTACGCAAACTTGTTCCCTATTGCAAATATAGATTTCTCTACGTTTAAAAAATTATGGTGCCCGAGTCGTTTTATGCGAGTACTCTTTTCTATAGAGTTGCCTTTATATTCTGCCTTTCTTACTTTACATGCGCCTTGCATTTATTATGCAAGCCTAAATGAATAGTACAAAAGCAATAGGATGACAAAAGGAAATTCAAATGAATCAAATCCAAAACAGTGAATCTGAATTCTCTGCAAAGATGGCGTTTTGTCTTGCAGCAATGACGCTTGCAGGGATCGATGGAGAGTTTTCAAAAGAGGAATTGGAAAAGCTCCGGACTTATGTTAATTCCGATGAAAACTCATTCTTAAAAGCATTCAGTTTTTATAACGAACATTCCCTTGATGTTTGTATTAAAGTCATCGCCGCCCGATTGAATGAAGAACAAAAACAGATAACGTATCGCGCTTTATACAATCTTGCACACTCGGATAAAGAACTTGCGGAAAGTGAGGAAAATCTATTAAAACAATACGCAACTGCATTTGGACTCGAAAAGAATTTTATTTCTTGGGTAAAAGTTAACAAGGATAAAAGAATGATTGATCCCTTTTGATTAATTCCCAATTCTTTGCTTTAGATAATGGCCGTTGGATTTTTAATTTCCCCTTGCATTAAAAACTTTTATTATTTGATGTAATCGTTTTATCAGCAGATGTTGAAGCTCTTTTATCGATTCTTCAATATAAGAATGGCGGCCTGCTCAAACAACTGCATTACCTGAACCGGAATCAGACAGCAACGAATCTACAACATGTAACAGGATAATATCTTTACAATGAAAAATCAATCGACCAATACACTTATCGATCTCACGCATTCTATCAATAACCGGACAACTGTATACCCGGGCGATGAACCTGTACGGATTGAAAAGATCAATGACTTTGATAGTGATGGATTTAATAATTTTCTATTCACAGGGGGAATGCATACTGGCACACATATTGACGGACCGATGCACATGACGAAATCCGGCAGCTTCATCGATGAATTTCCACCTGAACGTTTTATCGGGACAGGGTGCTTACTGAATGCTTATGGAATGAAAATAATATCTTGTATACCTGAATTTACATCCGCAATAATTCCCGAAAGCATTGTTCTTATCCATACAGGATTCGGAGAAAAATTCGGCAGTGAAGAATACTACAAAGAACATCCAGTCATTAGTATGGAACTTGCGCTGTTACTTGTCCAACGGCGGATTAAAATAGTGTGCCTCGATATGCCATCACCCGATAAGCCTCCTTACGATGTACACACATTACTTCTGAATAATTCTGTATTTATTGCCGAAAATTTAGCTTCCATGGATAACCTTATAACAGTTAAAAAATTCGACATTATCGCATTACCTATGCCGCTTCACACCGATAGTTCGCCGGCAAGAATCGTGGCACGAATATTAAAGTGAACTTATGGACAGCAACGCCCAGTTTTTCGCACTATGGAATAGCATTAAGACTATTCCATTTCTGTTCGGTAAATTCTTTCAACGATCTCAATTTACTATCTGCAATATCGAATCTTTTTTCGTTCCATTGTTTCGCCATCGGAATAACAATAGTCTTCATCTGTGCTGCCTTTGCCGCTATCAGCCCGTTGAATGAATCCTCAATCACCAGACAATTTGCCGGCGTAATGCGCAGTTTTTCCGCTGTCGTGAGAAATACTGCCGGATGCGGCTTGCCAAATTCTTCATTTTCAGAAGAATGAACGACATGAAATGTATTCTCCATAGAAAATTTTTTCAATACAACATCAATGAGTCGCATTGATGAAGACGATGCAAGCGCTGTTGGAACTCGATGGTTTTTGAGAAACGCCAATATATCTGTCACACCATCAAGTAAAACAGCTTTTTGACTAATCCTTAATTCCACGCCTGTTAGGATCTCGTCAGAGATTTGTATTAATGATTTTTGGCTCCATGTATTCTGGTTATAACGGCGAGCAACAACGTCATTCAACGGCAAACCGGTAGTCTCGATACATTGTTCACGTGTCAAGTCAATTCCAACCGATGAAAAGACTTCAATTTCAGCTTCCTGCCAAAAGGGTTCGGAATCTAACAACACGCCATCCATATCGAAAATTACTGCGTCGATCATTATTTCCTCCATTATAATCTAATAGAGAATAATCTGAATGGCAAGCATATAAGCAGTTCCAATTGTTATTGAGTCAAGGCTGAGATAAACTTATATACCTTGGTATTTTTCTTATTATATCTAATACAAAACCCAAAAAATAAAACTCGACTATTATTGAAACTTCACTTTAAAACAAGAATAGTTTTTGTACTATAACGGCCGTTACATTCCTCTTATTTGTTTCTATCAATGCAGCTGAAGTATTTTAAATCCTTGATATTACATTATCTTTTTTCTCTCGACGCCGGTAATGAGCGGATAGAACAAGACTGTCACTTTGAAATAATAATTGATGTTAATTTCTATCGTTTTGAACAATATTAAGAAAAACAGCAGCGGCGCTTCGATCGTTTCCGATGGATTTGATAATGCGTCTCTAGAGCAAAAAGATTTTGTAAATCCGGCAATTCTTGATTATCTTTATTAATAGATATGCAATAAAATAATCTGCGACAGGTCCCTATTTCGGGGCAAAGGAGAATAAACGAATGCCACAACATAAATCAGCAATAAAACGAACACGTCAAAGTGCACGCCGCGCTGAACGTAATAAAGCGCAGCTGTCAAAATTGAAAACACTGATAAAAAAAGTGCGCTCTTCCAAAAACAAGGAAGAAGGGATTACTGCATTAAAAAGTGCCACGAAGTGCCTAGATCAGCTTAGTACAAAAGGAATTATTCACAAAAATAATGCTTCTAATCAGAAATCCCGATTGACAAAGTTTGTAAACAAGTTGAAATAAAAACATAAACGTTGTAAATAAAAATCCCAAGCCGGTTAAGTTTGGGATTTTTATTTTTACGCTCAGGAAAAAAATCTCTATTTTTTACTTTGATTTTTCAGTTTCTCAAGTTCTTCAATCCTTTTTTCAAATCTTTCTTTCTCGGCAGGTTTATTACGTGCAAGTGCTTTGTATGCCTTGATGGCGTCATCAAACCATCCTTGTTTGGCATAAATTTCCGCAAGTGTTGGTGTAACAAATCCCATGCTTACAGGCAGGTCTTGTTCGGATGCAGGAGATGTCTCTTTCTGCGCTATATCAATAACTGGCGTAATTTTTCCAGCATCTTTCAATTTATTCGCAATCTCTTCGATATTGTTTTGTATACTGTCAGATATTGGAAGTTCAGCAGGTTGAATTTGCGGCAGAATAATTGATGTATCTGTTGGTTTCTCTTCATTTGTATCAGTATCATCGATTCTACTCTGCATATCTTTAGGCATTTGTGACGGAAGAATTGTCATATCAATTGTCTGCTCTTCTTTCGTACCAGCATCTTCAATGCTATCCTGCGCACCTGTAGGTATCTGTGATGGAAGAATTGTCATATCAATTGTCTGCTCTTCTTTCGTACCAGCATCTTCAATGCTATCCTGCGCACCTGTAGGCATTTGTGACGGAAGAATTGTCATATCAATTGTCTGCTCTTCTTTCGTACCAGCATCTTCAATGCTATCCTGCACACCTGTAGGTACTGAGATTTCGATCGATACTTCTTCTGCCGGAATGATCGCAGCGTTACTAAGGTAATCATCCAATGAAATAGTGTTTTCACCTTTAAGTTCCGCTCTCCGTCGTGATGCATAAAGTGCAAAGGCTTCTTCTTCCGACGGTGCCTGTGCTACACCTTCCTCTTCAGTGGCCTCAAGGTGAAATTCATATTCAGTTGAAGGCTCCGGAACTGTTCTCGGTATGTCTGCAAATGTTGTCTCCTGTGTTTCTGCTAACGACGGTGATTCCGGCATTTGTATATCGAATCCGCCGATTGATGGAGGTTCCGGCATTTCCGGCATCTCAACCGAAGGTGCGGCAGTTTCAAGAATATCTTCTGTTGTTTTTTCTATCGGTGTTTGAGTGATTGCATCAAAAAATGTTTGCTCGCCTACTGAAGTGGGCTCCGTTGGCAGCTCGGTTGTTTGTTCTTGTACGGATTGATCGAGTCCTGTAAAACCAAATTCCTGTTCAGGATATATTTGTTGCGTCGGTGGAATTCGATTCTCATCCAACGATGGTGTTACGTACTCAGGTTTGATGATTCTTGTTTGTTCTTTATGCGGCGGGGCGATAAGAGTTTCATCTTCACCTAGTGGTATTTGTTCTAGTAAAGAGATTACTGTTTCATTTCTCGGCAAAATCTCAAGCACAAATTCGAATTCACGGCGTGCTTCCGCCCGCATATGCAATGCGACTAAAGCTTTACCCTTAATGAGATGTCCTGTCGTATAAAAAGGATAATTTGCCAAACCGGCATCGCATATACGTAATGCATCCTCAGCGCGGTTTTGTTCAAGATATAGATTTGCCAGCTGCGCAAACATTGGTGATTTGGCGTCTGTTCCTACTTTTTTTTCAAGCGCAAAAATTTGTTGTTGAACTATTTCAGCCATTGTATTTATTAATGAAGTCTTCGTGCTCCAAACGCATGCCTTACGGAAAGCCACGAAACGCACGCAAATCCCGTGAAGTACAGCAGCTGGAACGGCACGGCGGCTATTTCAAGATAGTATAATGATGAAATCACACCGAAGAAGCAATAGACTGCAAGAAGAATTTCGATCATAACAACCCATCCAAATTTTTTCTTCTTATTAATATACACATTTTTTTTCCATGTATCGCTTTTTCCCTGAAGGGCAAATTTTGGCGTACGGACAAACTCGCTTTTACGCTTGAAAAGACCTTCAAATACTGCACGTGAATTGTTCACTGCAAATCCCATGCTGCCCGCCATAAAAAGCGGAAAAAGCATTATCCGTCGGCGCCAATCAGGATATACTGATTTCTGTGAAATAAGGTAGAATAGAAAGGAACCAATAAAAGCTATAACAAAGACCGACATCATAGCAAAATATGCGTCATGCCCGCCTTTCTGTTTAATAAATATAAGCGGTACGTTTAGTATGCCTGCCAGTATAATAAATGGAAAAACTATATTGTTTGTCAAATGAAAAGTCGAGTGAATCTTTATTCGTAACGGAATATTCGATTTCCATACTTCAGGAATCATTTTACGAGCCGTTTCAATAGCGCCTTTTGTCCAGCGGAATTGCTGTGATTTTAATGCATTAACTTCAGCCGGTAATTCTGCCGGTGATGTTACGTGTGCAAGATATTTGAATTTCCAGCCGCGTAGCTGCGCCCTGTAGCTGAGATCTAAATCTTCAGTTAGAGTGTCCGATTGCCAGTTGCCTGCATCAATAATTGTAGTTTTGCGCCATATTCCGCCTGTTCCGTTAAACTGTATAAAAAATCCGGCTTTGTTACGCACATCCTGCTCAACTACGAAATGTCCGTCAAGTGCAAATGCTTGTGCACGTGTAAGCATTGAGTACTCGCGGTTCAGATGTTCCCACCGTGTTTGTACAACACCGATTTTAGGATCAGTATAAAAATACGGTATGGTTTTTGCCAAAAAGTCCTTGTTGGGCACAAAGTCGGCATCAAAGACCGCAATAAACTCACCGCGTGCAGTTTCAAGTCCTTGCTTCAGTGCGCCGGCCTTGTATCCTGAACGGTCTATGCGATGAATATGTTTTATATCATAACCGAGCGCTCTGTAGTGCGCCGTAGCTTTCTCAACTAAATCTACGGTTTCATCTGTCGAATCATCCAGCACCTGCACCTCTAATTTTTCTTTTGGATATTCAAGAGCGCATACGGCATCAATAAGTCTATTCGTAACATAGAGCTCGTTAAATAACGGGAGTTGCACTGTTACTACCGGTGTATCCGTTAATGCAGGCTGAATATGTTCAAGATCCCGCTGTTTCATATAATGATATACCATTACAAATCCATGTGCACCAAATGCACAAAGGATAAGCAATGAAAAAAAGTAGAGATACATGACGATATCCGCAAATATCGCACTCTCTAATAATTCTTGCTGGAAGAAAAGTATTGTAAGTATCATATTACCATCCTGCAACTGTATCGTTAAGAATATCTTCTGTTAATTTTTCGACAGCATTTTGTACGCCTTCATTGCGCTGTGTCAATCCGCCGCTTGAAGGATAATTTCCCCAATTGCTATAATTTTTTTCCCATATTTTCTTTCGCAGTTTCATATCCTGAAAAACCATTCTTACTGTTACAGTAATTCTTCTCATCGTGACTTGCTCGTTACCTTGAAGCACCTCGTAAGTATCTTTTACATCAGTGACAACACCTTCAAGCATGGAATCCGCAGTGTTGCGGTCTGTTAACTGAAGTGAGTTATCATTTATAAAGCGTTCTACTAATTTCTGTGTAAATAAATCCCGAAGAGTCGGATCGCCGTAACCGCTTTGATCTTCAATGATAGGAATCGCGATAGTTTTCAAATTCGCAGGAACAGAACCGCCTTTAAATGAATAATTGCAGCCACAGAAAACAACTGTCAACGAAATAAATACCGCATCCCAAAAAAGTCTCATGATTCTTTTCACATTATCATCTCTCATTGCAGTCCATAATCCTTTATTTTTCTATAAAGCGTTCTTTCGCTGATATTCAATTCCTTCGCTGCATTACGTCTGTTTCCCTTGTGCCTATCAAGAGCTGTAGCAACCATGCGGCGTTCCATCTCATCCATGGTCAGAATGCCATTACCGTTTTGTGGTTGAGCATGACTGCTATTTTGAAGACTGTTTTCGTTTACACAACCCACAAGTAATTCTTTCATTTCAATTATGTTAGATTTAAGTTCCACAAGTGCACGATAGATCAATTCACGCTCTGCTTGTTCTGTCGTTCTATTTGAAACCACAGGAAGATTTCTATCTGTCGCAACTTTCGAATGCTCGCGCAGATACTTTCTAACATCGTCTTCATTAAGATGTTTTCCGCCTTCCAAAATAAGCATGCTTTCAATCGCATTCCGCAATTCACGTATATTTCCCGGCCAATAATAACTCATGAGTAGTTCTGTCGCGTTGTTGCTGAATCCGTTGAATTTGATTTTATTTTTTTCCGCCGTTTCTTTTACAAATTGTTCAACTAGTGCAGGAATATCCTCTTTTCGGTTCCGTAATGGCGGTAGATGTATGTTCACCGAACGCAGCCGGAAATATAAATCCGAACGAAAGTGCTTTTGTTGAACCTCATATTCCAGTAATTTGTTCGTTGCTGCAATCACACGCACATCTGTTCTGCGTGCCTCGGATGAACCGACCCGCATATATTCACCGCTTTCAAGCACACGCAGCAATTTCACTTGAGTTGCTAACGGCATTTCTCCGATTTCATCGAGAAAAATAGTACCGCCGTCGGCAATTTCAAAATAACCACGTCTCAAATCCAAAGCACTTGTGAACGCACCTTTTTCATGACCGAACAATTCACTTTCTATCAATCCATCCGGTATCGCTCCGCAATTGACCGAGACCATCGTCTGTTGCGCTCGCTTGCTTGCTCCATGAATGGCTTTAGCAACGATCTCTTTTCCCGTGCCGCTTTCACCCGAGACCATTACAGTAATATCCGTCGGCGCCACCTGGCGGATGACATCCACAATTTCTTGCATCTCCGGCGATTGTCCGATGATGCCGTATTTCTGTTGAAACGCTTCCCGGTCTGTCAACGTGAGACAATCATTGATGTTAGATTAAATTTCTCTTTTACTTCTGCTGCAAATTCTTTTGCCTCGTCGTACGTCTGGAATTCACCAACCCAGACTTTGTGCAGCTTTTTTCCATGACTGACAATTGTAAAAATATTCGATGGATATCCTTCTTTCTCAAACTTTGCCTTTAATTCATCTGCATTCTGCAGGGTAGAGAAAGCACCTACTTGTATGGTAAAGTTAGTAGCAAATTTTTGAACAGTCCCCTTCGGCTTAATTTCTGCCGGTTTTTCTTTAACTACCGGTTTCTCTTCTGCCACAAGATTTTGTTCTGTCGCATATGTCGAAAATGGATATTCTTCCTTCAATTGCGTCAGCTTATGATCGGCTGTTTTATAAAGACCGACGGAATAGTAATATTGATAGAGCTTGTAAAGTGCATCGTCCGCCCATTCACTTTTTGGAAAATTATCGACAATATTTTGGTATAACTTTGCCGCTTCTGTACCATCTGTTGTCAATACTGCCTGTAAATACATTAATCCAGGATTATTCTGATAATTCGTCATAAGCGCCGGAAGTTCGGCACGCACTGTTTCACCTTGACCTTTTTCGATCATTTCAAGTCGATGATTAATATCAGGACTCCTATTGCTTGTCTGCGCATATAGAGAAGGTGCGATAATAATTAATACATTTATTAAAGCAAATGTTATTTGCGCTTTCATGGTTTTTCAGCTCTCTCTTGTTGTTAATACAGGGGATTGTTGAAATACATGTACTTGTGTCCCAAATAATGTTGCCGAGTTTGCTCGTTCTATACGAACATTGATATAATCGCCTGCAACATTACCGTTTTTGGGAAATATTACCATCTTATTTGTATCTGTCCTGCCGCATAAATCAACATTCGACTTTTTACTCGTACCTTCCACAAGCACTTCCATAATTTGGCCGACCATTTTTCTATTTCTATGCAAAGAGATACTGCGCTGAATATTTATAATTTCATCTAGACGGCGATTTTTTACTTCATCCGGCACATCATCACTCATCGACCATGCTTTAGTTCTCTTGCGGGGAGAGTATTTAAATGTGTACGCTCCGTCATAACCTACTGCCCGCAACAAATCCATAGTTTGTTTGTGGTCATCTTCCGTTTCTGTTGGAAATCCGGTTATAACATCCGTAGAAAGACTAATCTCGGGAATCGCTGCTCTGATTTTATGAACAAGATTAAGATAGTATTTAACGCTGTATTTGCGATTCATTAATTTAAGAATTCTGTCTGACCCGGATTGTACGGGCAAATGGACATATTTACAAATATTTGATCGCAAAGCGATCGTGGCAATCAATTTATCAGACATGTCTTGTGGATGCGACGTCATGAACCGTATACGGAGATTCCGATTAAGATCGACGATCGATGAGAGTAAATCAGAAAAATCATGTGTACCATCCCAATACGAATTGACATTTTGTCCAAGCAAGGTTACTTCTTTAAAATTCTGATTTCTTAACGCTTCAATCTCTTTAAGGATATTTGTTTGCGAACGGCTTCGTTCTCGACCGCGAGTAAATGGTACTACACAGTAAGTGCAAAAATTATCACACCCGCGCATAATGGCAATCCATGCACTTAAATTCCCTGTACGAAGAGGAACAATGTCGTCATACTTCTCCACACGCGAAAGCCTGATTGCTACTCCTCTCTCTCCTTTTTTCGCTGCTTCAACAAGTGCCGGCAGCTTGCGATATTCATCCGGCCCAACAATTATATCAACAAAATCCTCTGATTCCATTAAATCCTTGCGAATACGTTCAACCATGCATCCTAGGATGCCTATGATAATATTCGGATTAGCCTTTTTGTAATGATAAAAATCGCCTAATCGACCGATAACCCGCTGCTCTGCATTTTCACGAACAGCACAAGTGTTTATTAAAACAATATCCGCCTGTGTTAAAAGATTTGTGCGGGTATAACCAGCATCACGCATTATGCTGAGCACAACTTCTGTATCTGCCAAGTTCATCTGGCAGCCGTATGTTTCTATATAGATACTACGACCTAGTTGCATTTCTTACCGTTGGATATGCAGTCATAATAATGAAACAATGGCAGACACACAATATTATACCATCATCATTAAAGTTATTTAATCTTAAAGGATTTCTTGAAGTTCTGTCAGATAACGTATATATGTATTGCCATATCGGCAGATATCTGATTTGTATCAATTGCAAGATTTTGGATTGATAGAGTGAAAATGCTGTTGTATATTAAAGAAGAATAGAGTTTACAATAACTTTTCCTAACGGATTTCAAGCCTTTTTGGGTCAATTGAACTAACTTGAAAGAAAACTATGGCAGATTTAATTGATGATATTAAAAAGAAAGCACGGCAGTTGAAGAAACACATTGTGCTGCCTGACGCAATGGATGAACGAGCAATGCAGGCAGCGCGAATAATTACAGATGAGAAAATCGCTAATATCTCTCTTGTCGGTAACGAAGACGCGATCCTGTCTAAGGCTCAGCAACTAGGTGTCGGTTTAGAAAACATCCATATTGTCGATCCAGAAAAATCAGAAAAATTGAATGACTTTATTCAAGTATATTACAATCTCCGCAAAAAGAAAGGATTACAACTGGAACAAGCCCAGGTTACTATGAAACAACCCTTGTTCTTTGGCGCAATGATGGTTCGTGAAGGAATTGCTGATGGAAGCGTTGCAGGTTCATTGTCAACAACCGGTGATGTGATCCGAGCCGGTATTCAGGTCGTAGGGATGCCTCCTGGTATATCTGTTGTTTCAAGTTTCTTTTTAATGGTCTTTCCTCATACAATTTATTTGTATGCTGACTGCGGCGTCGTACCAAATCCTTCAGCCGAACAGCTTGCGGATATTGCAATTTCAACGGCAGAAAATCACAGAAAGTTGACAGGTGAGATCCCGCGTATTGCAATGCTTTCGTTTTCTACAAAAGGAAGTGCTTCACATCCACTTGTGGAAAAAATACAGAAGGCAACCGCTCTTGTTAAACAAAAACAACCGGGCCTAATCATCGATGGAGAATTACAAGTTGATGCCGCTATTGTTCCTTCCGTGAGTGCAAAAAAAGCACCGGGAAGTTCAATTTCCGGCAATGCAAATGTACTAATATTTCCTAATCTTGATGCAGGCAATATAGCCTATAAAATAACACAACGTTTGGCTGGAGCAGAAGCTTTTGGACCTATTATTCAGGGATTAAAAAAACCATGCTATGACCTCTCACGCGGATGCAGCGTTAATGATATCGTCAGTATGGCCGCCATTAATGCAGTAGCAGGAGCTGTCTAACGAACATATCTGCCACAACGAAGCATAAGCTTCATCATTGGAGTGAAGGATCCGGGCGT
>Ga0315550_1001744_pt1 | contig 13350 bp, 11 predicted proteins | sample SalMarSW160190MG_2_FD_203100 | JGI IMG/M metagenome (GOLD analysis project Ga0315550, IMG submission 203100) | Salt marsh sediment microbial communities from the Plum Island Ecosystem LTER, Massachusetts, United States - Salt Marsh Sediment SW1601-90 ... | reverse complement strand
TCTCCTGTTCGGGGATGGTGCCGTTGAAAGGGTTGAAGAGCGCAAAGTGCGGGGCGAGCGCAAGCGTTCCCCACTTTAGGGTAATCTTGATGGTTTCCAGGCTCATCAGCACCGCGGTCAGCCACACGATGGGCGCAAAAGACGGAATGCGGCCCGCCCGGATCTTTTCGACGGCCGCGGGCGGATAGAACGTCTCGACGCCCTCGATCTTCTTCATGCGCGCCAGCATGGTGATCTTGAGCTGCAGGTATTCTTCGTCCGTGATGTCCTTGACCTCTTTGCCGATCGTCGGGAAGCCGTAGACCTCCTCCAGCGAAGGCGTGTCCCGGGTGATGACCCTCACGTTGCCGTACGGGATCGCCCATCCCTCGACCAGCGGGATGCCGAGCCGCCTCGCCGCGCGGCTGATGATGAGGCACGGCTTGGCGCTGTCGATGGCGAGCACCGCCACCGCCGCGTCCTTCAAAATTTTGTCGATGTTCTCCTCGGTCACCTGGGTGAAGGCCTGGAGTTTGAGCTGCGAGTCGATCTTCTTTAAGAACGCCTCGGCGATTTCGGTCTTCAGTTTCCCGACGGTGTCGCGGAAGCAGAAGATCTGGCGGTTGAGGTTGGTCGGCTCGAACTTGTCGTTGTCGATGATCTTAAGCGATCCCACGCCGGCACGCGTCAGGACCTCGGCGATGACGCCGCCCAGGCCCCCCAGGCCGAAGACCGCGACGGTGGTCTCTTTGAGCGTCTTTTGTTCCACTTCAGTCACAAGGCCGGCGTTCCGGTCCGTCAGTTGGGCGTAGAGATTTTCAAACATAGCGTCTCCCTAGAAGAAGAGTTTGGCTTCGATGTAGAACAGGTTTTCGTAGCCGGCGAATTCGCTATCGGCCCGCTCGACGAAGAGCTGGGCGCCGGCCGCCACGTCCAGGTTCTCGCGGACGTTGTAGCGTATTTCCGGGTTCAGGAAGGCACTTTCTCCGTCGATGTCGCACAGGATCGTCCCCTTGAGCTTGATCAGGGGCGTCAGGTCGTAGGTGGCCATGATGCCGATGAGGTTCTTTTGAAGCGAGAGCCGGCGGCGTTGTTCGCTCAGGGAGCTGGAGAAGGCGCCGGTATCGCCGTTGGCCAGGCCGTTGTAAAAGTACTCGGCCGCGACGTAGGTCTTGGTGCCGAAGTTATAGTCGCACCCCAGGGCGACCCGCAGCCCCTCGTCGCCGCCGTCTTTCGTGTAGGTGAGCTCGCCGCGGAACCCCGCGTCCTTGAGGTAGCCGTCCCACCCCAGGCCGAAGACCAGGTCGTCCTGATGGTCGGCCGCGATGAGAAAGAGGTCATAGGTGCCTATTTTCTTGTAGCCGCGGACGCCGAAGCTCGTGCCTTCCTCGTCTTCCCCGGGGCCGAAGACGAAGCTCAGGCCCGAGAAGTCCCCGCCGAAGAGCTCGACGTTGAACCCGTCAAAGCCCACGCGCTCCTGGGGTTCGATGTCCGACGGGAGCGGCTGGTTGAAGATGTCCAGCGGGCTGTAGAAGCGCATCCGGCCCCAGTCCACGAGCTGTTTGCCCATCGTCACGCGGAAATCCTCCCCGTGGCAGGTGAGGAAGGCGCGATACACCGCGTATCGGAAGAAGATGTGGTCCTTGTCCGTGACGGTCCTGTCCGTGTCCCAGAAGGCGAGGTCCTTGTAGTCTTTCCGGCGCAGGAGAGTGAACTCCGGCGTGTGGGCGAAGTCGTGGAGGAGGAGTTCGTTGTCGACGGTGATCTGGGCGTCCCAGTGGGCGTTTATCTGCGGTTCCCAGGTGAGGCGGCCCCGCTGGAGGATGCTGAAGAAGCCCTCTTTGGTCCCGGCCGTCTTGGAGAAGGAGGCGAGCATCTTGTAATAGCCGGAGAAACGATTGAGGATGGTCTCGGAGGCCACATCGGCGGCGGAGGCCACATCGGCGGCGAAGGCCACATCGACGGCGGAGGCCGCATCGACGGCGGAGGCCGCATCGACGGTCCGGCACCATCCGGAGGCCGGGACGGCCAAAAGGAGGAGGAGGCCGGCGGCCGCAAGGCGTCCGGCGGCCGCGAGGCATCCGAATGGGTTGGGAAACGGTTTGCTCACAGGGTGGTCTGTCCGATGGGAAACAGTTTCCATGATCTATGCCTCGGATCTATGCCTCGATGCGGCCGTCGTGGAGCTTGATGAGGGTCGTGGCCTTGCCCATGACCATCCTGTCGTGCGTGGAGAAGATGAAGGTCATGCCTAAGTTCTTGTTCATGCGGAACATGAGGTCCATCAGGCCCTCGCCGGTGCGCGAGTCGAGGTTCGCGGTGGGCTCATCGGCCAGGATGATCTTGGGGCGGGCGAGGACGGCGCGCGCGACCGCGACGCGCTGCTGCTGGCCGCCGCTCAGCTGGGCGGGCTTGCGGCCGGTGTAGCCGTCCAGGCCCAGGTCTTTCAGGATGCTGATGGCGTCGTGTTCCCGGTGTTGGCGTGTCGCGCCCTGCAGGAAGGCCACGTATTCGGTGTTCTCCAGGGCCGTCAAGGTCGGGATGAGGTTGTAGGCCTGGAAGACAAAGCCGATCTTCCTCAGGCGGAACTCAGCCAGCTGCACCTGGCTGAGCTTGTTGACGTAGACGCCGTCGACCATGATGTCGCCGCTCGTCGGATAGTCGAGCCCGCCGATGAGGTTCAGGAGCGTCGTCTTTCCCGAGCCCGACGGCCCCGCGATCGCCACGAAGTCGCCTTCCTGGATATTCAGGCTGATCCCGTCGAGCGCCTTGGCCTCGATCGTCGAGCCCTTGGGACGGTACGTGCGCGAAACGTTTGTGACTTCTACGGCTAAGCCCATGTTTTCCTCTATTACTCTATCAGCCGGCGAGGGCGTCGACCGGCTTGAGCCGGGCGGCGCGGTGCGCCGGCACCATCGAAACGGCGACACTCACGACCAGGATCACGCCGACGTATAATCCCACCGAGGCGAGGTCGGCCTTCGGGTGGATGACCGAGCCGATGTAAAAACTGTTGAGGGCGTCCGAGATGGCCGACAGGTCGATGCCGCGGGCGCCGAAGAACCGCGACAGGCCGTAGCCGGCCAGGCCCCCGGCCAGGGCGCCGACCGAGCCCAGGATGAACGATTCCATCGCCACGAGAAAGACGATCTGGTCGGGCTTGGTGCCCAGGGCCGTCATGATCCCGAATTCGCGCTTGCGCTCCAGGACGCTCATCAAGATCGTGTTGAGGATGCCCGTCGAGACGATCAGGAGCACGATGACCAGGATCAGGCCCGTGAAGACCTGGTCGAACTGCAGCCACTGATACGTCATCGGTGATATCTCTTTCCAGCTCAGGACCTCGAATTGCTGGCCGTCTATTTTGTCGCGCAGGGCCTTGACGGTCCGGTCGACTTCTTCCAGGGACGTGGCCTTGATGGCGATCTCGGAGATCTTCCGGTTTAAGACGAGGAGGTCCTGGGCCGCGCTCAGGGTGATGACGGCCAGGCTCTTGTCGACCTCTTCGCCGCCCGCATCCAGGAGACCCGCGACCGTAAAGGCGCTGGCCGACAGGCTGCCGTCCGCGCCCTGGCTCATGACGACGATCTTGTCGTCGAGCCCGACGCTCAGGTTTTCGGCGAGCTGCCTGCCGATGACGATCTTGTCGTCGTCGCCTTCTTCCAGCCAGCGGCCGGCGCGCACGCGCTCGTGCAGGGTCGACAGGTGCCTCTCGTTGATCGGGTCTATCCCCATCAGGAGGACGCCGGCCGAGTTCTCGGCCGAGGAGACGAGCGCGAAGTCTTTGACGCGCGGGGACCAGGCCTTGACACTGGGCACGTCCAGGAGCGAACGGGCCAGGCTATAGGGGTTGTTGATGCTTTTGTCCAGGCCCATGTTTTTCTGAAAGCCCAGCTTATGGATCTGGATGTGGCCGATAAAAAGGTCCGTGTAGTTGGCGACCATCTGGTGGTCGGCGCCGGTGACGAAGCTCTTGAGGAAGATGAGGGCGGCCAGGCCGAAGGCCACGGCGCCGATCGTGATGAGCGAGCGGGCGGGGTTGCGAACGACGTTGCGCCAGGCGATGCGGATGAAGATCGTCATGAGTTAGGCTTTAGCGGTCTCAAACAGTTTCTTCGTAAGCGTCAATTCTTGATGTTCTGCAGGGTGAAGACGCCGTCGTCGATAGGTTCATTATATACCAGGTCGTCGCTGACTTCAATCATGGTGCGGCGGCCCGGTTTTATCTCGGAGACCATCTCCCAGCGCGTGGGGATGAGGCGGCCGCCGACCCGGCGCACGTCGCGGTAGGAGAGGACCTTGACGAGTTCGTCGTCCTTGCCGTAGAACTCGTCGCGCAGGGGCACGAATGTCTGTGTGTCGATCACCATCACGCGCCGCTTCCAGACCACGCCGGCGCGGGGCTTAGGCACAAGCTGGATGCGCACCAGCGGCATCCCTTTGATGGTCTTCCTTGCGATGATGACGTGGTCGTAGTCTTCGACGATGCTGCTTTCCTTGACGAGGTCGTCGTTGGCGAAGTCGCTGCCCATCCAGGGCTGGAGCATCATGGAGGGCGGGATCTTGATCGTGCGCTCCACCTGGGGCAGGTAGTTCCACATCTCGTTGCCGACGCGGAGCGTGGTGATGCCCTTCTCCTTGGCCGGGGAGAGGATCTTCAAGAGCATCCTGTCGCGTCCCTTGCTCTGGACGCGGATCTCCAGCTGTCGCCGCCAGCTGGGCGTGATGACGGTCATGGTATAGTGGCCCTGTTGCGTCTGTCCGCGCATGAGGTCATCCGAGCGCTTGACGATCTCTTTGGCGTTCTGTTCTTCCTGGGTCTGCACGGCGGCCGCAGGAGCGGCCGCAGGCGAGACCTTTCGTGCCTGGACCGTGGGGCACAGGAGGAGGGCCAGGATAAGGGAGGCAAGGGCCAGGATACGGGAGGGGAGGGTCAGGATACGGGAGAGGAGGGCGCCGTTTTTCATCCGCCCTTCCTGATCATGGGGAATGACCCCGTCACAGGCGGGGTCTATTAAGGCAACACGGATCCGACCGGGATGTTTCATATAACCCATTATACCATTATATTTTGCCGGGTTAAAAAGTCAAGTTGACCAATCAGATAGGGTATGCTATTTTGAATATGAATATGTTTGATTCAGAAGGCATGTTTTTCAGAAAAATCGACTCGCCTGATCTCCTCGAGGACGTCTTCAGGCTGCGGTATCAGGTCTACTGCAAAGAGCGGCGGTTTTTGAGCGAGTCCGAGTATCCGCACGGTGCGGAGAAGGACGCGTTTGACGATTTTGCCATCCACTTCGGCGCCTTTGACCAGGCCGGCATGCTGGTCGGCGCCGTTCGCCTGATCCTCTCAGAGTGCCCCGTCTTTCCGATCGAAGAGCGCATCCCGACCCTCGCCCTGGGTGAGAGTCTGCCTTTGCGGGGAGAGTGCGCCGAGATCTCGCGCCTGACGATCAGCAAGGAGTTTCGCCGGAGCCTCTCTTCGGGGGGACCCGGCGGGCCTGCGGGCCTTGCGCAGAGGCCCAGCAGTATCATCCGCAAGGTCAGCCCGGTCACCCTGGGGTTGTGCCACCTCATGTACGTGGAGTGCCTCGAGCAGCAGATCGGTTATTGCCTTGCCCTGATGGAGCGGCCGCTACGGCTCTTGCTCAGGCTCCACGGGTTCGTCTTCCGCCAGGTCGGCCCCGAGATCGACTACTTCGGCCGGGTCGCGCCCTACATGATCGACGTCAGCGCCATGGACCGCCACGAGCTCTTCTACAGCCAGCCCTTCGGTTTTGAGGAAGTCCAGCAATGACGACACAGCAGCCTGAGACGTTTGAATTCCGGCGTATCACCTCGCCCGGGGTGATGGAGGAGGTCTACCGGCTGCGGTATCAGGTCTACTGCAACGAGTGCCGCTTCATCGACCCCCAAGGATACGAAATATAAAATTAATTGCTTGGGCCGCTGATAGGGATCCTGAAACAGCATATAAAGCAGGAGTTACAGGCCCTAAAGTCCCTGAATAATCGGTTGTCATTCAGGTTGTCATTTAGGTTGTCATTGGCTATAATAGTGCTATGCCCTTTGAGCCAAAATATAAGATCACCAATAAAATCCTTAACAATATCTCCCGTATTATGGCGGGTAGAGAGGTTATCGAACAGTCAAAGCTCATACCTAAGTGGGAGTTGAAGTTAAAAAAAGAAGCTCGGATCCATAACGCTCATTCATCCACGAGTATTGAGGGGAATAACTTAACGCTTGAGCAGGTTGCCGCTTTAGCGGAGAATAAAGATGTTATAGCCACAGAAAAAGATAAAAAGGAAGTTTTAAATTATCTCAAAGCATTAGATTCGATCCCCGAATACGCAAATAAGAAGCTAACGAACATTAAACTTTTGCTTGAGATCCACGAGACTCTTACTACCGGCACCCTGCGGGATAAAAAAGATTGCGGTGTCTTTAGAAATCGTCAGGTTTTTGTAGGCAGGCGTATCTTTGATGGAACAAGTTTCAAGGAGATTGTAGAGTATCTGCCTCCCAAAACAAAGGATGTGCCGCGGCTGGTATCCGAGTTCCTGGATTGGCTCAATTCAACCAAGATACAAGAGATCAATCCTGTGATTCTTGCAGGTATTGTCCATTACGAAATCGCAAGGATCCATCCGTTTATTGATGGCAATGGCAGGACAGCTCGATTAATCGCAGCATTGGTTTTATATAAAAGCGGCTTCGATCATCGAAGATTTTTCGCCCTTGATGATTATTATGACGAAAACAGGGCTGCCTATTACGCAGCATTGAAAACAGCCCAGACAAGAAAAGGCGATATTGCTGAATGGCTTGAGTATTTTACAGAAGGTGTTTTGTATTCGATAGACAAGGTCAAAGACTTTATTGAAAAAACAGGACTTTCTCCAAAGATAGAAAAAGGGGAAAGGATCGAATTAACTCAGAAGCAGATAAAAATTTTAGAGCGGATCCAAAAAAAAGATAAGGTTGGCAATAAAGATTTGAGAGATATGTTCGGCATAACACGTCAAGCGGTACTCAAAGAGATCACTAAATTAATAGATGCAAAACTGATCGAGCTGGTAGGGAAGGGCAGAAACGCCCATTATAGGATTTCGGATTAATTCAGCGGTTGCCTAATAGCTGCTTTGAGTGCCCCGCGCATGCGCGGGGGTATCTACATAGATAAAACCGCGCCTGTAACGGCGGTCGGTTTTGAGGAAGTCCAGCAATGACGACGCTGCAGCCTGAGACGTTTGAATTCCGGCACATCACCTCGCCCGGGGTGATGGAGGAGGTCTACCGGCTGCGGTATCAGGTCTACTGCAACGAGTGCCACTTCATCGACCCCAAGGATTATCCCGACGGCATCGAGACCGACGGATACGACAGGCACTCGGTGCACTTCGGCGCCTATGACCTCGAGGGGCGCCTCGTCGGTTCCGTGCGCCTGATCCTGCCGTCCTCCCGGAAGTTCCCCATCGAGGAGCACTGCCCGACGCTGGACGTCGACCCGCTCAAGGTATCCCCGCGAAAGAGCGCCGAGATCTCGCGCCTGACGATCAGCAAGCTCTACCGCCGCAGGGCCCAGGACGGTCTTTACTATGAGCCCCAGGCCCAGGACGTGGCGGTCCGGGACAAGGGGCAGTATTTCATGCGTCGCGTGCGGCCGATGGCCTTCGGGCTCTACCGCGAGATGTACCACGAGTCCAAGCGCCTGGGCATCCGCTACTGGTATGCCCTCATGGAAAAGACCCTGCGCACCCTCCTGAAGATCCACGGCTTCGTCTTCGACCCGATCGGCCCCGAAGTGGACTTCTACGGTCTCGTCACGCCGTACCTCGCGGACATCGTGGAGCTTGAAAAGAACGTCCACGAGAAGTTCCCGCAGTTCTACGACTACTTCATGGAGCACCTGGAACCGCAGTTGCAGCCGAAGCTCTGAACCTCACCAAGGCTTAGCCATGGCCCCCAACATCTTCCAAGCCTTCGAAGAGAGCTGCCGGGCGCATCCCGCCGACGTCGCCGTCAAGCTCAAAAAACAGGAAGGATACGAGACGCTGACCTATGGCCAGCTCCTGGAGCGCGTGCGCGGCCTGCGCGCCGTCTTTTGGCGCCGGGGCATCAAGGCGGGCGACCGCGTCGCGCTCTTGTTGAGCAACGGCCCGGACTGGCCGGCGGCCTTCTTCGCGGCGATGTCCCTTCAGGCCGTGGCCGTGCCCATCGACGCGCAGATGTCTCCTCAAGAGGTCAGACAGATCATGGGGCACGCCCACATCAAGCTTTTGGTGACACAGGAGAAGTTCGGCGTGGCCCTGAGCGAGATCCTGGGCGACGTCTCGGTCGAGGTGCCTTTTTTCCTCGACATGCCGTGGGAAGAGCTGGCCGGGGAGGCCGTCGGGCCGCCGCCGGCCGCGGACTACGGGGCGCACAAGCTCGCCGCGCTCTTTTACACGTCGGGCACGACATCGGCGCACAAGGCCGTGATGCTGACGCACGCGAACATCCTGTCGAACGTCGCCTCCATCCGCGCCGTCCATCTCCTGCGGTCCGACGACGTCATCCTTTCGGTCCTGCCCCTCCACCACACGTATCCCTTCATGGTCACGTGTCTCGTGCCGCTCCTGGGCGGCGCGACGGCGGTCTACCTGCAGAGCCTGATGCACCACGAGATCTTCGCGGCGCTCCAGGAGAACCGCGTCACCGTCTTCGTGGGCGTGCCCCAGCTCTACGCGCTCATCGCGCGCACCATCGCGGAGCGCATCAAGAAGTTCGGCGGTCTCGTCACGTGGTCGGTGGACCGCGTGATGGACGTCTGCGCGCTCGTCTCGCGCCTGAGCGGCCGCAACGTCACCAAGAACGTCCTGCGCAGGCTCCACGAGACGATGGGCGGCCACCTGCGTTTCATGGCGAGCGGCGGCGCCAAGCTCGAGCCGGAGGTCGCGCGCAGTTTCTTCCGTTGGGGCCTGCCGGTCGTCGAGGGCTACGGCCTGACGGAGACGGCGCCCGTCGTGACCTTCAACCCGATGAACGCCGCCAAGTATGACTCGGTGGGCAAGGTCCTGCCGGGCGTGACGGTGAAGGTCGTCGAGCGCGGGGAAGACGGGTACGGTGAGCTCGCGGTGCGCGGCGGCAACGTGATGCTCGGCTACTACCGTGCGCCGGCGCTGACGAAAAAGGTCCTGCAGGACGGATGGTTCTTCACCGGAGACCTGGGCACCCTCGATAAGGACGGCTACGTCTACGTGACGGGCCGCAAGAACGAGATCATCGTCCTGCCGAACGGCAAGAAGATCAATCCCGAAGAGGTCGAGGCCCACTACGGCGCAAGCCCCTATATCAAGGAGCTGTGTGTCCTGTATCCGCATGGCGGCCAGGAGGCCGGGCACCTGGTCGCGGTCATCGTCCCCGACGAGGACCTCCTGCGCGCGCACAAGCACGTCAACATCGGTTTCAAGATCCGCTGGGAGCTCGACACCTATTCGCAGAAACTGCCCGCCTACAAGCGCATCCGCGGTTTTGTCCTGACGCCGGAGTCGCTGCCGCGCACGCGTCTGGGCAAGCTCATCCGTTATCAGATCGAAGAGAAGTACGCGGCCGGCGGGTACATGGAAAACATCAAAGAGCGTAAAGAGGAGACGCTGACGCCTTTTGAAGAGACCGCCTTGAAGCACCTGGGCCGCCTCCTGGACCGCGAGGTCCACCTGGATGATCACCTGGAGCTTGATCTGGGGCTGGATTCGCTGGGCCGCATCGAGCTGTTGAGCTCGCTCCAGGAGCTGGTCAAGGTCGGCATCGATGATTCGCTGGCCCTCGAGCTCTTCGAGGCGCGCACGGTGCGCGACCTCATCAACAAGGCCCACCAGGCCCTGCCGGAAAGCGTTTTTGAGGGCATCATCAAGAGAGACGAGACCGTCTTTTGGTCGCAGGTCTTGAGAGAGCCGCCCAACGCCAGGAGCCTCGAGCGCCTCAAATTGTCTTTTGACGCCTACGAGCGCGTCATCGCCTATATCATGGCGTGGGTCCTCAAGCTCCTGATGCGCGTCTTCTTTTCGGTGCGCGTCAAGAACAAGGAGCGCGTCCCGGAAGAGGGTCCCTATATCGTTGTCTGTAACCACGTCTCTTTCATCGACGGTTTTTATCTTTTGTGCGCGATGCCCAACCGCGCGATCCTCAACACCTACTTTGTCGGATTCGGCGCGATCTTCAACAAGCCCCTGGTCGCCTGGGCCGTGCGCTTCTTCCGGCTGATCCCCATCGATATAAATATCGACATGGCCGAGACGTTGCGCGTCTGCCGTTACCTCTTGGCAAACGGGAAGAACGTCGTTTACTTTCCCGAGGGCCAGCGTTCGGGTGACGGCAAGATCAAGGAGTTCCGCAAGGGCGTGGGTATCCTCATCAAGGAGTCCGGCGTCCGTGTCCTGCCCTTTTATCTTGAAGGGGTCTTTAAGGTCTGGCCGCGCAGCCGGCCCCTGCCTCTTCCCGGCCGGGTGAGAGTCCACGTGGGCCCCGTCGTCGACCCGCAGGCCCTGGGCCTGGGGGTCTCCGGAGATCCCTATGTCGCCGTCGCAAAGGGGCTCCAGAAGCGCGTTGCGGAGCTCATCCCCGATAACGAGTGACGGCTTCGTTCCCTCACACCTAACCCTTTAAACTATATACACTTTTGCTCTTGACAAAATCGTAATCATATGTTATATTTTTGCACCTTACCTAAATATGGGGTCTCACTCTTTAATGGAGCACATGACGTCCCCCGAAGAGATCAAAGGAAAAAAGATCAGTGTCGTCGCGATTTGGAGAGCGGCGGTCAATCTCGTCGTCTCTGAGCCGCGCGTCCTCGTCCCCTTCGCCGTCCTGGCGGCGGTCGAGATCGTCCAGCTCTTCATCCTGGCCAACAGTCCTCACTTTCCCGTCAACAAGATCATGGCGCCGCTCATCCAGCGCATCTGGGGCGGCGTTTTTCTTCACTATCCCTATATCTACGAGTTGCTGCCGCGGCTCGTTTATTATGCCAAGATGGCCGCGGGGGTCTTCGTCGGCGGGGTGACGACCGCGATGGCGTGCCTGATCGTCCTGCAGGTTGAAAGAGACAGGAGGGTCTCGCTCAGAAAGGCCTTTCGTCAATCCATGGGACGCTACGTGTCCCTCTTTTTATTGATGCTCCTCTTATACGTCGCGGTGCACTACGCGATGAAACAGCCGCAGCTGCTCCTGGCCACGCTCTTCCACGGCAAGGCGAAGCTCCTGTTCCTGGGCCCGCGGCCGTGGTTCGAGGTGATCCTGCCCACGTTCCTGTTTTTGCTGGCCGTCATCCTCCAGGGCTTCTTCGTTTTCTCCATCCCGTTCATCGTTATTAAAGGCAAAAAGTTCCTCGCCGCCCTGTGGAGCGGCGTGGTCTTATTCGCGAAGAACGCCCTGCGGACGCTCGTCCTGGTGGGCGTGCCGATGCTCCTGTATATCCCCGTGACGATCGTGCGCAGCAACACCAACACCCTGGCCGACAAGTTCGGCCCCGAGTCCATCGTCTTCGTCCTCTTTGTCGGCGTTCTGATCGCGACCTTCATCGTGGACGCGCTGGTGACGGTGGCCACGACCCTCTTCTTTATCGAGGCGACGGATGCGTAAACTTTTACGGATGCCTAAACTCTTGACGGTCCTTTTGGCGCTGTCGGTGACGGGGCTCCTGGGCTGCGAGGGTCCGAGCTTCAGGGCCGAGCGCAAGATGTACAAGGCGCACAAGCTCGCCGAGAGGGTTTTCAAGAACCCCAGGTCCACGCCGCCGATGCAGTTCGAGGAGGCGGTCGGGGCCTACCGCAAGATCGCCTCCGAGTATCGGGGTTCGGTCCTCGAGGTGCAGGCGGAGTTCAGCATCGGCCACCTGTATCTCGTGCGCGGCAATTTTGAGGAGGCGCGGGCGCAGTACAAGAAGCTGACGCTCGATTGTGAGGAGAAGGGCAACCTCTGCGCCGAGGCGCACTTTGCCATCGGCAATACCTATGAGGTGGAACAGAGTTGGCCGCAGGCGGAGGCCGAGTACAAGTTCATCATGAACACGTTTCCGTTTTCGGCCAAGAGCCTTGACCTGCCGCTCTACGTCATCCGCCACTACCTCAAGGAGAAGGCGGCGCCGGACAAGGTCGGCGCGGCCGTCGACCAGGCCGTGGCGTACTACACGAACCTGAAGGCCGATACCGAACAAGAAAAGGGAGATTTTGTCTTGCAGGGGCTGGTGTCGCGTTCCTATATCGAGGGGCAGAGGTGGCTGGATGCCCTCGACAGCCTCGACAAGCTGACGCGTGATTATCCGGACTTCAATCCTGAAGAGGCGCTGTGGGTAAAGGCGCTCATCTACTCCAACAAGCTCAGGGACAAGGAGAAGGCGAAGGAGGAATTACAGAAGATCGTCTCCGACTATCCCGAATCCAAGCTCGCCCAGAAAGCCACCATCATTATCGACAGAATGTAACCGGGGGTACGAAAAATTGGGGGTTCGTATGACAAAGGTAAGCCTATCGGAACTTAATAAAAATCTTTTGAATGATACCCTGATGCGGCTCAAGACGCTCCTGCAGGCCGAGACCGCATCGCTCTTCGTCTTTGACGGCGAACGCCAGGAGTTGGTCCTGAACGCCGTCCTGAACGAGAAGAAGGTCCAGTTCACCGGCATGCGCCAGCGCCTGGGCGACGGCATCGCCGGGAGCGTCGCGAACCGGCGCGAGGCGGTCCTGGTCAAGGACATCCACAAAGACCCCCGTTTCTCCCCCCAGCCGTTCCACCGTTATCTGACGAATTCCTTTATCTGCGTGCCGCTGACGAGCCCCGAGGGCCTGCTCGGCGTCGTGAACATCTCGGACAAGAAGACGGGCGGGGCCTTTTGTGACGGAGACTTTGAGCTGGCGTGTCTGGTGAGCCGGCTGATGGCGCAGGTCATCGAGGTGGAGCTGCGTTGCGGCAAGCTCGCCGGGGAGATCAAGGCGCTCAAGGACGAGAAGGAGAAGAGTCGGCAGGAACGGCTCTTTTTGGAGAAGTTCGCGTCCCTGGGGCGTCTGGCCGGCGGCATCGTGCACGAGATCAACAACCCGCTGGACGCCGTGACGCGCTACACGAACCTCTTGATCGAGAAAGACCCCGAGAAGAATGTCGCCCGGGAGTATCTCGATGAGATCAAGGTCGGCTTGACGAGGATGAACAAGATCACCCGGTCGCTTTTGGAGTTCTCCCAGCAGCTCAAGGACAGCGAGCGGCGCGAGGTCGTCGACGTCAACGCGGCGGTCGAGGAGGCGTTGTCGCTCTTCCGCCACGGCCTCTTCGCGGGCAACGTCCGGATCCAGAAAGAATACGACGAGCTCTTGCCCCGCATCCAGGACA
>Ga0315550_1001743_pt1 | contig 13352 bp, 17 predicted proteins | sample SalMarSW160190MG_2_FD_203100 | JGI IMG/M metagenome (GOLD analysis project Ga0315550, IMG submission 203100) | Salt marsh sediment microbial communities from the Plum Island Ecosystem LTER, Massachusetts, United States - Salt Marsh Sediment SW1601-90 ... | reverse complement strand
ATTTTTAAATTCTTTAAAATTTGACGCTTTAAGCCACCGTATTTTTGTTTTTTCACCCAGGGGTGATGTTTTTGATTTGCCGGCTGAAGCTACCCCGGTTGATTTTGCCTATCTTGTTCATTCAGAGTTGGGTGATCAGTGCCGCGGTGCTAAAGTTAATGGGAGAATAGTTCCTTTGGATTTTCATTTAAAAAGTGGTCAAATGGTAGAAATTTTAGTTAACAAAAACAAAAAGAAGCCTTCTCAAGACTGGTTGAACTTTGTTATTACCCAGCAAGCTCGGCGTAAGATTGCAAAACATTATCGTAAAAGATAAAATTATTTCTATGGAAAGAACTTTAATTAGTGAAACTGTTAAAAAAGTTGGTAAGAAAGTTAAAGTTTGTGGATGGGTGAATACCCAGCGTGACCACGGTCAAATGGTTTTCATTGATTTACGTGACCGTTCTGGTTTGGTTCAAATTGTTGGTGATAAAAAATTAGGTGCGTTACGGCCAGAATTTGTCATCGAAATCGAGGGATTAGTTAAAAAACGCCCCCAGCAGATGATTAATGAAAAAATAGCCACAGGTAAAATTGAGATTGAAGTGGAAAAGATGAATGTTTTGGCTAAATCTAAAGAGCTCCCTTTTCCTTTAGAAACTGATGGTTATGAGATTAATGAAGAATTAAGGCTGAAATATCGCTATTTGGATTTACGCCGCCAACGGTTAGTTAAAAACTTAGAAATTCGTCACCAGGTTATTAAATATATTCGTGATTTTTTGGATAAAAGGGGATTTATTGAGATAGAGACGCCTATTTTATCCAAGGCAACTCCAGAAGGAGCCAGAGATTTTATTGTTCCTTCGCGTTTACAGCCGGGTAAATTTTATGCCTTACCGCAAGCACCTCAGCAATACAAACAGCTTTTAATGGTGGCTGGTTTAGAAAAGTATTATCAGATTGCCCGTTGTTTTCGTGATGAAGATCCGCGGGCTGACCGTGCTTATGGGGAATTTACACAGCTTGATCTGGAAATGTCTTTTGTTGAACAAGAAGAAATTTTTGTTTTAACCGAGAATTTATATAAGGAGATTGCTGAGAAAATTTTAGGCAAAAAGGTTTATCAATTTCCTTTTCCCCGGTTTACTTATGCTGAGGTAATGAAGAAATATGGAACCGATAATCCTGATTTAAGACCAGATAAAAAGGATAAAAATCTTTTAGCCTTCTGTTTTGTTAAGGATTTCCCTTTGTTTGAATGGAAAGAGAAGGAAAAACGTTGGGATTCAATGCATCATCCTTTTACCGCACCGAAAAAGGAAGAGATTAATTTACTGGAAACAAAACCAGAAGAAGTTCATTCTTATCAGCATGATTTTGTTTTGAACGGCTATGAAATTGGCGGTGGGAGTATGAGAATTACGGACCCTAAAGTTCAAGAAAAAATTTTCGAGATTCTTGGTCATAGCAAGCAAGAAATTCAAGAAAAATTTGGTCATTTATTAAAATCTTTTGAATATGGTGTCCCGCCTCACGGTGGGATTGCTCCAGGTATTGACCGATTTTTAATGGTGGCTCTTAATGAACAATCCTTGCGTGAAGTAATAGCTTTTCCAATGACTGCTGGCGGTCAGACTTCGGTAATGGAAGCCCCTTCTAAAGTTGACAAAGAACAATTGAAAGAACTGGGAATTGAGATTAAAAATGTCCCCTCTAGGAAAAAATAATCAAGTTTTAATCTTGAAGATTAAACGGGCTTTTCTTTTTCTTTTTTGTTTGTTTTTCTTTTTTATTCCCAGTCAGAATTTTTATGCTGTCATTCAGGCAAGTCCTTTACCTTCACCAACCCAGGAACTAGATTTCTCTTTGCCGGCCGCTACCAATTATCCAGTGAATTTAGAGAAAACAAGCCTGCCCTTACTAACGGCTCATTCTTTTGTCGCTGTTGACCGTGATTCTTCTGCTTTGCTGGTTGGCCGCAACGAAAATTTAAGGGTTCTTCCAGCTTCAACAGTAAAGATTATGACGGCTTTGGTCGCTTTGGATTATTATCGTTTAGATGATGTTCTTATGGTTGGGAAAATGGAAAAAAACGGTCAGGATATAGAGTTAGTTGAGGGAGAGAGAATAACTTTTAAGAATTTGCTTTATGGTTTACTGGTTTCTTCAGGCAATGATGTCGCTTTAGTTTTAGCCCGAAATTATCCCAGTGGAGAGATGAGTTTTGTTAAAGCGATGAATCAAAAAGCTGAGTCGTTGAATTTAACTCATACTTATTTTGCCAATCCAACCGGTTTGGATAGCGATCCGGAAGGAAATATTTTAACTGATTTTTCTTACACTACCGCTTTAGATTTGGCCCGCTTGGCTGCCGAGGCCTTAAAAAATCAACTTCTTTTAGAAATCTTTTCTACTTCATCAATAAGCATCAGTGATGTAGAAGGAAAAATCAGCCACCAGCTGAATAATATCAATGAACTTTTAAATCAACTGCCGGGAATGAAGGGAGTTAAAACCGGCTGGACCGAAGAAGCTGGTGAATGTTTGGTTGGTTACACCGAAAGGGATGGGTATGGAGTGATAACTGTTGTTTTAGGTAGTCAGGATAGATTTGGAGAAACAATTAAATTAACCAATTGGATTTTTGATAATTTTCGTTGGCAGGAAATTACTCCGTCCATTGAGAATTAACAGCTGGGACAAAACCGATAAAATTATTGTCACCCTCAAAAACGTAAATCGGTTGGAGAAAATTTTGTGGCTGATCAGCATCATAATAGGCTAGAGAAACTTTTCTGATAACAACATTGCCGTTTTCGTTTTGGCCAAGATTGGCAACATAACCCTTGCCGCCTTGTAGTTCCTGCCAGGCGGTTTGAGTGCTTTTTAAGGGGTAAGTGGCAAAAACTTCTCTTTCAATGGGGTAATAACTGTAATTAATTTCTACCATTCTTCTCCCTAGTGTTCTGATACCAGAGAAAAGGAAAGAAACCAAAGAATTTCTGGGATTAGGTGGCAGAATTTTCAAACCATCCAAATCAGCCCGGAAAAGATTGGCACGAACAAAATCAGCTTCAGAAAGAGAAGATGCTGGTAAGAGATTAGGTGGAGAATATTTCAGATAAACAAATTCAGCGCTACCGGTGGCCAAATCATGAGCCAGTAGCCCCTGGGCGTCTAAAAAGTTTTTGGCTTCTTGTGCAGCCTGTTGATTAGCAGGTAAATCTTGAGCATTAATAACTTCGGCATCATTTTCATAAGCGTAACGTAAGTGGAAATTACCAGTGTTAATATTGATATCTAAGGTGGTCAGTGGCGTTTTGCTATCATTCCAACGGTAAGTTGTTTCGTTTATTTGCTGTGATTCTGAATTAAAACCTAATTTCTTAGCTTCTTGGGTAGCTCGTTGAAGAGCCAAAAGATTAGGTCCTTCTTTAGGAATGAAGAAAACCTTAGCAACTTCAGTTAGTTTTGGTAAACCACCCTGAATTGTTTCCAGGCGGTAGTTTAATTTTTTCTCTGGATTGCTAGTTTCCGGAAATTTGATAACTGGTAGCTTGCCGAAACTAACAGTTGGCGGTGGTGGTGCCGGTGGATGAAGTTTTTGCCAAACAGAATTGAAAATCCTGAAAGAAATTCTTAAAAAGATGATGGCGATTAAGAGGAAAGCCCCTATTTTTAAAAGGCGTCGTGTCCAGTAGGCAGTTTGAGTTAAGTTAGACATGGCAGGTTTCTTTGAGTATAACATCTTTATAAAAGATGTTTCTACAGCTTAAGCTTTTAGATAGAACTTTAGTATGTTAAAATCAAGGCTAAGATGAATAAGGAAGTTCGCACGAGGTTTGCACCGAGCCCAACTGGCTTTCTCCATGTGGGTGGCGTTTACACTGCTTTGTTTAGCTATTCTTTTGCTAAAAAAAACCAAGGGAGATTTATTTTAAGGATTGAAGATACCGATGTAAAGAGACATGTGGTTGAAGCAGAGAAGGCTATTTATGAGGGATTTCGTTGGTTGGGTTTAAAATATGATGAAGGACCGGATGTTGGTGGTAAATATGAGCCCTATCGCCAATCGGAAAGATTAAAAAAATATCAGGAGTATGCCCAACGTTTAATTGAGAAAGATTTGGCTTATCTGAAAGAAGGGGCTGTTTGGTTTAAAGTTCCCCAGGGAAAAACTTCATGGCATGATTTAGTTAGAGGGAAAATAGAATTTGAAAATAATCAGATTAAAGATTTTGTTATTTTAAAATCAGATAAATATCCCTCTTTCAATTTTGCCGTAACCCTCGATGATTGGCAAATGAAAATCTCCCATGTTATTCGGGCTGAAGAGCATATTTCCAATACGCCAAGACAGATAATGATTTATCAGGCTTTAGGGGTGCAAGTTCCAGAGTTTGCTCATCTACCTTTATTGAGAAATCCTGACCATTCGAAAATCTCTAAAAGAAAAAATCCAGTAGCCATTTCCTGGTATCAAGAGCAGGGTTATTTGCCGGAAGCCTTGATTAATTTTCTTTGTCTTTTAGGCTGGTCTCACCCAGAAGAGAAGGATGTTTTTCCTCTAGAAGAGTTTATCAAGAATTTTTCTTTTGAGAGAATTTCTAAATCCGCCCCGATTTTCGATTTTAAAAAACTGGACTGGTTAAATGGAGTCTACATTCGCCAAAAAGCAGATAGCGAGTTGTTAAAATTACTCAAGCCCTTTACCAATAAGAAAATGACGGATGGTTTAATTGAAAAAACCATTCCTTTAATTAAAGAAAGATTGGTGAAATTAGCAGATTATCCATCTTTGGTTGATTTCTTTATTGAAGAACCGAAAGTTGATAAGAAATTATTGCTTAAAAAGGGAGGTAAGGATGAAAAATTGATAAAAGGACAATTTGAAACAATTTTGAAAAAGTTAGACAAAGTAGAGTGGAAAGCATCAAAGTTAGAGGCTTTGTTTAGAAAGATTGCTAAAGAACAGAACTACCATATGGGTAAGTTTTTTATGGTTGTCAGAATCGCTTTAACTGGTAAAACCGCGACACCGCCTCTTTTTGAAACAATGGAAGTTTTGGGTAAAGAGAAAACTTTATTAAGATTGAGAAATATCTTTAATTAAGTTTGTAAATAAAGTAGTTCAAGATTGAAGCAAAACTAACCCAGAGGAGATAAGGGATTAAGAGCATACCAGCAGCCTTGTTAATCTTCCAAAATTTAACCAAACTTAAAAGAATTAAAACCCACAAAACAGCGATATCAACTAAAGCCCAAAAAGGTGAATGAAATTTAAAGAAGAGAAATGACCAGAGGGTGTTAAAAATCAGCTGGAAAAGGAAAATAAGCAAGGCGTTTTTTACTTCTTTCTTTTTTAGTCCTTTTCGCCAAATTAGGAAAACGGCAATGCCCATGAGGATAAAGAGTGTTGTCCAGACTGGAGCAAAAAGCCAATTAGGCGGGTTAAAAGAAGGTTTATCCAAGGTGGCGTACCAAGAAGGAATTGAAGGGGTAGTGAAAATAGAGCCAATAAAGCCGGCCGAAAGACAAATTAAAACAGAGATGATTAATTTCCAAAAATGATTAATCTTCATTTTTTAATTTTTAATAAACTCTAAAATGATTTTTCTTTCTCTTGGCCCAGAGAGTTCAATGAGAACGACTCTTTGCCAAGTGCCTAAAACCAGTTTACCATTTTCTACAGGGATGGTTAAAGAAGAACCAATAATTGAAGACATGATATGTTCGCCAACGTGGGTTGGATTATGGGGATGACGGTAGTTACCTTTTGGAAAAATTTTTTCTATGGCTTCCAAAATATCTAAGTCGGTGCCTGGGTCCAAATCAGCGGTAGTTAGACAACAAGTGGTGTGAGTAACGAAAAGATAACAAAAACCGTTTGTTGCTTTTGATTCTTTAAGGTTTTCTTCAATTTCTTCGGTGATGTCCAAGACTTGCTTTTTTTCTCTAGTTTGGAAGCTGATGGTTCTCATGGCTCTATAAAAATTATACACACTGGCTTTTTATAAAGAAATAGTCTATAATCTATCCTGTTATATTATCGAACCATGTCTGTTCTTCTCAATTGTCATTTTTCCCTAAGACGGATCTTGTCAAAGCAAAGAACCAGCAGTTCAAATTTGAAGATAAGAAGGAGGTGAAAAAAATAAATGGCTAGCAAACTATTTGTTGGCGGTCTTTCTTGGGACACTAAAGAAGATTCTTTAAAGAATCTCTTTTCCCAAGCTGGTAACGTTGTTTCCGCAACGGTTATCACCGATAAATTTTCTGGTCGTTCCAAAGGTTTTGGCTTTGTGGAAATGTCTTCTGAAGAAGAAGCAAAAGAAGCAATTAAAAAGTTAAACGGTCAAAGCTTGGACGGTCGAAATATTACGGTTAATGAAGCTCGACCACAGCAACCTAGAGAAAATAATTTTCGTCGCGGCGACATGAGATAGTCTTCTGTTTTTACTATTCCCAGCCATTGATTGAAAAATTAAGCTTTCTTTATTACTTCCTTTGGCAGGAGGTTTAGTTAATATGGTTTTTTTGTGTCCGCCTAATTTTTTTATATTCTTTTATATAAGCCAATAAGGATTGCTTTATCTAAAATGTGGTTTTCCATGGCTTTTTCCAAGTCTTTTTTTCTTAAGCTTGAGGGAAGATTTAAAATTGTATCCAGGACATAGATTTTAAATTGATAGCGATGAATGCCGGAGGGTGGACAGGGACCGCCATAATTTTGTTTGTTGAAATCATTGATTCCCTGGATGGCTTTTTCTGGGATTTCATTTTCCGCGACTGATTGAGTTTTAGGATTGATATTCCAAACTAGCCAATGAACCCAATCGCCGCTAGGGGCATCAGGATCGTCAACAATCAGAGCTAAACTTTGAGCCTCAGTGGGAATATTGCTAATTTGAAGAGGGGGATTAATATTTTCTCCATCGCAAGTATACTTTTGGGGAATCATTTGTTTGTCTGCAAAAGCAGGGCTAGTGATTTTCATACTTTTATTATAATTCTAAGATTCAAGTATTCTTAGTTTTTAAAAAAACTATTGGTTAAAGTCCTAGTAATTTATAAACCAACATTGCTGGCCAGACTAAGGCTTTAAGGAAACCGATTACTCCTTCACCCAATGTGGCAGCATGTTGGATGTAATAGACAGCGGCGCCGATTAAACCCAAGCCATAAACAGCGCCTGCCGCAGGTCCATTTTTCATTTTTTTCACCCCCTTTGTCATCTGATATTTTTAATAAATGATATTTATAAAATATTAACAATAATGATAGAAGTTATCAATTTATTCAATCATTTCTAATTTTCCAAGGGCTTTTTGTCTTTTGTAATTTCTATATAAAAAAGCTTGAGTTTTCTCCAAAGCCCTATAACTTGAAATTGGCCACTTTAAGTGTTAGAATTTGCCTAGCTCATTTACAATTGAGTTTTTATATATAAATTCTGATAAATTTAAGAGAAGGGATTTAAGATGTGCCTTTGGGGTAGAGATAGTGTTTTGATTTTTCGCTATGATACACATAAACCAGAAGAATCGAGAGAGGCGATGGAACTTTTGCAAAAACAAGGATTTGATTATGGATTCCTTTGCTTCGAATATGAAGGAAACAAAAAAATAATAAGTGGTCCCTTTTTAAGGATGTTTCCATTGATTTATGTGGGAGTCGAAGGAATCGAAGAATTCATAAGAGCAGCGAAGAAAAAAGCGATAGAAAGATTAGCAAAAGATTTAAAACTTTGTTTAGAAAAGAAAGGGTGAGTTAAGATGAAAGATTGGTTACCAAGATTAGGATTACTTGTTGTTGCTGGCTTTTTTTTCTTTTTGGGATTTGGCCCACTTCAAGTAGGTATGAATTGGACTTTCCTAATTGGAATCTTTGGAACATTTTGGACAGTGTTAATTTTAATATCTTCTATAGTAGCTTTCATTGTTTTTATTGTTATTTTTCTTGTATTACTTGTAATTTTTGGTTTTTCTTTTACAGATTTATAGATTTCGAAGAAGATGTTAAAACTTACTCAACAAAATAGTTAATCCTCTTTGTGGCTTCCTTTAGAAAAAAAAGAAAGGAATACAAATTTATCTTGTATTTTTTTCAAAATACTTATGTTGATAAGCCTCCTTGTTAGAATAATAACAAAAAAATCTAACAAGTGAGGCTTCTTTTTTTGTTTATTTTCCTGACTTAGCTGGGAGTCCAGAACGATTTCCGAACTTTTGATTGGGTCCATCCGAGGGGAGGTTTATCAGAAGGCAAAGTAATTTAGCCTTGATTATATCAAGTAATTAATGAGATAATTTTCATAGCATTTGAAGCATAAATACGAAAAGTAAAATTTAATATAAATAATATTAGTGTTAATCGCTGATGCTTAAAACAAACATAATTACCAAAAAATTGTCTAAAAAATTTTCTGAAAATCTTATTTTTTTGTTTTATTGTTTATCAGTAATAACTTACTTTTTTTTATTGTTGGAAACAAAATTTTACAAGGGATTGATTTTAAACAAACTAGGAATTTCCGCAGATGTTTTTTTTATAATTAGTATTTTTTTTGGAGTAGGGATTGTTGCTTTTTTAACCAATTATCCTACAAAAAAGAAAACTGGTTTTTCCCCTATCTTTTTTAAAATCAATTTATATTTATCGCCATTAATCTTTTTAGTTTATATCGTATTGTTAACAATAGAGGGGCTAAATTACCAAAATTATGTATTAGCCTTTTTTAGAATTAACCTTGCTGGCTTGTATTATTTTCTTATATTTAGTTTATTTCTTTCAATATATTATCTTTTAGCTATAAAGCCCAATTTTAAATTTTTTAAAAAGTTATGCCTTTTTTTACCGATAATATTTATTGCCATGATTTATCTCCAAACTTGGGCCTGGTACGCTTTTTGGCTTTTGCCTGTAGAAGATGGCCCAATTGAATATTCTCAGTTTGTATTCTATCTAATCTCAACTGTCTTAGTTATCAAAACTTCTTTCATTTTAAGAAAGATTAATAAAAAAGCGTCTAAGTTTTATCTTTTTGTCGCCTTTGGATTATTCTTTATTGCCATGGAAGAGATATCGTGGGGACAGCACATATTAGGGTTTAAAACTTTTGAAGCAATTAAAGAGATTAATCTCCAAGGTGAATTAACTATTCATAATTTAGCACCTTTAAGGAAGTTTTTGCATTTGTCATACATGATAGTTAGTTTTATTGGAGCATTTTTATGGTTGATTACCTCAAAAGCGATTAAACTGAGGGACAAATTATGGGCTAAGTTACTGGTACCGCCACCGTTTCTGTTCACCTTATTTATCTTTACCTTTTTATATTACTTTTATATTACTTTTTTAAACATTTTTATTATTGAACATTTTAATCTTCATTTATTTCCAAACCACGGTTGGCAGGAGATAGCTGAGCTATCTCTTTCCTTGGCTTTTTTAATCTTTTTCTCCTTAAATTATCAAAAAAATAGGAAGCTTTCTATAATAAAATAGAAAAAAACTCCTGTTTTTTGTAACTCATCGTTATGTTATTTCGAATTTTTCTGAGCTAGCTGAGCAAGTTGGTCTGGGTCCCTTCTTATCATTATAACTGATTGTCTTACGTCAAGGCTGAATGAGACAAATGAGACACTATAAAAAGAGTACCCCTGTTTACACTGATTAGGAAAAAGTGTGGGTGATGTTTTGACTAGTTATTTTCAAATTTAGACAAGAAAGAAAAGATATTCCTATTAACATAATCAATAAAACCCATAGTTTGACAAAAAGAATCAAAAATGCTACAATTTTTCCACGAAAAAGATAACTTCAAATTTATCTTTTCCGTTTGAAAAAATTTTAATTAAAGTTTGACTTGTTAATAAAAGTATTAATATCGTCGAAGCTTTAATTTTAATATATATTCAGTTTTTGGTCCTTTAACATTAATATTTAAATAAAAAATTTTAAGAAATTTAGGAAAGGGGTAAGTAATGGTTAAAAAAGGATTTAAGTCTTTTTTCAAGGGGTTGGGGTGGACAATTTTGATTCTGTTTGTTATCTTTGGCATTTTTCTTGGTTACGGACATCTTAATAATCGTTGGTATAAGCTTATTTGGGTTCAAAGTGATAGCATGAAACCGGTTTTTCAACATGGCGATTTGATTTGTATTACCAAACCTCCTTATGAAATTAAGCCGGGGATGATTATCACTTTTCAAATCAAGAATAATATTGTCACCCACCGCGTTGTTGCTGTTAATGAGGATGGAAGCTTGGTAACTAAAGGCGATACCAATAATGTTAATGATGATTGGGGTAGCTATGAAATTAAGAAGGTAGCGGGTTTATATCAATTTAAACTTCCTTATCTTGGTTGGATTGATTATGGCGCAGGAATAAGTAGATCTTGGTTAAGTAAAACAGTATTGCCGGTTTTAGCTAATGTCTTTGAAGAAAAAGTTCCTAACTTTTTTCAAAAAACTTTAGCTTTAATAAAAATCAACGGAACCAATGCTTTTTTTACTAACCAAGACAAATTAAATGTCAGCCTCACTGCTGCTACAGAAATAATTACAACTGAAAGTTTAGCACTAGCTGGAGCATTTGCTGAAGAACAAACAGAAGCGAAGTCTTTGACAATTGATAAATTCGTTATCAATAATGATGATGAAAAAACAAGCTCTCAGGATGTTGTTTTAACGATCAGCGCTATTGGTCAGGAACCGGAAAATCTGCAAATGAGATTAGCCAATGATAGCAAATCTTGGGCTGATGAAGATAGCGGTTGGGAATCATATTCGGAAACTAAAGACTGGCAGCTTTCCGAAGGACAAGGTGAAAAAGCAGTCTTTCTGCAAATTAAAGATTCCGAGGGTAACATTGTTTCTGCTTCTGATGTAATTATCTTTGAGGAAGAAACAATAACTGAACCGACAGAAACGACCGAGCCAAACGAAACGACGCAAGAAACAAATGGAGAATCAACATCAGAGGATTCTTCCCCACCAGGTTAAGTTAAAAACTGAATCTTTCCCAATAATCAGTTTTTGGCAATTTAAAAACGAAATATTACTTCAAAGGAGGAGTAATGAAAAAATTAAAAATTTTTCTTCCGATTGCTTTTGTGGTCTGTCTAACTTTAATCCTTTGTTTTGGGGCTATTGGAACCGGAGCTTGGTTTACTGACCAGGATAAATTGGTTGGCAATAGTATCCAAGCTGGAACTGTTAACCCTGAAGTCAGAGGTGTTGCTTTTACCGTTACTAACGCCAAGCCGGGAATTTGGAATGGACCTTCAAACCCGATTACCTTCTTTAACCATACTAACAACTCAACCTTACCTGTAAAATACCGCATCTATGATGAACCAACTAATGAATCTGTCGGCGGTTTTTACGATAAGATTAATATCAAGGTTGAAAGAAGAGAAGGTAGTAACTGGGTTCAATATTATTCAGGTTCACTAAAAGATCTTTATATTGATCCAGGTATCTGCGGAGCCATGGCAAGTGTTCCCAGCGGCAATAGCCATGAATGGCAAATCTCCTTGATGGTTGACTCTTCAGCCAACAATTCATATCAAGGAGCAACCGCTACTTTCAATCTCATTTTTGATTCAACTCAAGACAATAATCCGGGTTGGAATCAATAATTTCTTAATAAGCCAAGAACTGAAAACAACCACCAAAGTGGAAAAATAGTCTTTTGACTATTCCCTTCCACTTGGTGGTTTTTTATGACAATAATCCTATAGCTTGACAAAGATTGCTCTTTTTGCTAAAATTCTTTCCTAGATAACCTGTCTGGTTATTTTTTTTGGGAAACTAAAATCTTTTTCGGTTTTCGCATTGAGAATGGTTTTAATTCCTACTAATTCGTTTTTGGCACATTTAAAAACAAAATAAGAAAAGGAAAGAGGAAAAGAAAATGAAAAAGAGATTACTCATTATTATTCCTATTGCTGTGGTTTTTATCTTGGTTTTTTCTTTAATGATTTTTGGAGCGGTGGGTACCTTTAGCTGGTTTACTGATCAGGAAGTAAGTAAAGATAATACCTTAACTGCTGGAACACTAAACCTTACTGTTGATGATCAAGATGATCCCAATGTAGCCCGTATAGTGCTTACAGACGTTAAACCTGGTGACACAATTCATCAATATTGGACTCTAAAAAATGTGGGTAGTATATGTGGTCAGCCATCAATTGAATTTGATAATATTATTAATTATGAAAATGGATGTACTGAACCAGAAAGTTATCTTGATGCTACTTGTGGAAACCCAGGCGCAGGAGAAGGCGAATTGGGTAAAAAGCTCTATGTATTGATGAAATGGCGACAAGGAACAGATCCATGGCACGAAATATCGATGGTAATGTATGGTCATACAAAGCTTGATTACCTGTTAGGACCTTATGGTTTAGGAGAAAATGGCGCAGCTTTAATTCCTGTACTTTGTGAGAATGATGAGGTAGAGATTGAATTTAGGGCCTGGTGGGATGGAAGATATTCAACACCGCAGGACAATGAAGCCCAGAGCGATAGTGTAGAGTTTGATATTGTTTTCAGATTGGATCAGGTTCACTAGTTAAGTGTTCAAAATTCTTTAATTTCTCGAGAAATTGAACACTAAACTCTTTTAGCCAAAGACGAATTAAAAACAGAACCCACCGAAAACGGAAAAAAATAATAGTTTTTTTACTATTATTTCCGTCAAGGTGGGTTTTTTATGACTATTTTTATCCAACAAAAAAAGCCCAGTTTAATGGACTTTCTGAAGCTAGCTCCGGCGGTAGAATTTAAACCTTATCTTGATTGTTATCTCATAGAACACCTCTTGTGTGACATATTTCTGAAGTTAGGCTGAACAGATTGGTCTAGAAACTAAACCTAAATGCATTAATCTTGTCAATTTACATTACCCACTTATATGTAATCCAAATACCAAGTAGCCCACCGACAGCACTTCCCAAAAGTGACCATAATGATAAAAAAGATGCCCCAAAAAGTATAGGAATATATCCACCGATAATTGATCCCACCACCATTCCTAACATAACTATTGATTTAGAGGACATGATTCTATTGTAGCATTACTGTTTTTAAAAAAGATTCGGTTAAAGTCTAACAATGATATTTTGCCGAGCTGGGAGTCCAGAACGATTTCCGAACTTTTAAGTGGGAGTATCCGAGGGAGGTTTATCAGAAGAGCTTAGGGCTTCTTCAAAGCCCTATAGCTTGAATTTAGTCTTCTAGAGTGATATGATTCAAGCCTATTCTGTTATTGCTATTTAAAAATTTAATATAAATTTTTTTAATTAATTTTAAGAGAAAGGGAAGAAAGATGTGGGGAGACCAATGGATATGTCAGTG
>Ga0315550_1001741_pt1 | contig 13360 bp, 11 predicted proteins | sample SalMarSW160190MG_2_FD_203100 | JGI IMG/M metagenome (GOLD analysis project Ga0315550, IMG submission 203100) | Salt marsh sediment microbial communities from the Plum Island Ecosystem LTER, Massachusetts, United States - Salt Marsh Sediment SW1601-90 ... | reverse complement strand
CCCATCGAGCTCGCGCATGTTGTGTTTCCGTTTTTATTTATGATTGGGGGCATGCTATTGTTTTGGTTTGGTTTTGTGATAGTCTTAATCAAGAAGCTTAGAAGACGTAAGTGATGTTGAAGCGTAACACCAGAAGATATCACGCTGATTGTTGAAAACAGCCTTTTTCTCAGAATTACTCTAATACCTGTTCCCGTTTGCTACTCTAATGAACAGGAAAACGGTTTTCTTTAATAGTTTCCGTATTGTTTTAGGACAGCCATGTTTGGTGTTGCGTTGGCTTTGCTTTCTGCTCTGTCGTTTGGTTTATCCCAAATATTAGTCAGAAAAAACTTGGAGAAATCAAACTTTGTTTACATATCCCTGACAGTCACGATTATGGGCAACATTATCCTCTGACCACTCGCCCTCACTTTCACAAACCTAAACACAATAAACCTTGAGGGCTTACTGCTTTTCGTATTTGCGGGGCTGCTTGCCCCCGGAATAGCCAGACTATTCTACTTCAAGGGAATGGAAACCGCAGGCATCTCAGCAAACGCATCCATCTTCGCAACCTACCCACTGTACACCTCAATCACAGCAATTCTACTGTTAGGCGAGACGCTAACAGCCGAAAACTGGATCGGACTCGCCTGCATCATAGCGGGCGTAATATTCGTTGGAAGAACCATAAACAACGGCGACACCCAAACCAAAAGCACAACAAAAAAAGGCTTAATCGTCCCCATACTCGGCTCTCTAGCTATAGCATTTTCCCAAATTGTAAGAAAGGAAGGCTTGAACATCTACAACCAGCCGCTGCTGGGAGTCGCAGTTGGATACTCCACCTCCCTCATCGTCTACCTCCTGTTACTGTTCTTTTCTGATGGTGCTAGAGCTTCAAGGTTTTCACGCAAAGACCTCCAAATGTTCTGGAAGCCCGGAGTCGGCATAGCCGCAGGATGGCTGCTCTCATTTCTTGCACTAAGCCAAGAGATGGTCTCAATAGTTGCTCCAATCCTGCAAACCGAACTACTATTCATCCTATTCTTCGCTTACATATTCCTCAGAAAACAAGAAAAATTCTCCTTCAAACTCATCGCAAGCGCTCTCTTAATCGTCGCAGGCGTTATACTAATCAGCATCAACTAAACAAAACACACAAACATATTAGGAGACTAATAACAGTGGATTGTTGAAAACAGTCTTTTTTCTGGAAATACTGGAAAGATAATGTTTGAGGTTCTATTCTCGTTTTTCAACCACTATTTTGCAGTTTGTGGCTAAAGCGGCTATTGCGCCTAATGCTGCAAGCCAAGGAACAAGAACAACGCCGATAACTCCGACTGTAGCAGGTATCTCAAGCAGAACATTTCCCTTTTCATTTTTCACAATTATTCTTGTGACGTTGCCTTCGTGAAGCAGCTCCTTCACTCGTTCGATAAGGTTGTTAGAAGAAACAGAATATTCCTCAGTGGTCACTTTCGCAACCGCAGCACCACACGAAGAACAGAACAGGGCACCCTCATCCAACTTTGCACCACACTTCGCACAATAAGACAGGACATTCCACCCCAAGAAAAGAACACACCACGTAGTAGTTAATCCCAAACTCTTTTTATCGATTACGGTGCCACAGCCGTTGACACCAGAAAATCAGATTTTCTTGAATTCTTCAATCATTTCGTCAACAGTCTTAATTTCTGCACTGTAGACATTTTTGAGATATTTTAGTCCGTCTTCATGATCTTTACGCGTGAAAGCTTGCACACCGTCACTGGGAACTACTATTTTGTAGCCTCGGTAGAAGGCAGAGGCAGCCGTGTGTCTAACACAAATGTGAGTGTGCAACCCAACCAAAACAACCGTTTCCACGCCCAAGCCATTGTAAAGACTGCGAAGAAGCGAATCAAGACCGGTCTCGTAAAAGCCACTGTAGACACGTTTCTCAACAACAAAATCCTTTTCTGCGGGCGCAAGCTCCGGAATAACCTCCGCGCCCACCGACCCCTTCATGGCATGGTCTCCCCATCTTTCAACAACTTCGAAATCGGTGCTGAAGTGAGCATCGTTGGAATATATCACGGGCACACCATGCGCTCTGGCTGCTTCAACAAGTTTTTGGATGGGTTTAATGATTCTTTCGGCGCGGTCAGTTTTCAAATTGCCTGTAACGAAGTCGTTTAACATATCGAGCACTAGAACTGCCATTCTAGACATGTTATCTTTCCCTAAAGAGTACCTCGTTTCACTCCTTATCTGGATTACGTTTTCACAAGTCCACAGGATATGCCACCCAAAATAGACATCATTTAGGAACCCGAATCACATGCAATCTGACTGATTACAATTTACAGCTGAAACTGTTAACAAAGCATATTTCTATGCAGTCTTGTATGATAGAGGAGAAAGTTGACCAGAATCTACGTTTGCCGAAAGTGCAGAAAAAAATATTCCCTTGAACAGTTTAACCAGAGCCATTTCTGTCCTAACTGTGGAACATATCTAACCGCCAGAATCGTGGTTTCCAGTCGCCCCCACAGACGCACAACAACAGCTAAAACAGGGACAGAAAACAACACCTCAGGTAACCGGTGGCTTCCTAGAGGCTATGAAATACGTAAGGGGCAGGTGGAGTTTATTGAGGAAGCAACCAAAGCCCTTGAGAACAACCAAGTTTTCGTGGGCAGCGCTCCCTGCGGTATAGGAAAGTCTCTTGCTTCGCTTCTCAGTGTTTTGCCTCGGCTGGGAGAAAACAAGCTTCTGATCAGCTTCAGAACTAGGAGTCAACTGCACATTTTTCTAAAAGAGCTGAGGGGATTAGAGCAGAAACCTTTGACTGTATCCCTCTTCAGCAAACAGGACATGTGCCCGCTGCGGATGAAAAGAGGAGGCTCATACTTCGACTTTCTTGAGGAATGCAGGAGACTTAAAGAAAACTGCGAATCCGGCACTAAACCTTTTTGCAGATTCTACTGGAACATGAACAGGAAGAAGAGGCAAGCCGAAGAACTTGCTCTGGACTGCGCCCGAAAAATCCTTGACCCAAAAGAGGCTACTAGACGGATGGCTAAAAGTGGCTTCTGTGCCTACGAGGCGTTAAAACGGGTTCTCAGTAAAGTAAACATTTTCCTCGGAACCTACAATTACACCTTCAATCCACCGGTTAGAAAAGCCCTGCTACAAAGTTGGGGAGTAGACCTGCCTAACGTTTATCTTATAGTGGATGAAGCCCACAACCTACCAGGCTTCGCGCGGGAACTCCTCTCTGACCGGATGACACAAAACACTATCGAGAACGCCCTCAAGGAAACCGAAAAATTTGAACATGAAAACTTGGCGGCGGTTCAAGATTACCTCAACGTATTAGACGACAATATTTTCCGCTACATTCAGAAGGGTTTAGGAAATGCGAACCTTAAACTGCTGGACCGCCAAGAGATTGCCGACAGATTCCTTGAGTGGAGTGGAACATCCAGCGAGAAAGCCGCGGAAACCCTCCACGAATACGGAGAACATGTGAAAGAGGCGCGTCAGGAACTGGGTTATGACAAAATTTTCAGTTACACCCATCGGGTAGGCGACTTCATAGAGAACTTCTTCCAGAGGGTCGGAGAGAAGTATGTTCACCTGATCCAGAAGGACTGGGGGGACAGAATCTATCTAGAGGTCAGAAGCCTAGATGGCAGGGAGATAACAGATTCGGTTCTGCGGCAGGCTAGAGGAAGCATTCTCATGAGCGGTTTCCTTTCTCCTCCAAAGGTCTACAGGGACTTGATACTTCGTAACCAAGAAGATGTCCACCTTAGAGAATTCGACTCTCCATTCCCGCGTGAAAACAGGTTAATATTAGCTGCGAGGGATGTCTCATCGAGGTTCGAGAAGAGAACTGACCAGATGCTGAAGAAATGGGCAGAATACATTGAAGCCATATCAATGACGAACGAGGGGAACATGGCAGTCTTTTTCACCAGCTATAATCTGATGAACACCATTCTTTCGCATACTGACATCAATAGAAGAATGATTGTGGAGGAGCGCAAAACCAGACGAAGCGACGTAATGGAGAAACTAACTAGCTCAACCAGCAACGTATTGTTTGGAGTTATGGGCGGGAAATTCAGCGAGGGAATGGACTACCCAAACAACCTCCTAACATGCGTAGTAACCGTGGGATTGCCCTATGCAACGTGGAGCGTGTATCAGAAGGCGCTGATAAGCTACTTTGATTATCAATTTCCGGGAAATGGAAGAGATTACGCTTATCTGACGCCAGCCATATTCCGTTTGGTTCAAGCCTGTGGGCGCGTCCATCGATCAGCTAAAGACAATGGATGCATAGTGATGTTGGATGAACGGGTTACACGTCCGGACGTCAAACAGTTACTCCCGAGTTACTACCAGAAAGAGATGAAAATAGTGAAGAATCCAATGGAATGCGGAGAAAACATAACAAACTTCTGGAAAAAACACCGGAAACTTTCCTGACACTGAACACGCAGAGTGTTAATGGCGTTTTTATTGCAATTCCACTATTCTGTGTTAGATTCTCTGAGCTTTCTATATTTTGCATTTCAGTACAAGTGAGTTAATAGGGTAATTTTATTATGTGACCTTCCAGATATACAAGATATAATTTATTTCAAGAATAGTTTATGCGTGACTTAATCGATTACATAGAATGGTGAAAAGTTGGAAAAACGGAAAGTTAGACGAAAGACCTTCGCAGCTCGTGAAGACCTGATCGAACGCGCGAGTGAGGTTGCCAAGCAGAGAGGCTTTAGTTTATATGCTTTCGTTAACGAAATGCTGCAGCTTACTCTTCAGGCGGAGGAGATGGGGATTAGTCTTCGAAGTCTTGTTGAGGAGCGTGGGCTGCTGAAGGCTGCAAAGGAGGCGAGTTTTGTTTTTGGTTTGGAGAACTTGTGGTATGAGATGGCTGATATTGCGTGTGAGAAGGCGAAGCGCAGGGCGTTGGAATGTTGGGTTGAGGCTGGAGCTTGGCTGGCTAAACGTTATGTTTCAGGTGGGATTAAGGATCCGTTTTTGGCTTTTAAGCGGGACTTGGAGGCTTTCACTTGGAATGTTTCTGAGTTCGATGTTGAGGAGGGGAAGGGTGAGGTTTCAATTCGGATGATTAGTCCGAGGTTTTCTGAGTCCTATACTTTTTTGTTGGAGGCGTTCCTTGAAAGTGCCTTGAAAACTTTCGGTTATACGAGGTTTAATAAAGATGTTTCAAGGGGAACTATTAGATTGAAAGCGTATAGGAAGAAGAGTTGATGTCTGAGGGTCGAAGTAAAGGTAAAAGGCTGATTCCTATCCCTGAGACACTTCTGAGGGGGCTTATGGAAGCGTCGAGTACGGAGGGGAAACCTCTCAACAGATACGTTGAAGAGGCTTTGCAGCAAGCGGTGCGGGTCTTTGAGGCGGGTCAGAACCTTAAGGGTATGATTCGTTATTTTGAGATTCTTCAGTCGCAAAAGGCTTCGGGTGCCATCTTTACACCGTTAATTGTGTTCGACTTCTTGACAAGTAAAGTTTACGCTACGGATAAAGAAAAGCTGCTGGACGTGTGGTTTGAGAGCGGAAAATGGTATGGGAAATATCTTGTAGAAAAATTTGAGGATCCGGTTCAAGCCTTGGCTGATCTTCTTCGGGCGGCAAGATGGGACTTGAATGAGGTGGATGTTAAAGAGCTTGATGGCAAGGTTAAGTTTAGGTGTACGTCAACGGCTCTGACGAAGGCGGGAACGGAGTTGCTTCTTAAGTTTATTGAGGGGGCTCTAGACGGCATGGAATGCGAGGCTGTGAAGAGCGAGTTCATGAAGGGTTTGGTTCTTGTAGAATTTGTGTTGTGCACATAGACGCTAACTTACCTGAGGTTTGTGCACATTTTCTTTTTTTGTTTTCGGAGTGTGAACATAACTTATATATATTTAGTATCTGAAGACTGAAGATACGTTAAATAGAGGAAATAAAAATGCATAACAAAACAGTATCTAAGATTTTAGTAGCAATCATTATGACATCAATGCTCATCGCAATATTACCCACACTACCAGTTGGCGCAGTATCTCTTTCTTCACTGACTCCAGGTACAGGAAATGTTGGAGACACAGTACGCCTAGTCGGTTCAATTGACACAGAAGGTGGAGCTTACGAAATTTTGTTCGATGTTGACGACAATGGCGTCGCGGAGACCGTTGTCAAAACATCCACTGTTGCAGCCGGTTCTTTGCTCGTAAACACTACCTTTACTGCTCCGTCTTGTAATGGCACTGATGCCGGAAACGGCCACAAAGTGACCCTACATGACCTCTCATCTGGAGGAACCTCAGACGCGATCTTCACTGTACAAACCAAAAGATCCATAGTTGTGGCAAAACATGACCAAGAAGGTGATGTAGTCGCAATAACTATGAAAGTAACCGGAGGAATATCTACTACTCTCAACAACTTCACTCTCACCGTTACTGATCCAGCAACAATAGCTACCACATATGCTAATGTCTCATTCATTACGGATGGAGTTGGCTCTGGAAATGTTGTAGTATACTTCCCTACAAACTTTACCGCAGGTGCATCCTCGAATTTCACTGGAACATACACCATAGTTGCTGACCGGAAGGTACCCGGCATAATAAACGACGCCGCAACTGCCAGTTTCACGGTTGGTTTGACGGATGAAACTTCATATGGAAGGTTTGAAACTATCAGCGTGCAGACCGCCGGATGGGCTGTCAACCAGCTTATCAACGTGACAATAACTAATCCGTCCGCGACAGTTGTTAAATCGTGGACAATGCAAAACGTCACTACAGGAATGTGGTCTAGCAGTTGGATACTTCCGTGGAATGCTTCCCTTGGAACCTACACAATAACAGCAGTTAACGCTACAGGCAACAATAAAGCTATAGCCTCTACTCAAACCTTCATAGTTGGTTCTGCAGCTCTGACGGTTGTCGAAGCTTTGGCTCCATCATCCTCGTATCAGCGCACCAATACAGCAAAAGCGAACTTCACGATCTCATATCCCGACGCAACATACCTTAATACTTCACAATTCAGCTCAATTACAGTCAGCGTCTACTACAACAAAACACTCGTCACCACCATAGCTCTAACCACAGCTAATTTCAACCCAGGAGACAATTCTTGGCAAGTTACATGGAAAATCCCAAGAGATGCATCCCTTGGAATCGGCTATAAATTCTCAATAACTAAAAACAGTATTGCTGATACCACGGGTAACACTGGTCCAGCCTCTACTGCCTCATCAAGTACCTTCACAGTAACTGCAGCCACGCTGACAGTGAAGGTAGTCACTCAGCCAGCAGCCAACTATACGCGTGTACAAACTGCCATGGCAAAGATGAACATCACCTACCCAGACAAAAGCTTCTACACGGACGCAGACCTCGGCACTGCTCAAGTAAGAGTATATGCAAATGCAACGAACGTCGCAAACGTGACGCTCGCTGCAGACAACTTCGACAATGTTACAAACGACTGGACCGTTAGCTGGAGTAGTGGATATAATGAAACACTCGGAACTGGCTACAAGTTCACTGTAAAAGCTAATGAGGTTAAAGACGCTTCACTAAACAAGGGACCAACAGCGGATCTTACCACAACTCCTTTCGAGTTGCTCAAGGCTGTCTTGAACATCGCATCCGTTAACACAGACAAAGCCAGCTACGCGCGAGGAGATTTCGTCAGTATTTTCTTCGACGCCACTTACGCTGATGGAACTCCAGTTAGCACAGGAACTTCTGCAGTCACTCTAACTGCACCCGACGGCTTCACCACCACAACTCTTAACCCTGTCCACACATCAGCTAGCAGATGGCAAGTAACTTGGTGGCTCTCTGAATCCCAACAAACAGGCGCTTGGAACATTACACTAAATGCTAACGGGTTAGACGACGGCGCAACACCAGACAACGAGGGTCCAGCAACAGCTGTGACAACCAGTTTCACAGTACTCTCAGCTGACGTCACTCTGCAAGACATCATGAGCGCAATAAATGCTCTTGACAACAGGCTAGACGCTGTAGAAGCAGATGTAACCTCTTCGAGTTCACAAATAGCTTCAATAGATGAAGTTTTAGGTGCGACTATAGGGCTCGTCATGGATCTACAGACTGCCTTGGATTCTCTCAACGCCACCGCCGCAACCGACGCTGACGTAGCCGCTGTAAGTACAGCTTTGACCGGAGTGAGCACAGACCTTGCCGCACTTGAAGACAGCTTATCTGCTCTTAGCGACACCGCCGCAACCGACGCTGACGTAGCCGCTGTAAATGCAGCTGTGGACGAACTCAGCACAGACATTGCCGCACTTGAATCAAGCCTGAATGCTCTCAGTACCGCCGTCGACGCCGCCGCAACTCCAGCAGATGTAGATGCTGCAGTAAGCGACCTATCTGGAGATATCGGAGGCATCAACACACTGGTAATCGTAGCCGTCGTGTTGGCTCTGATAGCCGCAGTAGCCGCAATAGCCGCAGTATACATCATACAGCGAAAAATAGCCGGATAAACCCTCCAAACTAAAGGGTTTAATTCCTTCCCTTTTTTTGTTTATTTTTAGCATAGTTAGCGTATGCTCTTTTATCGTGCGTGTGAGTCCCGAAAATCTTAAACTTGACATAAAAAACTCTAATATGGAGAGTGTAGGCGCTTGCAGTTTCTAAAGTATATCAAGGTTAGACGAGTTGAAACACGACCCGACGATGCTTGGTACGACATGAGTTTGCGTCAGTTGAGGAACGGCGAAGTGAGTTTTTACACTGTTAAAGACTTTCTTACGGGTGATTGGCTTTTTAAAATGTGCAAAGACAAGGAACAGGGAAAGATCTTGGTTAAGGCTGTGAAGTGCCCGGCAGGTATCCGCTTCTCACAGTTGGAAGGAAAAACCATGGTTTTTCAAGATAGCACTATTGAGGGCATGCTTTACGACGTGATTTCCTTAACACAAACTGATGGGAATGATATGGTTAGTCGAAAACTTGTCTCCAGCATCAAAGAAGTTCCAGCAGTAATCAAAGAAAACTATACGATTAAACCTTACGAAGAGGCAACCGGAAAGAAAGCACCCGGCAAACACCTAGTTACCCTGAGCAAACAAGAAAACGAAAAGGAGATCATAACCCTTTTTGTGCTTGAACGAGCCTGGTCGCTTTCAAAATCCACGCCAGAAAAGAAACTTGAAGAGGAAGAAGAGAGGCTGCTGAAGACAAAGGCAACTAAAAAAGAAGTGGACACGGGAGAAGTTTGGTCGTGTCCCATCTGCGGAAAAAAGCATCGGTTAGTACATGTGGAAACAGAAAAGACTGTTAAACATGCGCTACGAAAGCAACGTTTAGGGTAACCTCTTCTGAGCTGCGCGCGGAAGAAGAATACCAAATTTAAGCCGTCAAGACCACCAAAGAAGGCTTTACCTTTATTGCTGTGGACATCCACAGCAGCCCCTTCTTTTTTTATCCTGCTGGCAGTTAATTTTCGGGAATGTGTTTTTCTTCTATCAGTTTACAGATTTGTTCAACGACTTGAACGTTTTCATATCCCATTTCAGGGGTGACTAGGGGCTTTCCGTTGCCGTTGAGGCTTTCCACAAACGACTTGATAATTCGTGCATGAGAAACACTATAGTATCGTGGTCCTTTTCCTTTGGTTACTATGTTTTTAACATATGCCCCCCATATCTTAACTTGGTGAATCATATTATCGAAATGCATTATTCCACGTCCAGGCTTCGAAACAAGTAGGCTGCTCACGGGATAGATTCCGGCATGGATTGTACCTCCAGTGCCGTAGATGTTTGCATGAACGTCGGTTCGGTCGTGTCCTGGCGCATTAAAGCTGATGTGAATGGTTCCAAACTTGTTTTTTTCAGCCTCTAAAATTACCCTCAATTCATCAAAGACCATCCACGGGTGAGGACCCAATTTGTCAGTTAGTACGGATTTGATTTCCAATTCTCCCAGAAAAGCTTGGAGAAGATAGATTGGATGAGGCAGGTTTTCTCCAAATCTGCCGCCTGGTAGTTTATGGCACCAATGGTTTTTGTCTGCTGCCATTATTTCGTCAGGGCTGTGCAAAACTCCAACATCCATTCCTATGACCTGCCCTATGTCTCCTGCCTTAACTTGTTTCATCGCATTAAAGATTGAATACTCATAGAGTTGACTATGAATTATTGTCAGTTTCCCAGATGACTTTTTAATGGCACCCAGTAATCTTTCTGCCTCATCAGTGTTTACAGTGAATGGCTTTTCAACAACTACGTTACAGCCTGACTTCAGAGCCTCTACAGCTATGTCTGTGTGAAACTTGGGGGGAACACAGACTGAAATAGCGAACAGGTCTTCCTTTTTGAGCATTTCAGAGAAGTTAGTATAGTGAGACGGAATTCTCCACTCTTTAGAGAATTTCATGGCTGCTTTTTCATTCAAGTCACAAGCAGCGGCTACAGAGATTCCTATATCTCTCCATGCATTGACGTGTATCCCAGAAATGCCTCCACACCCTACTATTCCTACGTCCATCGCAAGCGGTCTCCAATAGTTTCATCCATAAGACAATCTAAATAAAAAGATTATCTCAAGAAAAAGAAAACAGCACAGAATCTTAAGCACACTAAGCGTGCTTGTTACCGTTCATTCTTGTTCATGGGCTTCCAGATGCAGGTTATAGCCTTTTGGTCACAGGCTTGAACGCAGGGTACATTACCGTTTTCGGGTTTGCAGGGAGAACATGTGTATCTGATCTTTTTTCGGTGCTCTTCTGTGACTGCGGCTACAAGTTTGTCTTCAAGATCAATAAACATGGCTTCCATCTTCAAGGCGTCCTGAGGACAATTTTGGATGCAATCGCCGCAACTGTTGCATTTCTCCGCATCAATTACTATGTAATATTCGCCTGAACCGTCTTGGTAACCATAATACGTTATAACCTGTATCACCCTCAACGTTTGAGAGATTTTTCGTGTAGTGCCTTGGCGTAGAGGGCTGCCCCCATGGCACCGGCGGAAACGGGGTCGAGTCCAGTCTTCTCCAAGTTTGGAACTGGAAGGCGTTTTATGCCTAAAATGTTCTCTACTCTGTTCACTATGCCGATGTTTTTGGATTGTCCCCCGGTGATGACGAAGTCTTTTTCGCAACCCACCTTTTCTATGAGTTCGCTCATTCTGATGGCCATGGCTCTCATGTATGCGGCTAAGACTTTTTCTTTGGACCATCCTTTACGCAATAGTCCAACTGCCTCCGTTTTCGCGAACACGACGCAGGTACTGCTTACTGGCTTGGGTTCTTCGGTTACGCTCAGGGATACTTTGCCAACCTCTTCGATGGGTATCTGCAACAGGTCAGCGATGACTTCCATTCCTCGTCCCGTGCCTGCTGCGCACTTGTCGTTCATCAGGAAAGAGACTACTTTGCCTCTCTCGTCGCAGCGGATTGCTTTAACGTCCTGCCCACCCACATCCAGCACTGTTCTTACTGTAGGTCCCCAAATGTAGTTGGCGCCTTTGGCGTGGCATGCGATTTCTGTGATGGCTCTGTTAGCCATGGGAACGTTCACTCTCCCGTAACCAGTTCCTACAATGTAGTTGAAGTCCTTTAACGTCAATCCAGTATCTTCCATAGCCCACCCCAGCACTTTCTTGGCGCTGTCAGAGCTATTAGAGCCAGTTCGCATTACGCTCCACGAATATATTTCGCCATCCGCCATGATAACCGCCTTAGAACCCACTGAACCAACGTCCACGCCAGCAGTTATTACATCAGCGTTCTTCCAGTCTCGGCCTGGCATAACACTGTGGTATTCGAGCCATCTCCAGTAATCCACTTTTTCCTTTTTATTCTCCATTTTTTTCATTGCCTCCTTCCAGCTCTTTTGGCGGCGATTAGGGCGGCTCCTACAGCACCAGCGAACAATGGTTCTTCAGGTATCAGTATGTCCATTCCCAATCTCCTCTTAAGAGAAGCAATGAAACCGACATCTTTAGCCGCTCCCCCCACTAGTACAATGTCCTGATTTATTCCCAGTCGATGCACCATGGAGGCGACTCTCTCAGCCATGGCGTCAAATATAGCTCTGGCGATTTCAGTTTTGGGTTCTTCTCTGTGAATCAGGGAAACCACGTCAGATTCTGCGAAGATTACGCAACTGGCGTTTATGGGACTTGCCCTCTCAGCCTTCAATGACAGGGAACCCATATCATCCAACTCCACTTCCAGAGCCCTTGCCATAGCCTCGATGAAGGTGCCGGCTCCAGCTGCACACCTAGCGTTCACCACAAAATCCATCATTATCCCCTTTTCGTCACACCTCACTGCCCGCGCCTCCTCAGCCCCAACATCGATCACAGTTCTGGCTGAAGAGAAAAAGTATGCTCCTGCCCGAGCGTCAGCTCCCATCATGCTGATTGTGCTGTCTGCGAAGGGAGCCATCTCCACACCGGCGCCGGTGGCTGTAACATGCTGTATGTCCTCGCGGGACAGTTTGGCGCTCTGTAATGCCTCTTCGAAGGCTTGTTCAGCGGCTTTGGTGGGTTCGAATCCCGAGAAGTTTTGGTTTCGGGATAAAATCTGGTTGTCTTTCAGGATGACTACTTTCACCCGTTGGGTTCCCATGTCTATTCCAGCAGTAAGCATTTTCTTTCGTCTCCTCATATGTCGATTCTTGCTTCCAGCATCTCTAGGAAGGCTTCGATTCTTGTCTTCATTTGTCCCACGTCTTCCCTAGTGTATTCCGTGTCAAGGTAATATACTGGTAGGCCCATGCGATCTAGGATGCGCTTAATTCGTGCGTATTCCATGGCGTAGAGGATGCATCCGCGAACTACGTAATATATTACTCCGTCAACGTTATACTCTTTGATTCTGTTCATGATCCAGTTGACGCGGTCCTCGTTTCCATGTTCTGAGGTGAAACAGGGGCATGTGGATGCCATAAGGTATCTTTCGCTTACGGCATCGAACATATCGCTCATAGTCCATTCGTCTACTCCCACTGGGTCGTAGAGGATCCTGTCCCCTGAACATTGCTCATCAACAACCAATACTCCTTGAGGGTTCGATTCTTCGATCAGGTTGGGAACCTTCCAGCTGTCAGGCCATAACATTGGAGTTCCTGTAACCATCACCCTTGGCGTGTCAGGAGGGCAAGCCCAATTTTTTTGTTCAAGCCTTTTTTCAAGCTCATCACACAGTTCATCTGTCTTTTGGGTCCACCGTTCTATGTCGTCCCACAGGCTTGTTTGATTCACGAGCATGGCATCCCTTCCCGTGATTACCGGAGGGCCTTTCCTCAAGTCTTGTAGCCTACGAAAAGCCTTCGTTGCTTTCTGCATGACCTCTATGGATGATTTCAG
>Ga0315550_1001740_pt1 | contig 13368 bp, 10 predicted proteins | sample SalMarSW160190MG_2_FD_203100 | JGI IMG/M metagenome (GOLD analysis project Ga0315550, IMG submission 203100) | Salt marsh sediment microbial communities from the Plum Island Ecosystem LTER, Massachusetts, United States - Salt Marsh Sediment SW1601-90 ... | reverse complement strand
GTGACCCGGGTCAGGAAGGCGGGCCGAACCGCCGTCAGCGGGGCGGGCAGCAGGCTCATGGCGCGGCTCCGTCACGCCACGGCTGGGCCGGCCTGAACGGGGGTGCGGCGAGGAACTCGTCCGGCCTGCCGTCGAAGACGACGCGGCCGCAATCCAGGGCCACGACCCTCTCGCAGGCCGGCAGCAGCCTCGGGTCGTGAGTGGCCAGGACCTGGGCCTGGCCGGCGGCACGCATCTCGTCCAGCAGCTCCAGCACGGCCTCCGTCCCGCGCCGGTCGAGACCGAAGGTGGGCTCGTCCAGGAGCAGCACGCCCGGCGGTCGCATCGCCATCGCGGCAAGGCTCAGGCGGCGCTGCTCGCCCTGGCTCAGGCGAAAGGGATCGTCGCCGGCATGCTCGGCCAGGCCGAAGCGGCTCAGGACGGTCGCCGTGTCGCCGGGCGAGGCAGGCACGCCCGCGGCGACCGAGCCGGCCGCCACCTCGCGGCTCACGGTTGGGGCCACGAAGCCGAGCTCCGGATCCTGGAACGCCAGGCCGATCCGCTCCGCAAGCTGCCGGGCTCCCAGCCGGGACGGATCGCGCATCGGCTCGGGCCTCTCGCCGTCCCGCGGCAGCGCTCGCAGTCGGACCTGTCCGCCGTTGGGCCGGAGCAGTCCCGCCATCGCCAGCAGCAAGCTCGACTTGCCGGCGCCGTTCGGGCCCACCAGGGCCACCCGCTCGCCCGCGCGCAGAGTCACGGAGACGCCGTCGAGGGCCGGGTGCGTGCCGCTCTCGTCGGCCGGGTAGCGGACCGTGGTCGAGTCCGCCTCCAGGAGCGAGGGCGCCGCCGCTCCAGCAGTGTGCCTGTCGCCGCGGGCCGCTCGCCGCCGCACCGGACCGCTTCGCCGCCAGGCCCGCGGCACCCACGCGCCGCTCTCCCGGAGCCGGGCCACGGCCTGGCGGTCCACGGAGTCGGCCCGTCCGAAAGCCAGCTGCCGCCCCCGCTCGTCGAGCAGCAGGACGTCGTCGGCCAGGGGCAGGGCGGCTTCCAGGCGGTGCTCGATCAGGACGATGGTTCGCCGCCGTTCGGCAGCCAGGGTCCCCAGGACGTCGAAGACGGAGTGCATGCCCGGCGGATCCAGGTTGGCGGTGGGCTCGTCCAGGACGAGCAGGCTGGGGGCCGGGGCCAGAACGCCGGCGACCGCCAGGCGCTGCTTCTCACCCCCCGAGAGCGTGGCCGTGGCGCGGCTCTCGAATCCGGCCAGGCCGGCCTGGGCCAGGGCCGCCGGCACGCGGGCCGCCATCTCGGGCCGGGCCCAGCCGCGGTTCTCCAGCCCAAAGGCGACCTCGTCGTCGACCCGGCTCATGACGATCTGGGAGTCGGGGTCCTGGAAGACCAGGCCGACCCGTTCGCCCAGCAGGCGGGCCGGCGTCTCGGCCACCTCGAGAGAGCCGACGCGGAGGCTGCCCCGCCACTCGCCCGGCAGCAGGTGGGGCACCAGTCCCGCGATCGCCCGAGCCAGCGTGCTCTTGCCCGAACCGGACGGCCCGAGCACCAGCAGCAGCCGGCCGGGCTCCAGGCGGAAGCTCAGCCTGTTCAGCGCCGGGCGTCTCGCGCCCGCGTACGTCCAGCTGAAGCCCCGTGCCTCGAGCGACGGTGCCCCGTCCTCCGTCACTGGCCGGAGGGAAAGGCCTGGAGGGCTCCCGTCCGGCGCAGGGCCCGGACCAGCAACCAGCCGCCGGCGCCGGCAATGACCGCCGAGGAGCCGATCTCGAAGGCGCCGATGCCGGTCTGCAGCTCGGTGGAGAGGGTTGGATACCAGACCGGGATGTCGTGCAGGGCCATGCCTGCACCCGCCCCGGCGCCCGCCAGGATGGCCGTGACCGGGCCGAAGGAGCGATAGACCAGGAAGCCGAAGACCAGCTCGGCGCCCGCTCCCTGGACGAAGCCCGAGAGGAGCGTGTCGAGGCCCCACGGGCTGACCAGGATGACCGACAGCACGGCCGCGACCATCTCGGCGTAGAGCGCCGCGCCGGGCTTGCGCACGATCAGCGGGGCCACCACCGCGGGCATGACCCACATGCCGGCGACGGCGTACTCCCAGGGCTTGCCCATCCAGTCGAGCCAGACCCAGACGAATGTGTTCCAGAACCAGAAGACGACGCCGAAGGCCACGGCGATGGCGGACACGACGACGATGTCGACGGTTCGCCAGCGGGTCGGCTCCTGGGCCGCCGCCTGGGCGGCCAATGTCGCAGTGCGGACGCTCATTGCTTGTCTCCTCCTTGTCTCGTCTCTGCGACCACCAGGGTCCCGTGGCGGAGCGAGACATTCGCCACGGGCGAGGTTCGAACGTTGGACAGGCCGCGGGCGGGCCCGGCTGGCAGGATCTCGTCGGCCAGGGGGTAGAGCAGCCCTTCGGTCGTGACCCCTTCGGCAGGCCCGCCTATCGGCAGCAGCGACACCAGATCGCCCACCGCGCCCGGCAGTTCCATTGGGGCGGGCTTGTCACCCTGGGCCGGGCCGCGCAGCAAGCGGACTCTTGTCCTGGAATCCAGAAGCTCGACCTGGGTTGCTTCCGGGTCTGGCAGGGCCAGCAGGCAGACGTTGGCCAGAGCGTGGTCGAAGCGCTCCCCGCCAAGGGCCCCCAGGATCGTCACCCGGCCGGCCCCCCGCTGGAGCGCGGCCCGGAGCGCCAGCTCCGCGTCGGATTCGTCCTTGGCGACCGGTGAGCGCTCTACCTCGACGCCCTGGGCCGCTGCCTCGGCGAAGCGGGCCTCGGCAAGCGAGTCGGCGTCGCCGACCAGCAACGACGGCCGCAGGCCCAGCGCCGCGGCTTTGTCCCAGCCGCCGTCGGCCGCAACCACCAGGCCCAGGTCGCGGTCCCAGCCGGGCCAGCCGGCGTCCATGTCACGGCGCGGCGGCACGTCGCCGTCGGCGACGACCAGGGCGCGAAGGCTGCCGTCAGCCACGAAAAGCACCTCCATCGCTCTCGACAGAGGTGCTGCGTGCTTGACTCCCTTCGCCGGCATGATCCGGATCAGGTTCCAAGGGTCTGCGGGCTGTCCCGCACTCTCAGCGCCACGCTGGCGCTCCCCTGTCGCTATGCGGTTGGAATTGGACTGTACACCCGGGCCGTCGCTTTCGCCAGCAGCCCGGTTTGAAGGCCACGCTGTGAGCCTGAAGGGCCAGGCTGTGATCCGAGACCGCCTCGACGGCGTACAACGGGTAGAGAAACCTTAATCCGAGGGGAACCTCGGCGGCCCGATGTGAGTTATGTCAGTGAATCCCGCGAAACGGATACTCCACCCCATACGTCCAGCTGGCAGGAAGTACGGATAGCCCAGAGTCAACCTGGGGACGCAGGTGTAGGTTTCTTAATCATGATCGACTTCTCGCAGCCGGCCATCAGGCGTGTTGTCGACGCCGCGGCCCGCAAGGGCGTGAGGCTCGACATCACCATCTTCGACGAATCGGCGCGCACTGACGAAGAAGCCGCTGCGCTGATCGGCGTTGGGCTGGGGGAGATCGTGAAGGCCCTCGTGTTCGTGGCTCCGCGGGCCGGCGGGCGGCTGGCGCCGATCGTGTGCCTGGTTTCGGCTCTCGACCGAGCGAACACCTCCAGGCTGGCGGCCGCGGCCGGGGAGGCCTTCCTGCGCCCCGCCACGCCGTCCGAGGTCGCCGGGCTGACCGGGTTCAGCGCGAACTCCACCCCGCCTTTCGGGTTCGGTCACGAGGTCCGGGTGGTCATGGACCAGGGCGTGGGCCGGTACCCGGTGGTGTGGGCTTCGGCCGGCACCGACGATTCGGCCTTCCCCGTGCCTCCGGCCACCCTGCGCGCCCTGGCTGGCGCCTTCGTCGCGCCGGTCGCGGAGACGGTCTGGGCCAACCAGGTTCAGTCCGAGCCCGCGCTGCGCCTGGAGACGCGCCAGTCGGTCATCTAGGCCCCGAAATCGCCTGCACCGGGGCGCCTTGCCCTCCACGGCCCACGGTATGAGCTGCGCCGGCACCGGTGGACAGGCGGTGGATAACCTCCGCGTTGCAGGCCCCGGCATGGTGGATAACCAGGTTGAAGCCCGGCCCCGCTCTGTCTAGTGTGTCTGACACGCCCGAAGGGGCCGAGAGCTTGCTAGCGGCCGCGATGACATCAAAGCCCACGCAGCGAGAAGGTTCCTTCGGGCGTTTGCTTTGCCCCGTCCCCTGAGGAGCGCGCCTGACCGCGGCCGCCTGACCGCGGCCAGGCGGCCTTCGCCGCCCCGCCGCCAGCGGCCGGCCCACGCCCGTCGGCCCCTTCCGCCGCTAGACTGCGGTCGTGAGAGTGCGTCTCTTCGAGCTGCGCCTTCTGGCCGCGGCCCTGACGGTCCTGTGGGCTTTCGGCGGGTTCGTCATCCTGCTCGCCTACCGGCCGGGCGGGCCATGGGACGTGCTGGTGGGAGCCTCGGCGTTGCTGCCGCTCCTGGTGAGCGTGGCCGGTTTCGTGTGGCCGCCCCTGGTGACCGGGGATCGCATCTCGGCGGGCGTCTTCGGGCTGGGCTTGCTGGCGGGATTGGTGCTGGTCCCGTGCGTCTCCGGCGTGACGGGCGACGTGCTGGCGCGTCGCACGACGCCGCTGCTGCCCTCGCTGGAGAGCATCTACCCTTGGGCCCTGGCGCTGCTGGCGACGGCGCTCTTCGCCGGGCTGGGCATCGGCCGTGAACTGGTGGTCGAGGCCGGCTTCGGGCGCCGAAGGCTGACCATCGCCATCTCCTTCGCCCTGGTGGCCAGCCTGGCTGTCGGCTCGGTCTTCGCCGCGGTCAGCCTGGCCAACGACGCCGCGCTGCGCGACAAGCCGGCCGAGTACTCTCGCTTCGGCCCGACCGACCCCGCGCTCTCGCCCCCATCGTGCGGACAGGTCCTTGTCGAGGGCCCCGCTGCCCGGCTGCGGCTGCGCATCGAGGGCAACGTCGACGGCAGCTCGATCGGCACCATCGACCTCGAAGGAGTCCGATCGGGGGCCGACGTGTCCTGGACCTCCTGGACGTACAGCCGCGACAAGCTCGTCCAGCATGGCGCGATCCGGATCGGCGACGAGGCCTGGCAGCTGGAGCCAGGCCACGTCTGGCAGGTCGTCAGCGCCGAGTCGCTGGACGAGCAGCTCATCGACACGACCGTCCTGAGGCAGGCTCTGACCGAGGGCAATCGGGCCACGGCCGAGGACCGCGGACTGGAATACGTGGAAGGGGCCCGTGCGCGCCACTGCCGCCTGGCTGCCGACGGCGACACCTTCCAGGCGGCCTTCCCGCAGTCCGTGTGGCTGACCGGAGGAGCGAGCCTGGCCACCTGGCGCGGCAAGCTGGACTTCTGGGTCTTCGGCGACGCGCAGGTGGGGCGCGTGGAAGCGACCGTCAACGGGCTCGGCGAGGCCATCCTGCCGCACGGCGTGCAGGCCACCATCAACGCCACGCTGACCGCGACAGAGCGAGACCGCGTCGTCAGCATCGACCCGCCCCGCTGATGGACGATCGGGAGGCCCTCCACTCCCAGCCCGACCGGGGCGACCGGGCCTCCGCCAAACACGACCGCCTGGCCCGCTTCTACAAGGTCCTGCACTACCTGCGGGCTCACCCCGAGGGAGCGACGCCCGATGCCATCGCCAGCTTCACCGGCATGTCTCGCCGGACCGTCTACCGCGACCTGGGGGCCCTGGAGGGCGAGATCGGCATCCCTCTCTGGAGCGTGGACGGCCGGTGGGGGATCGTCGAGGGTGCCTTCCTGCCGCCGCTGCGCCTGACGCTCGACGAGGCCGTGGCCTTCTTCCTGGCGGCCCGCCTGACGGCCCAGTTCGCCGACCGCTACGACCCGGACACCGGAGCCGCCTTCCAGAAGCTGGCCGAGATCCTGCCCCAGGAGGTGGCCCGCCACCTGGAGCGGACGATCGACGTCCTGGCCGCTCGTCCGCTCGACGAGCGCCTCAGCCGCCACCTGCGGCAGCTGGCCCGCGCCTGGGCGGAGCGGCGCGTCGTGGAGCTCGTCTACGACACTTCCGCTCACGCCCCCGGCCGGTTGCCCCGCCGGGCGCGAGTCCGGCCCTACCTGCTGGAAGCGTCGGCCTCGACCAGGGCCCTGTACCTGATCGGCTTCGACGAGTCGCGCCGGGCTCTGCGGACCTTCCGCCTGCAGCGGATCATCGAGCTGTCGCTCACGCTCGAGACCTTCGAGGCCCCGGACCCGGCGGCGGTGCAGGCCGAGCTGGGTCGGGCCTGGGGCGTCATCGCCGACCAGGAGGAGGTCGAAGTCGTCGTGCGCTTCGATGCCGGGGCGGCCGGTCTCGTGACCGAGACGACCTGGCACCCCACGGAGAGAGTGGAGCGGCAAGCGGACGGCTCGGTCGTGTGGCGGGCCCGCGTTCCCGGCACGATCGAGATCCGGCGCTGGATACTCGGCTGGGGAGCGCAGGCCGAGGTCCTGGCGCCGCCCGAGCTGCGCCAGGAGGTGGCTGCCATCCACCGCGCCGCGGGTTTGCTCTACGGCGGGGGACCCGAGTCGCGCCCCTGAGCCGTTGCCCGGCAGGCTACGCTGTGAGCATGCAGCCCGAAGGAGTCGCGCCGGCCCGTAGCTCGCACCCGCTGCTGTGGGGCGTCAACCTGATCAGCGACCCGATCTACGGCTACATCGAGCTGACCAAGCGGCTCACGCCCGAGCGGGCGCGCGGGCTGGGGCTTGCAGCCGAGGAGATCGCCGAGGGGGATCTGCTCGACTCCGCCTGGCTGCAGCGCCTGCGCCGGATCAGCCTCGACCAGAGCGCCCGCTGGGTGTTCCCCACGGCCGAGCACAGCCGCTTCACCCACAGCCTGGGGGTGATGCACGAGGCCGGCCTGTGGGGCCGGCAGCTCTATCCGAGCCTGCTCGCGGCCCTGGCCGCAGCTGAGCCGGGCGTCGTTGCGCCCTCCGAGGGGCTCGTGGTCGAGACGCTGCGGCTGGCCGGCCTGCTCCACGACGTGGGCCACGGGCCTTTCGCCCACTTCTTCGACGACCACATCCTGCACCGTTTCCGAACCCCGGCCGACCGGCGCCGGCCGAGGTCCAAGCGGCTCACTCACGAGGACCTGTCGCAGCTGATCGTGGAGCGCGAGCTGGGCGAGAAGATCGGCGCCGTCCGGCGGGCGCCGGGTGAGGTGCCGCAGCGCGACGCCTTGCGCGACGACGAGAGCATCGATCCGCACTGGATCTCGTTCCTGATCTCCAAGCCGGCCCTGAGCGACCCGAGCATGCCGCTCTGGGTGCGCTGGCTGCAGCCGCTGCTGTCGGGCGTCTTCACCGTGGACAACCTGGACTACGTCCGGCGCGACAGCTACATGATCGGTGTTTCGACCGGCCCGGTGGACGTCGAGCGGCTGCGCCGCTACAGCTTCATCGGGCCGCGCGGGCTGACCCTCTACGAGCCCGCGCTGGGGGCCCTGGAGATGTTCCTGACGGCGCGGCTGTTCATGTACCAGCAGATCTACTTCCACCGCTCGGTGCGAGCCATAGACCGCGACCTGGCCGAAGTCTTCCGAGCGAGCGTCGAGGCCATCTTCGGTGACGGCTCGCCGGCCGATGACCTGAGCCACTACGCCGACCTGGATGAATACGCGCTCCTCCATCAGGCGGCGCTGTGGGCTCGGGGCGAGGCGCTGTCGACCAACCCGGCCCCGGGCGACGGGACGGTCACCCAGCGGACGGCCAGGGTCTGGCAGCGGATCCTGTTGCGTCGCCCGCGCTGGCGGGCCGAGGCCGAGATCCGCCGCTCCTATGAGGCCAGCCAGCGCCAGGAGGTGCTCGACGAAGCGCGCCGCGAGCTGGGGCCCGAGGAGCCGGGGCGAGTGGCGGTCGACCTGGCCGAGATAGACGCTCGCCCGGCCGAAGCCACGGCCACCGACTTGCTGCTGGCGGTGGTGGACCGCGACGGAGCTCCGGCCGCTCCCCTCAGCCAGTCGCTGTCGCGGCTGCCGGCCTACTTCCTGGTGGCGCGCCGTTATCGGCGCATGGTCTGAGCCCCGCTGCTACGGCGCGCGGGCTCGTCAGGGCGAGGGCGCCCAACCGTTCGGCAGCAGCGACTCCAGCTCCGGGATGTCGGTCCGGTAGGGCAGGACCAGCAGCGGGTTGATGCGCTTGGTGATGAGCGGCGGCAGCTTGTAATCGGTCACGCTCCTGGGCAGGGGCTCCCACATCTCGCGCTCGAGAGGGCTGAAGAGCGAGTAGTGAACATGGCAGCCGGTGGCGTGGCCGGTGGCGCCCTCGTAGCCGATGACCTGGCCGGCCTTGACGTGATCGCCCGGCTTGACGGTCACCTGGACCTCATGAGCGTAGATGCTGCGGTAGCCGTTGCCGTCGTCGATGACGATCACGATCGGCATCGTTGCCTTCCAGCTTGCCGGGCTGGAGAGCTTCTTGAAGGCCGTGAGGTCGCCCTGCCAGCCCATGAAGTCCACGTAGTCGCGGCCGGCCGCGAGAACCACGCCGTCGTGGGCGGCCCTGACCTCGTCCCAGCAATCGGTGGCGATGTCCAGGCCGTCGTGGAAGGGCTGGCCCTTGACCAGCAGCTCACCCCAGCTCGAAGGGCCGAAGAACAGGGTGATCCGAGGCTTGTCCAGCGGCCAGACGTAGCCCTTCAGCAGCAAGGGCGGGATGGGCGTGGGGCCGGGCGTCGGTCCGGTCGGAGCGTGGACGATGGGGCCGTAGGTGGGCTCGGGAGTGGGCGTGTCCGTGGCCGTGGGTGGCGGTAGAGGCGTCTCGCTGGCCGTGGGCGACGGAGCCGAGCCGACAAGCGACAGGGCAGGGGCGGCCACAATGGCCACGACCGCGACGGCCGACAGGGCCGCCGCCGGCACACCGAACAGCACCCGCCGGCGCAGCTTGCGGCGCGCTTCGGGAGGGGGAGCCGTCTGGGTTTCGGGCGCCGTTTCGGTTTCTTCGGGCGCCGTCGCGCTCTCCTGGATCACGTTTCCTCTGTGGCCGGCCTGCGGAACGTCGGGCAGAGAATAAGCCACACAGCGCTTGCAGCGAAGCAGCGGGACCATCGGTAACCGCACCCATGGCCCCTTCTCCGGGTTGCGCGAGTACGCTCATGAGGGCACACTGGCCCCTGCATCGGCCGGGATACCGGCCCAACCTGCGTCCACCGCCGCGGGTTCAGAGGTGCACGGGCCGTGTTGGGCCCTCCTGTAAGTTTCGCTCGCGGACCCCTGGTCCGCCGAATGGAGACGAGATGCTGCGAGCCTTCTCCCGCCGGATAGTCAGAGCCCTTGCCCTGGCTGCCGTGCCGGCCTCGATGCTGGTGGTCGCTCCCGCTCCGGCCGTTGCCGCCGGGCCGACCCCGGCCAGCTGGGAGCTGACCGCCGACATGACTCGCGCCCGCGGTTTCGCGCCGATCGTGGCTCTGGGCGACGGCACCGTCATCACGGCCGGCGGTACCGACGGCCTGACCTACACGGCGACGGCCGAGCGTTGGTCGGGCGGGACCTGGTCGGACGCCGGTTCCATCGGCCAGGCGGTCGCCGGCCAGGTGGCGGCTCTGCTGCCCGACGGCAAGGCCCTCTTCGCCGGCGGCGCGGGCATGACCAGCTACTACGCCTACGGCGACGTCTTCGACCCGACGTCCGGGACGTGGACCCAGACGCCGGCCATGGCCCACGCCCACGCCTACGGCGTCGCCGCCCAGCTTGAGAACGGCGACGTCATGGTCATTGGCGGCTACGACGGCGGCTCGACCCTGGTGACGGGCGCGGTCGACATCTACTCCGCTTCGGCCGCGACCTGGAGCGCCGCCGCTCCGCTGCCCCAGGCACGGTATGCCTTCACCGCCACCACTCTGGAAGACGGGCGCGTCCTTGTCGCCGGCGGCGACACAGGCACCCTGGCCCCGGGCTCGGCGCTGGCTTCGGCGCTCATCTACGACCCGGACACGGACACCTGGACGGCCGCCGAATCGATGAGCACCGTCCGCGTCGACGCCGCCGCCGTGCGCCTGGAGGACGGGCGCGTCCTGGTCGCCGGCGGGACAAACGCCAGCGGTATCGCCCAGAAGACAGTCGAGATCTACGATCCGGCGACCGGCCATTGGACCGCCACCGGCTTCATGACAATGGTCCGGGCCGGGCTGAGCCTCAGCGTCCTGCCGGACGGGCGGCTGCTGGCTGCCGGCGGCTTCGGTGCCAGCCCCTCCCAGGCGTTGACGACGACCGACCTCTACGATCCGACGCTCGGCGGCTGGACCGCCAGCGGCCCGATGACGTTCGGTCGCCGCTACCAGTCCGTTGCCAGCCTCGCCGACGGCAGCATCATGGCCGCCGGCGGCCATGTCTACGGCTCCGGCTACACGGCCACGGTCGAGATCTACACCCCGCCCCCGGCCAAGCTGACCTTCCCCGCCACCACCTACCATCCCGTCCCGCCGACGCGGCTGCTCGACACGCGGGCCGGGATCGGGCTCAGCAGCTGGTTCTACGGTCTCACGCCGCGCCGATTCCAGGTCGCCGGGGCCGACTACCGGGGCTTCGTGCCCGTCCCGGTCGGCGCCGTGGCCGTCACCGGCAACCTGACCGTGACCCGCTCGACCACTCCTGGGACGCTGGTCATCGGGCCCGTCTTCACCGCCGCTCCCACCTACTGGACGTTGAGCCACGGCACGCGCGACAACCGGGCCAACAACGTAACTGTGGCCCTCGACGCCGACGGCATGCTGTCGGTCGTCTTCCTGGGTTCCGGCCGGACACACGTGGTCTTCGACGTCACCGGCTACTTCACCGCCGACGATACCGGGGCGACCTTCTTCCCGCTCACCCCCAGCCGTCTGCTCGACAGCCGGAGCGGCATTGGGGGTATCAAGGGCCGGTTCGTGGCCGGCAGGGACAAGACCTTCCAGGTGACGGGGCGTGGAGGCGTGCCCGCCAACGCCGTGGCCGTCACCGGCAACTTCACCCTGGTCAAGCCGACTGCCCTGGGCTGGGCCTTCGTCGGCCCCAGCGCGGTCCTGCAGAACATCCGCTCGTCCACCCTCAACGCCGACAGGGGCGACACCCGGGCTAACGGCACGACCGTCAAGCTGGGTCCGGGCGGCACTCTGGGCGTGCTCTGGTCGGGCCCGCCCGGCTCCACGGCCGACCTGCTGTTCGACGTGACCGGCTACTGGCTCGACGGCCCGGTTGGGTCGAAGTTCGTCCCGATCGAGCCGACTCGCTTCGTCGACACACGAGCCAATCTGCCCTTCACCGGGCCGATCCACGTCAACTCGGCGGTGACCATCCCGATGGCCGGCCGGGGCGACATCGACCCCAACGCCGACGGCATCGCCGGCAACCTGACAGCCACCGCCCAGACCATTGCCGGCTACATGGCCGTGGCTCCCAAGTGGGATCCGGGTGAGATCCCGACCTTCTCCACCATCAACTTCCCCAGGGGCGACACGCGGAACAACGGCTTCGACGTCGCCCTCGGGCCGGGTGGGTCGATCGGCGTGATCTACGAGCCCACTCTCGGCGGCACGACCCACTTCACGATCGACATCACCGGCTACTTCATACCGGCCAGCTCGCCCTGAGCCGGGCCGCGGCGCTCGCCTGACGGCACATCTGGCCCCGGCCCGCTCCGGGACCTCATAATCGCCTCTGCAATGTCTGCCCGGCCGTCGAGACGGAGGAGCGCCCGTGGATGCCCTTGACCTGGCCCGTATCCAGTTCGCGCTGACGATCAGCTTCCACTTCGTCTTCCCGACGATCACCATCGGGCTGTCGGGCATCGTCGCCATCGTCGAGACGCTGCGCTGGTGGACCCGCAACGACGTCTACGACCGGCTGGCCGTCTTCCTGACGAGGCTGTTCGCCGTCACCTTCGTCACCGGCGTCGTCAGCGGCATCGTCATGGAGTTCCAGTTCGGGACGAACTGGTCGGCCTTCTCCGGCTTCGTGGGCGACATTTTCGGCGCTCCCCTGGCGGCCGAGGCGATCTTCGCCTTCTTCATCGAGTCGACCTTCCTGGGCCTGCTGATCTTCGGTCGCAGCCGCCTGTCCTCGACGGCTCGCTGGCTGTCGGCCTGCATGGTCGCCTTCGGTACCCTCTTCTCGGCCTTCTGGATCCTGGTCGCGGGCTCGTGGATGCACACCCCGGCCGGATACGAGTGCTACCCCGACCCGGCCAACTGCTCCACGGCGACCAAGGTGGTCCTGGTGGACTTCGCGGCTGCCGTCTTCAACCCGTCCTTCATCCCGCGCTTCCTGCACACCGTGGCCGCCTGCTACGTGGCCGGCGCTTTCTTCGTGCTCGGCATCTCCGCCTACTACCTCCTTCGCGGACGTCACCTGGACGTTGCCGGCGTCTCGCTCCGCCTGGCGCTGGTCCTGGCCTTCCTGGGCTCGGGCGCCATGTTCGCCACCGGCGACATGCAGATCCGAGAGGTGGCCGAGTACCAGCCGCTCAAGTTCGCGGCCATGGAGGGCCTGTTCGAGACCCAGCGCGGCGCGGACCTGACGATTTATGGCCTGCCGCCCAGCCAGCACGGCCCCAACGATCTGAAGATCGCCATTCCCGACGGCCTCTCGGTGCTGATGTCCCTGGATCCCAACGCCGAGGTCAAGGGCCTGGACCAGCAGCCCGACAGGTCGCTCTGGCCGCCCGTCTCGGCCGTCTTCTTCGGCTTCCACACGATGGTCGGCATCGGCTCGCTGATGCTGCTGCTGATGACCCTGGGCGTCTTCTTCTGGTGGCGCCGCTCGCTGGAGAAGCGCCGCTGGTGGCTGTGGCTGGCCGTCCTGGCCATCCCCCTGCCGGTCGCGGCCGTCGAGCTGGGCTGGATGGTCACCGAGATGGGTCGCCAGCCATGGATCATCCAGGGCCTGCTCATGACCTCTCAGGGGGTCTCGCCGGGCGTCCCGGCCTCCGATGTGGCGATCTCTCTGGCGGGCATCGTGGCCCTCTATGCCCTGCTCTTCGGCCTGTGGCTGTACACGCTGCGCAAGGAGATAGTCCGCGGTCCCGCTGAGGCGCCGGGGGCGCAGGCGACGGAGGGAGGCAACTGAGATGCTCGACCTGCCCCTCATCTGGTACGCCCTGCTGGTGGTCCTGCTGACCGGCTACGCGGTGCTGGACGGCTTCGACCTGGGCGCCGGAGCGGTCCACCTGATGGTCGCCCGGACGGACACCGAACGGCGCCACGTCCTCAACTCCATCGGCCCGGTCTGGGACGGCAACGAGGTCTGGCTCATCACCGGGGGAGGCGCTCTCTTCGCCGCCTTCCCGCTGGTCTACGCTACCGTCTTCTCCGGCTTCTACCTGGCCATGGTCCTGGTCCTGGGGGCGTTGATCCTGCGGGCCATGGCCATCGAGTACCGCAACAAGGAGGCGAACGCCTGGTGGCGCCGCGCCTGGGACCTGGTC
>Ga0315550_1001738_pt1 | contig 13394 bp, 17 predicted proteins | sample SalMarSW160190MG_2_FD_203100 | JGI IMG/M metagenome (GOLD analysis project Ga0315550, IMG submission 203100) | Salt marsh sediment microbial communities from the Plum Island Ecosystem LTER, Massachusetts, United States - Salt Marsh Sediment SW1601-90 ... | reverse complement strand
ATAGCTCCGTTTGTAATCTCCGTTTTCAACCGTGTCCTCCCATATGATTAGGTCACGATTTTCTTGCAAGATTTGTTTCAGGTCTGTTACATTAAATCTTTGGACAAAGCCAGTAGTGGGGCTGAAATCAACTACAATGTCCACTTCAAGTAAGTAAACTATGATGGGGCCATCAACTGTAACTGCCACCTCTATTTCTTGTTGCGGATTAAAGTTCTGTGCATTTAACAGAATTCTCATCCCTCCGTGATTCAAAGGTCCAGACCCTTCACTTGTATGCGTCTGGATCGAGGGAATAAGCGAAACTAGGAGCAGAGCTAAGCTTATGGCTATGAGAGTTGTGCCGCCTCGTCCAAGAATAGCTGTCCACCGTTTCATAGGTTAAGCCTCCTGCTGAAGTAGACGTATGCTAAAACGAACAATGAAGCAACTATCACATAACTGGCTCCTGTGTAAAGCAGTGCTTCTGATAGAGTCGGAACCCATGGTACCGAAAAAATGTCGGAAATTCCGGACAAACCCCCATAGTGGTATTGTAAAGCGTAAGTTGGGGAGATCACAGATAATATTTGAAAGGCTAAAGGAGATTTAGTAGACACTGCAACAAAAAACGCTATTCCTGAAGCTATATTTATAGCGACATAGAGAACTATACCAACAACAAGCCCCATGCCGCCTCTTCTAAGTTTCAACGTTAAAAGGAGCATGATAGCCGAGATGAGGAGAGGATAACTCAGGTTTGCAGCATATGTTAGAATTACTGTACCCAAATTGGGAAACACGATGTCTGGAGCCAAAATGTAAAGCGCTGAAATCTGGATGCCGAGAAACAGAAGCAGAGAAACACCGATCGCCGAGAGAAGTTTCGCAGTTAATATTCCCCGTCTCCTGAGAGGATATGAAAAGTATGTTTGAATTATTCCTTTTTCAAGTTCGTTTCCCAAACCGTAGGCGACGTTTTTTAAGATAAGCAGTATGAAAACAATGAGAGACCCGCCGATAAGCGAATTAGTTACACTATAGGCTATGGCTTCATTTGTTGTAATTTGAGAAGATAGACCTACAGTAAAACTTGCAAACACAAACGTACCCAAAGCGTAGAAGAACGCAAAAAGCTCAAGAAACGGAAATCTAAAGTCTTCATGGATTGCTGAGGCTAAAACTTCCAAGAATGGTTTACCTTTTCCCACGTCACTCACTCTCCTTTGCGGTAATCGCCATTCTATACAATTCTTGCAGGGAGGCGCTTCCGGTTTCTATCCCCAAAATTTTTGCTTTAATATTTTTTGCCAGCTTGAGAACATCCTCGTAAAGGTCATCCTCCTTTCCCTCAACCACCCTAACCGAGATTCCTCTGATGTCACTGTCCGACTCTTTTACGTAACTCAGCTTCTTCCTGATTTCAGCCTCTAAAGCATAAGAACTGTCAGTGGAGATTCTGATAATCCCAACAGCGTACTTCTCGTAAAGGTCAGTCAACTTTCCAAACGCCCAAACCTTGCCCCTGTTGATAATCGCCACAGAATCGCACACCATACTCAACTCTGGGAGAATGTGAGAAGAAAGAAGAAAAGCAACTTTCTCGTCCTTGTTAAGCCGCAAAACCACCTCTAAAAGCTCACTTCTTGCCTGAGGGTCAAGATTAGCCGTCATCTCATCCGCCACAATCAGCTTAGGACTATGAACTAACGCATGGGCGATAGCAAACTTCTGCAGCATCCCCGCCGAAAGAGCCCTAATCTCCCGGTCACTTGCCTCCTGCAAATTCACCACTTCCAAAACTTCCATGGCTCGGGACTCAGGAACGCCAAAGATTCTGCAAACCCTCCGCAGATACTCCAACGTTTTCTGGTGAGCAGGAAAAAAGGCTTTCTCATAAACTACTCCAACCATAGACCGAATAGCCGTGTTGTCCCACGGATCCTGACCAAAAACTTTCACCACGCCTCTATCCGGCTTCAGCAAACCCAGAATCATCTTGATGGTGGTGGTTTTTCCGGCGCCGTTGGGTCCTATCAAACCCGTGACAGACCCCTCCTCAAGCGACAAATTCAGATTGTCGACAGCAACTACGTTGCCATACCTTTTCGAAAGACCTTCAGCAACAATTAATGACATAACATTACCTACTTTATGAACCTCATATATAGAATTAATGTTTTTATCCGCGAATAGTTGATTATTCTCTGGTTTGTGGTGGGCCCGGCCGGACTTGAACCGGCGACCACCAGGTTATGAGCCTGGCGCTCTAACCAAACTGAGCTACGGGCCCTCCAATGATTATCTATTTACCGATTGTCAAGTTAAGATTTAAGGATTTTCTGTTTCAGTACTGCAATCAAGAACAAGAGGAGAAAAAGGGAAGGGCTTTTATTTGGGTCAAAAGAGGTGTAATGTAGGAATTAGGAATGAACTACAGAGAATTGCTTGAACGCGCCCAATCGCAGCTTCCTTCAGAGGTACGTGAGCACAAACGGTTTGAGGTTCCGAAACCTCGGTGTCATGTCGTCGGCATGCGCACAATCCTATCCAATTTCAAGGAGGTCTGCGACGCCCTTAACCGTGACCCCCGTCACGTGCTGAAATTCTTTTCAGGAGAAATGGCAACGGCTGCAACCATGCAGAGAAACCGAGCGATCTTTCAGGGAAAATTCTACAATGACACCTTTGAGAGGCTAATCAATAGGTACGTCAAAGAGTTTGTGGTTTGCCCTGTCTGCGGTCGTCCGGACACGAAAATCGTTAAAGAGAGGCGTTTCCTGTTTCTGGTATGCGAAGCCTGCGGGGCAAGATCATCCCTATCAACCGTGTAGAGTTCTTAACCTTGGAAGCCTACACCAATCTGCGGAAATGCGGAGAGTACGTGCTTCTCGCAGCCTGCGACGAGGAGCTGCTAGGGAAGACTCTGAGGCATGGAAAACTGGTTTTCAAGGTGAAGGAAGAATTCTATAAAGGTCCAAAGATGCCTGTGGAAGATGCCATTGAGCTCATGAAAGAATCCTCCATCGTGAACTTGGTTGGAGCTAACATCGTGAACAAAGCCATAGAAGAGGGGCTGGTTCATCCTGAGGCGGTTCTAGAAATTTCTGGCGTCCCCCACGCCCAGATAGTCAAAATATAGGATAGCTGTTAGATTTATGCCCAGTACATGTCTTCATCGTTTGCGTTGATTTTGAAAACAGCAAACTGGAACTCTTCATCTGTATCGTTGACCACGCCGTGAACCTCTCCGGGCTCGCACAGTAACGTGTCCCCAGGCTGGGCTCTAACTCTTGTATCCCCGCAGAAAACAACAGCGTTTCCCTTCAAAATGTGATAAATTTCGATCATCCGCTTATGGTAGTGGGGCTTAATTTCTGTGTGCGCCTCGTTCCTGACGACCTGAACAATGTTTCCCTCAGATTTCAGGTCATCCTCGGATAGCAAGATTTGCTTAGAGTAACCTTGCCTCTCCAGCCACCCCTTTTCGTCTAGCTTAACAAACTTCATTTCTCGGTCACCTTTATGGAAGCATTCCAGAGACCAATTTGCAGCCGTCCATATAGAGCTTATCAAAGAGCATTCAGGTCTAGCCGTTGCAGAGAAACCTAAATATGAAGAGGCGCCCCCTATTCCAAAAGGTGTCTCCTTGGAGAAAACGGAAGATCGTAATCAAATTCACACTTGCTCCTGTAGTGGATTCCATAGAATAGGGGATTACATTGTTTTGTAGGGCGGTTTGCTGTGTCTTCTAGAGAAAGGGCGGAGAAACGGCTCGATCGGAAGCAAAAAGCCTACGAAATTGAGTCGTTGATGAAGAATAAGCGAAGCGAAGATTACCAAGTTATAGAAGAGGTTTTCGACCGCTCCACCCTCATGACCATCTACGACTTCATGAACAAAGGAATCATCGATGAGATTCATGGAGTTGTAAGTGCAGGAAAGGAAGCAAGAGTCTACTGGGGAAAAGACACGCAAGGAAAAGAATTAGCCATCAAAATCTATCTCACCAGTTCAGCGGACTTCAAGAAGGGCATGATCCCATACATAGAGGGTGACCCCAGATTCTCCCATGTCCGCAGAGACACACGATCCCTCATATACGTTTGGGCTCAAAAAGAATTCAAGAATCTGCGACGCGCCCGAGAAGCCAAAGTCAACGTTCCGGAACCCTTGGCTATACAAAAGAACGTTTTAATCATGGAGTTTATCGGCAAGAACGGTACCCGTGCGCCCCTGCTAAGAGAAACCACTCTAAATGACCCGAAAAAGGTTTTCAGACTTCTGCTAACCTATTTAAAGCGTCTCTATCAGAAAGGAAATTTGGTGCACGCGGACCTCAGCGAATACAACATCATGATCTGGAAGGATAGACCAGTGATCTTCGATGTTGCACAGTCCGTGTTAACTGGGCATCCCCTGGCTGACAGATTCTTGCGAAGAGACCTAGAAAATTTGCATAAATATTTCAAGAGGAAAGACTCAACCATATATTCGGTAGATGAAATGTACGAGAGGATTACAGGTGGAAGGAACTAAAGCTTACATCAAGATTCCGGGAGACCGCATCGGGGCTCTTGTTGGTCCAGAAGGCAGCGTAAAAGCAGTTATCGAAAGGAAGCTTTCTGTTGATTTGCAGGTGGACAGCCAAAACGGAACTGTCCAGATAACTCTTCCAGCAGCAGCCGAGGACCCAACGGTTCTCTTCAGAGCCAAAGAGGTGGTTAAGGCTATAGGCAGAGGCTTCGCGCCAGACCATGCGTTCAGGCTGCTTGACAACGACGAGGTTGTGTTCGAGGTTATTGACCTTCGAGAAACTGTGGGCAAGTCTCAGTCTGACCTGAAGAGGCTGAAGGGGAGAGTGATCGGGAAGGAAGGCAAAACCAGAAGAATCATCGAGGAGTTAAGTGAAGCAAACATTTCGGTTTACGGTCACACGATTTCGATAATTGGGTACCCTGATCAAGCCGCAATTGCGCGAGAAGCTGTGACTATGCTAATCAGGGGAAGCCTCCACGGAACAGTGTACCGTTTTCTGCACAAAAAACGAAGAGAACTCAAGAAACAGAGGCTGCAACTCTGGGAGCCAACATACAAACGCTAGCCCAAAAAGCCGCTGCAATTTGGGGTAAATCCGTTAACCTTTAAATTTAACAAAAACATTGAAATACTTATCATACAGAATTATGAATGAACCTGCCATGTTGCCACATATCATACAATGTCATTCTGAAGCGGTTTCCAGTCCAGAACACCGCGAAGGCGCTGCAAAAACAACGAAAACACAGCTTCTAAACCCTAAAATATGGAGAGGCGGTGCAAACAGGCTTTGGTGACCTTTCAAGAGATAAGCCCCGCAGACTTTTTCTACCGGAACCGAGACATAGCTGGTTTCACAAACCCCTCCCGGGCAATCTTTGCATCCATCAGGGAACTGGTGGAAAACTCTCTTGATTCTGCTGACCAAATGAATATTCCTCCAGAAGTGTACGTTCGGTTGTCTGAGGAAAACTCCGGCACTGCAACGGAATCAGGAAATGGAGTATACAGGCTAAAGATTATGGACAACGGCTCCGGAATATCAGCTCGCCACATTCCCTCTGCTTTTGGTCAGGTTTTGTTCGGCTCAAAATACACGCTTAAGCAGGCCAGGGGAACTTTCGGTCTTGGGGGAACCATGGCTGTTCTTTACGGTCAGATCACCACCCACAAGCCCGTTCTCGTAAAATCCAGCACGGGCACATCCAAAATTTACGAGTATAAGATGATGATAGACATCCAGCGGAACCGTCCCCTAATCTTGGATCGTAAGACCCGGAGAAACAAGGAGAATTGGCGTGGAACCATCGTTGAATTTTCGCTGGAAGGGGACTACCTCAGAGCCATGTCTAAGATTCTGGAATATATGAAGCAGACTGCCCTAGTGACACCCTACGCGGACATAAAATTCGTTGATCCTAAAGGCAGATTCTACATGTTCAGCCGAGCCACAAAAAAGATGCCTCCCCCACCAACAGAAACATTGGCTCACCCCTACGGAGTGGACGTTGAAACCATTCAGCGCCTCATACGAGTCACCAATTGCCGAAACCTGTTGGACTTCATGCGGAAACACTTTCACCGCGTCGGTCAAGGCACTTCCCTAAGTTTTTTGGACTTCGCGGGGTTCATCAAAACAGCTAATCCGCAGAGGCTGAAACCCGAAGACGTTACCAAGCTTGTAGAAACAATCAAGAAGTATAAGAAATATAGGAAACTTTTTGGCAAAGTAAGCGAAGAAGAAATCAATGCTTCATTGAAGAAAACCAAGTCCCAAAACATGATCGATTTCCTGAAAAAGAGCTTCCCGAATTTGGACAGAACAATTATTCTTCGTTTGCTTTCATCCGCTGGTTTTGTTAGGACAAAAAATCCGAAGAAACTCCGTCCCGACGAGATTGTGCGGCTTGTTCGGATGATGAAGAAATATCCTGATTTTCTTCCTCCGGACGCGAGTTGTTTGTCTCCGTTGGGGGAGGATTTGTTGAGGGCTGGGATTCTTAAGGAACTGAAGCCGGAGTTCATAGCGGTTTCTCAGAGGAAACCCTCCACCTATGCGGGTCATCCCTTCATTGTGGAGTCGGCTATAGCGTATGGGGGAGACATTCCTAAGAAGGATGATTTTGTTGTTTACAGGTTTGCGAACAGGATTCCGCTATTGTATGATGAAGCCAGCGACGTTTCGGTGAGGGTTATCCGTTCTATCAATTGGAGAAGATACAAGGTTTCTTCGGGCATGCCCGTAGCCATTCTCGTTCACGTTTGCAGCACCAAGGTTCCCTACAAAACCGTTGGCAAAGAATTCATCGCGGACAGGCCAGAGGTGAAGATTGAAATTTTGAATGGCATCCGCGAGGTGGCTCGTCGTTTGCAGACGTTTTTGGCGAAGCGGGAACATCGGGCGAAGGAGAAGAGGCGATTATCTGTTTTCTCCAAGTATCTGCCTAAGATAGCCAGGTTTTCTACGGACTTGGCTGGAAAGGAGAAAGAGCCAGACATTGAGTTGTTGTTGAGGAGTGTGAGTAAATTTGAAGAGCAAGGAGCCTGAGAGTTCAACTAAAGAGAAGAAGAAAGAGATTTTGAAGGATCTGAAGGGGTTTGGTGGGAACCTCTATCATCAAATGGAATTGGGTAACTTTCCGTGGGTGGAGATGCCCAGCCGATCTACCGAAAACATCTACTACAGCCCTGAACTGCGGCAGTATATTCTGGGAGAAAGGAGTGTTAAACGCAGTTCTCGGAATATTCGGCACATCAGACCCTTCACGCAGATGGTTTGGGCGGGTTTCTTCGCCAGCGAACTTGTGAAGAACAGGAAAACTTCGACTCTCAGGGATGTCTATTACTCTGCTCAAGCCTATGAAATGTCTTTTAAGGATCAGCCGGAGTCCAACAACATCATCACTGACCTGGAGACGGCGACGGGTTTCGCTAGAGAAGACTTCAACGTCTTCCCTGAGGAGCGTTCAGCCATCTTCGGCGACTTAACCATCGAGTATACTGTTCCCGGGTATGAGGGAAAACAGTTGAACTTGACGTCTCACCCTGACGGGGTTATGATTGGTCCCTCTGTTGTTTCCTCTGAGTTCGCTAAGAATGGGTGTGACAAGGTTATCGCCATCGAGAAGGGTGGCTTGTTCACCCGGTTTATTGAGGAGCGGGTTCACGAGAAGTTTAATGCTCTTCTTGTTTTGACTGCTGGTCAGGCGCCCCGGGCGACTAGGCACTTCATTAACCGCTTGAATAGGGAACTGGAGCTTCCGGTGTTTATTTTCACTGACGGGGACCCGTGGGGGATGCACATTGCCATGGTTATTATTTCTGGTTCAGCGAATGCGGCTCACCTTAGGGGCTTGACGACTCCTGATGCTAAGTGGGGCGGAGTCTACGCCACTGACATTGTTGACTACAAGTTGCCCAGTGATCCGTTGACGGCTGTGGATATTAAGCGGCTTCACGAGTTGACTAAGGATCCCAGATACACGGGAGAACTGTGGAAGAGGGAAATCAAGACTTTCCTGAAGATTAAGAAGAAGGCGGAGCAAGAGGCTTTCAGCAGATACGGCTTAACCTACATTGTTGACAAGTATTTGCCTGCGAAACTGGAAGCAATGGCTGATTAGGCTCTTTAGTTTCATATACGCTCCTCTGGATATACTAACGATTATGTGAACGTTCGACAGAAACCTTGTGTTATGCTGCCGCTTTTCAGAAAAAAGCTATTTTTCAACAATATACTGTTATTAGGAGCCTAATAGAGTCTGCCCGCACGATTCGATGATAACAAAAAATTGTGAAACCTCCTTTCAACAAGGAACAACCAGATTTTATGATGAAGCTTAAAATGGGAAAAAGGATTCACTTGTGTAAATTTGAAACTGACAGTTTAGCTGATGGTTTAAACAATCTGTTTAAGCGTAAGGTTGAGATTCCAAGAATAAAACACGGAAAAAGACAAACGCTTGACACATTAATTAATGAAGAAGCTCTTTTATTGGCTAAATTTCTAAGAAGTGAAAGAAAAGATTGGAATCCAAGACTAGTGCTGTTCTAGTTGTCTGCAATGTATTTGAGTAGTGTTCCATCGTTTCCGCAGACATAACCGACATTTGAAGATGGAAAATGGACTGCACATAAGTAATTGTTTGTTACGCCTTCAGCTTCAACTGTCCAAGTTGCTCCCCCGTTGGTTGTGTGCATAATTAGTCCTCGTTCTCCAATAATCCATCCTTCATTCTCGTTTAAAAAAAAGATATCATGCATACCTCTGTCATTAGCATGGTCAGGATTTGTTTGTAATGCCCAATTTTGCCCATCAACGGTCTGGATTATTTTTGACCCAACTGCCCAACCCTTATTCGACTCCACAAAGCAAATACCATTATAATTTCCAGATGGGTTAGTCTGGTCTAAAGTCCAAGAACCTCCAGTATAGTGACATAGTATACCTCCACCGCAGACCCAGCCTTCTTCACTGATGACAGGGAAAGACAGTGAATACAAATCTCCATTTATGCCACTGGTCATTCTGTGTACCCCAGTACTATCAACAGACCAGATATTACCATCATGTCCACAGCAATATCCTGTACCACCAGCTGGAGCAAACGAAATATCAGCTAACGTATTACCTATGCTTCCGATTGCGTTCCAGTTTTTTCCTCCATCAGTTGTCCGGTAAACTCTTCCCTGAGCTCCTCCTGCATATCCTTCATTCTTGTCTAGCATCCAAATTGCGCTTGTATCATACTCGGTTGTTTGTACCTCCCAAGTCTCTCCCCCATCTGTAGTGTGATAGATTTCACCGATACTGTTTGAAGCCACCCATCCCTCATTCTCATCTACAAAGAAAACATCACCATAGCTATGGATTCCATATTCACTTTTGGCAGTAACCGCTTGAATATTACTGCTAATATCTAACCAGTTCCCAGCTTCAACCATGTCACCATTTCCAGAAGGTGAATCCCCATTTCCACCAATCAACACTAACACAATAGAGGAAACAGAAATGACCAAAATCAAAACAATAGCCAAAATCATAATTTGCTGTTTTTTCAGTTTCATGAACTGGTGCATCCTCCTAAGAAAATCAAGTTTGTGTTAAATTAGTTCTGTTGAATTTTGTTAAAACACTTTCTGCCCTTCCCAAAAAAGGATAACCTCTCAGATGTGTGTGAGTTTTTTAGTTTATATAGGGGGAGTCTGTGTGTCCGTCTATCAGTCAGTCTAAGGGGAGGGGGAGAGAGAGTAAGCAGGAGCAGGAGAAAGAGGTAGAGAGAGAAGGTTAAAATTTAACCCATAATAGCGCGGCTAATTAATGTCTAAGGCTGCGGTTTCTTCCAACACTTTTCCTCATTTGTTAGATTTGTTTCCTTAAATCTTTAGTATAACCTGAATGCATCTGTTAGCATTAGTTCTTGGTTTAGTTGGGGTGAAAAGAATGGTTTTCGAGTTGAGATTCGTGGAGGGTGGCGCTCTGATAGAAACTTGGAGTAAGACGGATTTTGTTCCGCAAATAGACGCTGTTGTAACAACGAAGAATGGGATTCGTTACAAAGTGAAAGGGGTAGCAATCTATAGCCCGCCAGACGATTATCTCCGTCTATCAACTTCCGTGAAAGTTGTAGTCACAGTAGCCAAAGAAGAGTGAGGTACCCTATCCACAGGCATTCATCAACCATTAGAATGCTAAGGCAGACGCCTCAGTTTAGCGTGGTTTTGCCCCAGTTGACTCTTTCCCACACTCGTTCATGGATGTAGTACAGGAACGTTTGGATTGTGTGGAACGTAACTGAAATGAAAGTTGTTTGAACCAAATTATTGGTGGCGTACCACGTAATTATCATCAAAACTATGAAAGCTACAATCCTGTAAGTTACGCTCTTGACCAAACTTCTTAATTTTTTATCCAACTCTCATCCCCGCTATCATTTCGTCTCAGGTTGCAAATAATTTTTGTTGCAGATGGGTGGGTGAACGAAACCAGTTACTGCCAGTTTATCAAAAAGAAGAGTTTTGGCTGAGTGCTTTCAACTTGGCTCTGCAGCGTGTCATTTCAAATTTTTCTGTACTATCTTTTATCTGAATGGAGTTATGATATTCGTTCACCGAACAAAAACTAATAATGTGACTTAATGTAACTTAATGTAACTAGGTTACAAAAATTCTGGCTCGGGGAGTATTGGTAATGAGAAAGCATTCAGGTGTAAAGAAAGATAAACTGATGAGTCTTCTTTTGGAATATTTGGAGGATTCTAATAGAACCGATAGGCAAATGGCTAAGATACTTGGTGTTTCGCAACCAACCGTATCCCGGATGAGGAATAGGCTGCTAAAAGAGGGTCTGGTGAAACATTTTTCTGCAGTTCCAGATTTTGCTAAATTGGGATACGAGATTATGGCGTTTTCTTTTGTTAAATTTAACATGGATCAGGTGATGGAAATTGAAGAGAAAGCAAAAGAGTGGGCGCAAAGACATCCCGAAATAATTTTTAGTTCAAGGGCTGAAGGCATGGGAATGGATGCTATAACTGTATCTCTGCACAAAAATTACGCGGAATTTACGAATTTTCTCATAGAAAACAAGAATAAATGGAAAAAGTTCGTGGCTGAGGCGCATTACATTCTCGTTGACCTTGGAGGAAACGTCACTAAACCTTTATCGTTTAAGTATTTGGCAGAAAAAAAAGGAAAAATAGAGGAGACTAGCACCTAGTTTGACGTATTTTTTTCATTTCTTGTTTGCATCCGTTTGGATGATGTACGTTTTCTTTTTTGCTATGAAACTGTAACGTTAGATAATCGTTTGGGTGAATGACAGCGGATTTTTTACAGTTAGTACTACCGATTTTGTTTGGTTTTTAGTAAGATTTATTACCTTCATCTCTTCTTTTTGGGAAGCGTAGTACCCCAATCTGAAACTAGCTTTATCTCCCCCTGATGGCTCAGTTTTATTTTGGTTGGGGTACTACTTTCTATTCCATCTTTAGATGATGCGTAATCTTTTTCCTAAAGCATTAATATCTTTAAAGCGGGAATAATTGTTGTTTTGGAGGTTAAAAAGTTGTTTCTGAGGGGGAAGAGGAAGTTAAAGGTGGATTTAGGTGAATTGGAGCGTGAAGGTGAATCCTTGTCCAGTTTCCTGCGTTCTAAACTCAAGGCTGACCTCACTTTGAGAGGCAATAAAATCTTTGTAGATTCCGATTTTTCATCCTCAAAAGAGCTGAAGAGGCTGGTTAACAAGTTTGTTTATCACCGAAATCTAAATCACACGTATTGGGTTGCGCTGGAAGGCAATGTGGTGAAACTCCACAAGTTTAATCGTTCCGAGAAAAAGGGAAAAGAAAAGAAAGGAGACATTCCTTCAACGATTAAGCATGGTTGGTAGGAAAGAAAAAATAGTTGAGTGCAGTCAGGGATATGTCTTGACGAGTATGTTAACTGCTGATGTTTTGTTTAGAGCGAAAGTTGTTTACTTGATTCTCTCCAAAGACACTGAGGAAGCTCTCGAATTGCTCAGTAACCGTTACCGGGTTGTGAAGCCGAAACTCCGGGTTGGCATGCCGAAACGGTACTCAAAGAATCCTGCATGTTACGTGGGCAAGAACAGAACCATCCATGTTTCCCGCAGGGAGATTCTGTGGAACCCACATGTGATTCTCCACGAGTTCTATCATCACCTCAGAAGAGAGACAGACGCGCATGGAGGCATAGAAAAATACGCAGACAAATTCGCTGAGAACTATTTAGAGGCTTACCGAAAAACGGCAACGCACAAAACATAAAGTTCATGGTTTAATTGGGCGAGGGACTGGTTTGGGTAAAGAGGTTTTTGTTGAGCGTGCTGTTGTGGACAGTATTTTGAGTTATGCGCAGATGCTTCATCCCAGAGAATCGATTCTTCTCTTGAAAGGAAAAGTTGACAAACACAAAATTGTAGTCAACGACACTCAGATTCCGCCGTTGGCAACTCATGGAAACACCTTTTCCGCTTTCCCCTTAAGCATGCTTCCAATCGATTTCTCAGTTGTTGGGGTTGCCCACTCCCACCCATCAGGCGCTCTGCGTCCCTCAGTTACAGACTTGAACAAGTTTTACGGCAGAATAATGCTCATAACCGCCTACCCATACCAAACAGAAAAAAACATGATAATACTTGACCGACAAGGAAAACCACTGAAATACGTAGTCGTTTGAATCCTCTTCTCAGCAGCTGCTAAATGGAAATTGCCTAATCCACTGTGCATCCAAGAACAGGCTGATTCTGAGAACAAACTAATAGACCACAAAAACCTGTTCTTTTCACTCTGAATGACCATTATATTAAAATAAGTCTTGGGACTGTAAAGTTAAACCTTGAGGGTTCTGGCATGAGCGAGGATGTGCCCATAGGATTAACAGTCGCCGAGAAAATATTCGGCTTGATATTCATCATCATAGGCGCAATAGTGGCATTCTACTCCAGTAATCCCCCAGCAGGCGACATCAGCCACTTTTCAGGCATCTTCACAGCCACCGGCTTAGTAATCGTAGCGGTAGGAATCTTTCTGGTTATAGCCAAAACCGAATAACAGCCAACCAACCGTCATATTAGCCTCCTAATAGAAGTTCATTGTTGAAAACAGTGTTTTTTCTGTTTTTCCAAGCAAGATAATTATCTGCTATCCACATCCCCAAGCATATTAGGCTCCTGATAACAGTGGATTGTTGAAAACAGCCTTTTTTCTGAAAATCGGCTAAAAAGAGGGAGGATGCCCATTCCCGATGCCCGCAGTCAATAAACGTTTTAGAGATGGCTCCGAATCTGAATTATCAATTTTATCGATTTGTAACCTGATTTCACAAATGTTATAGCGTCTACTCACAATTATGGG
>Ga0315550_1001736_pt1 | contig 13398 bp, 13 predicted proteins | sample SalMarSW160190MG_2_FD_203100 | JGI IMG/M metagenome (GOLD analysis project Ga0315550, IMG submission 203100) | Salt marsh sediment microbial communities from the Plum Island Ecosystem LTER, Massachusetts, United States - Salt Marsh Sediment SW1601-90 ... | reverse complement strand
CCGCTTATGCGAGTAGTCTCTTCTTTCCCGCAGTTTCTCCACCATGCTAGATATGTAATCTTGTGGTCCCCTCAAGGCTTCCACAGCTGCTTTCTGAACAGGCGTGTTAGCGGAAAGCCGTATCCTAGCCTCTTTTGTAACGTGCTCCCGCAGTTCCTCCAATGTTTTTTTGTCTTGTCCGATGAAGTAAACGTAACCCAGCCTCCATCCTGTCATCAAATAGACTTTTGAGAATCCATTAAGTCCGATAACAGGCACGTCCTTGGCTACTTTAGCTGTGTTCACAGGCTCGTCGTATGCGATTTGGTCATAAATTTCATCTGATATCACAGGGATGTTATGTTCTCCTGCCAGATCGGTCATTGCCTTGACAACCTTTTTGTCGTAGAGGGCTCCGCAGGGGTTGTTAGGGTTTATAATCACTATTGCCCTTGTTGAATCATTTACTTTAGATCGAACATCATCCAGATCAGGCTGCCACCCGTTCTCTTCCGAAGTCCTGTACTGAACAGCTTTACCCCCAAAGAACCCTGTATACGAAATGTAAGGTGGATAAGCGGGTCCCGGCACCAATATCTCTGTCCCATTGTCAACTAGGGCACCCAGAACCATCTGAATCCCCTCAGAAACCCCCACAGAAACCACGACATTCTCGGGCAAAACGTTGATGCCGCCAATCCGCTTCTCCTTTTCGCAGATTGCCTCTCTCAGTTCAGGAAGTCCCTCTGAAGGAGAATACTCGTTGAAGCCCTCCTTCACTGCCTGAATCAACGCCTCTTTTATGTTTTCAGGGGTTTCGAAGTCAAACAGCAACGGGTCTCCAATGTTAAGGTATATTACGTCTTTTCCTTTCTTTTCCAGTTGCTTAGCGTGCCCTACAACATCGCGGATAGCATACTCGAGATTCTGCACTCTTTTTGTGACAGTCAACGTTTATGACCACAACAGGATTGCTGTTCTTCCATAAAATCCTTTCACTTCTATTTACTGCCCAGTCATGGCGATAAAGATGGTGAACCACAAATTTACCCATTTTTCTATACTGTGAAGGCGTCTCCTGTCTTTGGCGCTACAGCTTCAAGTCCAACTTCCGTTTTTATCCATTCAGCAAACATCTCACAGTTCGCTGGCTCTCCATGCACCACATAAACGGTTGGATTTCCCTTCAGGTCCTTGACTGCATCTTTGAGCTCTTTGGCTCCGCTGTGAGATGAAAAATCGAAACGCTTCACCTGAGCCTTCACATTCTGCACTTTCCCGTCAATGACACATTTTCCCTCGTCAAGCAACTCCCGTCCTGGGGTTCCAGGAATCTGGTAACCTACAAGGAAAACGCCGTTCTTGCTCTTTTTTCCAACCTTCTGGATGTAAAATGCAGCTGGTCCTCCCTTCAGCATCCCTGCCGGAGAAATTATTGCCCCCGGCTTCTTGGCTATTTTTCTGCGGTCCTTCCATCCCTCCACCCAAGCCGCGGAGTGAAGGGCTTTCTCGAACAGTTCAGGGTCTCGCATATAGGATGAGTGGTTCATCATTATGCGGTTAGCCTCACGTGCCATACCATCCATGGCTACGGGATACTCGAAATGGTTGGCGGCTAAGACGCAGGCGATTTCTTGTGAGCGTCCTACGCTGAATGCTGGGATTAGGGCGGTTCCTCCTTTTTCCACGACTCCGTTGACGTTTTCCATGAAGTCTTTTTCTATCTCTTTTCTGTCGGGATGAACCTCGCTGGCGTAGGTGCTCTCTATGATTATGGCGTCAAGTTCTCCGTAGTCTCTGTCCGCGCCAGAGAGAAGCTGTGTGTCAGTAGAGTTATAGTCGCCCGTGTAAACCATTCTTTTTCCATCAGCCTCTACCAAAACTTGAGCGCCTCCAGGCAGATGCCCAGAATTCAAAAGCTGAAATTTCATGTCTCCAATGGGCTGTTCTTTTCTGAAGTCAAGGTGGACGCTGCTTCTCATCATGGTTTGCAGCTCCAGGTACTCGAAAGTGAGATAGTAGCCTGACAGGCGTATGAAGTCAGAGATCAGTGGCTTGGCCAGATCAAATGTTAGCTGTGTTCCATACACGGGTTTCTTCTCTTGAATGTGAAAGAGGGGGATACCGCCTGAATGGTCTAGGTGGCTGTGAGTTAGAACGATGGCGTCTACCTCTTTGGGTGGAATGTGCATGGGAAAACCGGGTTCAGCGTCTAGCATAACTCCGTAGTCAAGGAGCAACTGATTTTTTTCGGATTTAACTGTAATCGCTGCGCGCCCAACTTCTCTTGCACTTCCAAGAAATCTGATTTTCATCGGGATTTTTTTCATCCTCCGTTATGTACTGTTAATTGGAATATTAACTGATTTACTGATAGGGTATCATTTAAACAGTAACCTTTTCAGGGAATTTTATTGCTATTATCGCCTTTCTGAGGGAACGCTAAAACCTGTTTTAGGGCGACATCACTGCTTCCCGGGTTACAGATGCAAGGTGTTCTATAGTGTTTTTTGCCCACGGGTCTGTTTCTCGCAATGTTGTGAAGGGAACTTGCTTCTTTTTACAAGCCCGCCTACAGGCTGCCGCAATCTTTCCCCTCCAAACTGTTGGGTCTCGAAGAAGGATAACATGGTCATAGTTTGTGTTGGTGATGTAGTTTGCCGCCTGTTTCGCCACGTACATTACTGTTTCAGCGTCAAAGGGAGAGGCAATTTCATTCTGTGACAGCGGATAAACGTCATCGAGTTCAGTGGGTACTACCCCAAAGGGAGCCGCATAAGTGCAAACGTGAACCAAATCAGCTGTGTCGCCTAAACTCTGCTGCATCTCCTTCCTGACCATTTCATGCTCTTTTGAATTGTGGAACGGTTTGGTTCCAGTTTGCGGCAGCAAAAGAAGAATCTTGGCTTTTGGTGGCGGAGAATATCTGTCAGCAAGCCTTTTTCTGTAGCGAACCACCTCGGGACGGGCTAGCCCCAATGAACTGAAGAAAAAGATGCCGTTCCGTTTCGTCACGGGACTCTGTTTCTCCACATATTCGCTGTATTTTCCCAATTTTTTTGCTGCCTGAAGAAGCGATGGGTGCCCGTGTGCCCTCATCTCCAGGTGTTCCCAGAGGCGTCCCTCAGTTATAGCCTGTTTTATTCGCCTCAACTCGCAGAAACTGACGTGAAGGTTGTGCTCTGCAAGCAGCTTCTGTCTCTCCTCTTTTGGTAGGGCTTTCACCGTTTTTGGGTCTGTTCTGTTGCAGACTGGGCATGAGCATGGGAAATATTCCAGTTCGTCTAGTCTTGTGGTGCCTGACTCTGTCATGTAACGGTCTTTCCGAGCGAATAGAGCATATGCGGCGGAATCGAACAGGTCGCATCCTAGGGCTACTGCCAAAGAAAACATGAAGGGGTGACCGGCGCCGAAAAGGTGAAGGGGACGATTTGCAGGCAGATTCATTTTTGCTGTGGCTATCATGTCAACAAGTGTGTCAAACTTGTACTGCTCCATCACCGGGGTTGGGCTGCCTAAAGCGTGAATCTGAAAGGGTAGTTTCGCCATTTCCTTTGCTGATTTGGCGACGAGGTCAAGATATTGTCCGCCCTGAACTGGACCAACCCACGCTATGTCGCCGCGGGTCTTCATCTTCTCCAGCGCTTTTGCTCTTTTGATGGTTTCGTTTACTGTGTGTCGTGCATATTCTTTGGGGACTCCCCATCCTGTGGGGATATCCAGTATGGTGGCTATGTCTGTGTCTATCTTTTCTTGGAAGTGCACGATTTCTTCTGGGCTGGTTTCTATGTCTTTGTAGATGAGAAGTTGGTAGGCGCCGGAGTCGGTCATGATTGATCCGTTGAAGTTCAGGAAGTCGTGTAATCCCTTTTCGGTTGCGGCTTCTTTGAAGTTCTTCTGTATTATGTAGGCGTTGGTTATGAGCGCTCTGCAGCCGAACTCTTCCTCTAACTTTTTGGGGGGAACCGTTTGAACGTTAGGGTTTATTACCGGCAGCAGCAGAGGCGTTTCTACGAATCCGCTTTTAGTTTTGAGTCTGCCTATTCGCGCCATCAAATCTCTGTCTGCTATCTCAAAGGACATCGAGTAACCGCCAGGACACAGTTGTATTGGAACTTGTCTGTTTGGCGACGTATTTATATGATTTTGTGGCGAAGGCAGAATGAGTTTACTGAATAGAATTTGTGTTTTATGTTGTGGTTAAGGCTTGTTTTCCCTGTATGTAGGCAGCTTTATGAGGTGTACGCTCACCGCCGCTGCTATGACGAACAGAATCAGTTGAACTATCCACCAGCGGTTCACTATGAAAAACGCTGAGTAACCTATTGTTATCCACAATGTAGCTAATGCAAGAATCTTTGTTTTGAGTGGGATGCCTTTCCCCTCCTTGTATCTTCTGATGTAGCTTCCGAAGTACCTGTTAGTTAGAACCCATCTGGTCATCCGCTCAGAGCTTCTGCAGTAGCAAGCCAAAGCCAGTAGCAATAGAGGCGTGGTCGGCAAAACAGGTAACACTATTCCAATAGTCCCAACTGCAAGAGAAACGGAACCAGCGACAAAAAAGATTGCGCGGACAACTTTTTGTCTTGCGGTGTTTTCGTTGTTTGTTTCTGGTTCTTGTTGCATAGCCATAACGAATGGTGGTAACAGTATTAAAATATTTGCTATTTACGTGGAAAAAGCGTATTTTATTTGCGAAATTCGTGAAAAAGCAGTTTTTAGAGATCAAATGAGGTTTTAATCTTTATGAGACGGGTCGCCGCGGATAGTGAAACGTCCCTAACGCCATGCATCATTTCAACCCTTTTTCTCAGATCGCTTAGGTGCTCCAGATTGTGTGCATGAACCACTGCTACAAGGTTATATTCGCCGGTGTTCTGGAAGACATGATATGTTTCGCTTAGGTCGCTTATCTGCTCGGATGTCTTTTCGAAATTGTCAGGAGCTATCTTGACCATCAGAATGCCGGTTGTGGGGTATCCGATTTTTTTGGGGTCAAGTAAAACAGTGAATTTGTTGATGACTCCCTTATCGACTAAATTTTTAACTCTGTATCTTACTGTAGCCTCGCTGACGCCCAATTCACCGGCGATATACGTGTAAGAAGCTCTCGAGTTTTCTTGAAGTATGTTCAAGATTTTTTTGTCTTTGGTGTCCAACTGGATAGCCACGAAGATCACACTAGAACATTAATTAAAAAACATATATCATTATCGTAGGAACTGTTTTTATTAACGTTCAGTTCTTTATGCAACATTGTTAGTTGAAAAAATTAACGAAACAATTATTACATCTACTTTTCGATAACCAAAGGGAAACAAAAATGATGCCTGAAAAATACGGTTTTCCTAAGGAATATCAAATTTATGTAACGCCAATTCAGGAACTAAACAAAAAAATTACTGAAGAGGACAAAACAGTTCTAACCGACCCCCAGAAATTGAGCCCCAACATAATTCAATATGATGGCATGATTTCGTTAAACATCAGCAAAGAATACATCCAAAAAAGGGGATTTAATGAATTCAAAGCCATCAGAGAAATCCTCCAAAACGCTCTAGATGAAACTGAATTGTCAACGGGAACTCCTGACGTGACAATCAGAACTGACGAAATCGGGACATGGATAATTGACAACGGAAGAGGACTGGACGGTAACGCATTCATCATTGGCAGTTCAGAAAAGAAATGCTGGATGAGAGGCTACTACGGTGAAGGCTTGAAGTTGGCTATTGGATTTTTCCTCCTAAAAGGATACGGAGTTTACATCTTTTCCAACAAAAAGGTCTTCAAGCCCGTCTTTTTGCCTGCAAAAAAGGAAAGGGCTTGGCTGAACATCCTGTTGGGCGAGTCAACGCATTCTGAAAAAGGCACCAAAATCCTTGTTGTAGATTATAAAGCAGACGAAAAATTGCTGAAAGAGATTATTTCATTTAAAAACTCGGACATCAAAGACAAAATTGTTGACAGAATCGTAATGAAAGGAAAAGACTGCGACTATGAGCGACCTTTAACAATTTATGATCACCCTAATCTGCTGTATATGCGCAATTTGTTAGTTGGCAAAGCCACCGAAGTCACAAAAAGAAAAGCCTTCTTCACTTATGACGTATGGTGGTTCAGGCTTGATGTTTCACGAAATTTACTCACATACTCAATGCCCAATCTATTCGTACAAATAGCTAACGCCATCGAAAAAAGCGAAAAATTTCGGAAGGCTTTCGCAAAAAAGATTGTCGAGGCTGACATGATACAAGTAACCCAAAAGTATGGCGGAACCGTAATCGAGTTCAGCCCTCGGTTTTCAACTTTTGAGGGGCATTTATTCGTTTTTGCTTTTCCAAAAAAGCTTCTGAAGCATATCCTAATTGAGTTATGTCTGGAAAACAAAGAAGAGCTTATCGAGTTCTTCACTCGGGAAGGAGGCTCTGCTGAAGATATAAAAAGATCAATTTCTGAGGGAAAAATGCCTTTCATATCAACTTCCGAGATAAGAGGACCACGGCGAGCACATTAAGTGTGTTCTCAACCAACTGTATTTATATCAAAAGTATGTCTCTTATTGTGCTGGTTTCGCTGAAGGTTAACGTGCATGGTATGCAAAGTTCAAGTTTACGAAAAACCGGTCTTAAACGACCCCATTTTAATTGAGGGACTACCCGGCATCGGATTCGTCGCCAACATCACGGCTTTACACCTCATCAAAGAGTTGAAAGCAAAACTGTTCGCGGAAATTCAATCCTCCGCCTTCCAAGACCTCGCCATATCCACAGGCAATGGAGGAACATTCTTTCCAACAAACCAGCTCTATTATCACAAAGGAAAAGATGGCGAAAGAGACTTCATTATTCTCTACGGTAACACACAGGCCCTGACGACGGTTGGACAGTATGAACTCTGCGGAAAAATCTTGGACATAAGCGAAGAACTTGGATGCAAATACATTTTGACGGTTGGGGGACTAAAAAAGGAAGAAAAAGTTAAAAAACCGAAGCTCTACTGCACAGCCTCAGACACGGAAACTTTACAGGAAGCCTTAGACCTCGGCGCCAAGGTCATGAAAGGGCACATCTTTGGGGTGGCAGGACTCCTTGTTGGATTGTGCAAATTGAGGAATATGAGGGGTCTATGTCTCTTAGCTGAGACGTCGGGTTTGTATCCAGACGCGGTGGCTACGCGGGAGGTCCTGAAGGCTCTTCGTAAGATGCTGCATCTGAAAATAAGTTTGAGGAACTTAGGCTCTTCTGCGGAAGAAACAGGTAAAATACTCGAGTCTTTCGGTATTGTCTCTCCTTCTTCGATAGAAAAAAAGGATCGGGAAGCGGATTTCCGCTGGTTTATTTAGCTGCTGCTTCTTTAGTGAACAAACTGTAGACTCGCTGCACTCGCTCGGCTATCGGACCTGAACCCTCAACAATGCCTTTTTCTGTTACTTTGACCTTTTCCATGACCCAGATGAAGCCTTTATCTTCATAGAGTTTAACCATTGTTGGAAAGACCTTTTCAAGGCGTTCGGATAGCCCCTTCAAATCGAAGGGTTTCTCCATGGTGAAGATTTGGGCGACAACACTGCCGTTCAGAAATACTCTGTGTAGTTGTATGCCTTTTTCGTCCTTAGCCTCTGACAATGAGAGGCTCAGGCTCTCCGGGTCTATGCCGGACAGGGTTCCACTAAATTTTTTGTCATTAACCGTGGTGACCATGACTGCTTTGTCGAGGAGTGCTCCTATCTCTCCTAAGAACTTTCTTCTAGATACTGACATCGTAACACCTAGCCACTAAATAGAAAGAGAAGAACTTATCTATTTCTACAAAAAACAGCAAAATCAACCCCCTTCTTGACCCACACAGCCAAAAACAATAAAAAAAGGTATGATTTGCAGTGCTCGCTCAGAGTTGCAAAGTCTCCGCTGTTATCGTTCAGGTTTCATCAGTTTCTTCATCAGCTGCTTTTTGCTTTCAGATGAGACGGCTATCTTGTTCTCTTTCGTTACGTAGCTGTTCTTGTCCACAAAAATGATTTTCCTCGGCTCCAGATCGTCTTGAAGATCCACGTTGGGTCCAACCATGCTCTGGGGACCAAGTTTTACGCCTGGCTCCAAGCATGAGTTGATTCCTGTTTTGCAGTTGTCGCCTATTATGGCGCCCAGCTTGTTTGTGCCTGAATCTATCCTTTTGTCTCCAATCCTAACTTGCACGTTCTTCTCGTCGAAGCGGAAGTTGGCGGTTATTGTTCCTGCGCCGAAGAGGCAGTTGTCTGAGATTATGGAGTCGCCTATGTAGTTCATGTGGAACCAGCAGTCGTCGCCGATGAGAGAGTGCTTGATTTCTGTTGAGAAACCCACAACGCAGCCTCTGCCCAAGGAAGAGTAATCGCGGACCAAACTGTTGCCCCCAACAACGCTGTTCTCGCCTATGTAGCATGGTCCCCTTATGCATGCGCCCTCAAACACTTTTGCTCCCCGCCCTAACCAAACTCTGCCCTCAACTGTGGCTCGCCCAGAAATCTCCACATCATCCTCAATCGTCTGCTTGGTTAGTTTCCTGTCCATGAGGTGCTTGTTTATGGCGAAGAGGTCCCACGGATACTTGTAGCCCGCAAAAAAGCCATCATAGCTTACGGCTTTGACAACGTTCCTGTCCTTGATAAACTGCAGTATAGCGTCCTCATACTGGTGATCTGAAACTGGAATCTTCTTGTAGTAATCAAAAATCTGTTTGGGCAGAACGTAAACGCCGACCACAGCCAAGTTGCTTGGCTCCTTGCCCTTCGGAGGCTTTTCCACAAAATCGGTTACCTTTTCGTCCTCAACGCGGATTATCCCAAACTTCCATGTTTCTTGGACAGGTTTACAGGAGAGAACTATCTCCGCGTCCCCTTCCCTAAATTGCTTGATCATCTGCTTTATCAGGGAAGCTTCGAAGATGTCGTCAGCGTTGACAACGAAGAAGTGGTCTTCCGCCAAATCCTTTGTGGTTTTTAGGGCATCTGCCATCCCCAATGGCTGTTTCTGAACTGTGTAGTCGATGTTGACTCCGAGTTTGCTGCCGTCTTTCAGGTAATCTTTTATCTGTTCTCCCCGGTGACCCGCCACAACAACGTAGTCTTTTAAGCCCGCTTCCTTCAGCGTGTCTATAACGTGGTGAATCAGGGGTTTTCCTAGAAGCTTGAACATGGGTTTAGGTCTGTTCACGGCAAGGGGAAAAACCCTTTTGCCTTCTCCTCCCGCAAGGATGATTGTCTGCAATTAACCACCTTTCATTGCTTTGTTTAGTTCTGTTACTGCAAAATAGTAAAGTTTCTTCAGTTTCTCTTTTGTTCTAGCCTCCGCAGAGATTCTTATCACCGGCTCAGTGTTGGATGCCCTCAATATAACCCAGCCGTCCTCCTCTATCAACTTCACTCCGTCAATGTCCAAGGTTTTTAGTCCATACCTTTTGAATTGGCGCCGAACGTTTTCTATGACCCGGAATTTCCGTTTGTCGGGGCACTCAAAGTTTTTCTCGTACACTGACGGATACTGGGGCAAGGAAGCAACCATCTCTGAGAGTTTCTCATCGCTTTTGGACAGTATCTCAGCCATCTTCATGCTTGCATACACGCCGTCATCCATGCCGTAGACATCAGCGAAATAGAAGTGGCTGCTCTTTTCTCCTCCCAGCAGCGCCTTCTCGCCAATCATCTTATCCATTATGAATGTGTGCCCAACCCGCTCAACAATCGGGATTCCGCCCAGTTTCTTCACGTACTCTTCAACAGCCATGGAGCAACTCAACTCGTAAACCACCTTTCCGCCTGGGTGCTTCTGGAGACTGTCTTTGGCGAAGATCAGCAATGTCAGGTCTCCGGGGATCAGGTTGCCTTTCTCGTCGATGAACACTGCTCTGTCGCCGTCCCCGTCGTATCCTACTCCAAAATCAGCCTTGCGCCTAACCACTTCCTTCATTAATTCTCCCAAAGTCTCCGGCTTCGGCACGGGCAGATGCGCAGGGAAGGTGCCGTCCGGCTCCTTGTTCAAAGTTAAGATGTCACATCCTAACCTTTCGAACAGGGCTGGCGCTACTAATCCGCAGGTGCCATTTGTGGTGTCGGCTACAACCGTGAGTTTTCTTTCAAGCTGTATTTTGCTGTGAACAAAATCCTGATATTCCCCGATTATGCCCTCATAACTGACAGCTTTTCCCCGTTTTTCACCCAACTTTTCGGGGTCAACAGCCTTCGCATACTCTCTAACTGTTTCCATGTCCTTGCCGTAAATGCTTCCCCCATTTCCCCTGAACGCCTTTAATCCGTTCCATTGGGGCGGGTTATGGGATGCGGTGACCATGATTCCAGCGTCCTTCCTGAGACGATTTAATGCAAAATAGAGTAGAGGGGTTGTAACCACGCCTATGTCGGTTACGTTGCAGCGGGAGACAAGCCCAGAAACTAGGGCGTCTCGAAGTTTTTCTCCGCTGATTCTGACGTCTCTGCCGACTACAACCGCTTTGCCTTCCACGAATTTGGCGAAGGCTGCTCCTATCTTAGTTCCGACTTCTTCTGTTAGGTCTTTGCCGAAGATTCCTCTTATGTCGTAGGCTCTGAAGATGTGGTCAAAATCGGGTTTTTCGGAAGCGGTCAAAACTTTTTCCTCTCAAACTTATTTGTCAGCCAAACTTAAATCATAATCGATATGTGAGTTGAAGAAACAAATGCAGGTTTTGCTAGTTTTCAGGTTTCTCTGTTTCTTCGTAGGTTTTGTGGATAACGTTTTTCACTTTTTTGGTGATTTTTGGTCCTAAACCATGAACATCCCTTGACCACTGGTCCACATTTACGAGGGCATTCAATGGGCACTGGTAAGAGTTCAGAAGTGCTACTGCCTTTTCTCTGCCGATGTTGGGGAGGCTAGCCATAAAAAAGATCTGGGCGTCAGCCAGAGTGTCGTGCTTTTTCACTGGATGCACAACTGGGGCTCTCTTTTCAACGATCTGTTCCTGTTTTGCGGCGGTGTAAAGGAAATCCACCGTTTCCTTGTAGCTGTTCGTGTGTATCAGGTTGATTCCCTGTTTGGCGAGGGCGAACATGGCTCCCCAGACTGAGGCGGGCTGGATTCTGCTGTATTTGTAGACGATGGGCAGGTAGCCTTCTATCAGAATGAAGGGTTTCTCGTAGCACTCCTTTAGGCTGTATAGCTGATCGAAGAGGTACCTTCGGGTGAGAGTGTAAACGAAGTCGCGGACAGTTTTTCTTTCAAACGCGCACAGGCTTGAGATAACGTAGTCTCCCTTATCCAGGTGCCTTGTGCTGATTTCTGCGCCCAGCTCCTTCAGTCCCTTAACTATTTTGGGCGCTGTTGTCGCTTCGCGGCTGTCTATTATGATGGTTGGTTGGTCCCCTTTTCCCTTGTCTCTGAGAAAGGGAATAAGAGTTTCAGCTCCAGACATACAGTTTCTCCATCCATCATTTAATTAAAAGGGAAAGGTAATAAATAGTGGGGGTTCGTTGGCGCATTGAATGAACGGAACTATGCTCTGCTTGGCATCCTCGCACCTTTGGTTGCGATTTTTTTTATAGCTGTGTCCATAGTTTTGTCGCCGTGGTTCAGCTGGGGAAGCAACGCTTTGAGCGACCTCGGGCGTTCCGCTGCCACTGATGGGGCATCTAAAAGTGAGGTGGCACCCTTATTCAACTTCGGCTTGCTTCTATGCGGATTCCTCATGATTCTTTATTCGTTTACATGCTTCAGGAAACACGCCAAATACACAAGCTATGTTCTGGTGATCGCGGGGTTAATGCTTCAGCTGGTCGCCGCCTTTGATGAGGTTTACGGGTCTCTCCATTTTCTGGTTTCGGTGCTGTTCTTTGCGGCTCTGGGCTTCGCCTCCATCAGCTACGCTGTAGAGAAAAGGTCGGTTCTGGCGTTTGCGGCTTTGGCTATTGGCTCTGTTTCATGGATATTGTATGGGCTGGGCATTTACAGTGCGGGGATTGCGGTGCCCGAGACTGTATCGTCGATGGCGGCTGTCACCTGGGTTATGCTGTCTGCTCTCAGAATTTACTTCCATAAAACTGGGTGAAAACGGTAGTTAGAGCGTATATGTCAGAGTTGGGAATATTCTGAAAAAGGGAACAAAAATGGTTTATGGAAGAGGCTAAGGCTGTGTGATGGCGGCTGTTTTGTTGTGTCCCATGTTTTTGTGGCGGCTAGATTAACTGTTGCGGCTGTTTCGGAGCGCAGTTGTTGTCGCCGAGGGGTATCCGGTTTAGCCCTATGCTGGTGAGTCTGCGGCAGATGTGGTTGAGGGACTCTTCGGTGCCATTTAGCAGGTTGCTTCCCTCAGGGGTTAGGGAGTAGACTTTTCTGGGGCGGTCGCTGTTCAGGTTCCATTGGCTCTTGATGTAGCCTTTCTCTTCTAGGATGCCAAGCAGGGGATATATTGTGCTTGGGCCAAAATATACTCCGAAGTTTTTTCGGATGCTGGTGATGATTCTGTAGCCGTGCATGGGGTTCACATTTAAGAATTGGAGTATGACGAGGTCTAGTAGGCCTCTCATGAGTTTTATTTGGACTTCTCTTAGTTTTTGTCTCATTTTTTTTCCTTCTTGTATTTTTGTTTTACAGTTCTTCCGTTTTACGCTTATACAATATGTCCTTTCCAAGACATATTACATATTTTATAGTATACTGAAGGCGATATAAAGGTTCGTGCGACCACACAACATAAAGAAGCATACCAGAGCATACCAAAACCGTGCAAAAACGTGGATAACTTAAATAAACAAAGGCATCTACCTATCAAATAAGAAGACAGGAAACGGAAAAGGTTGACCGAAGACCCGAAGAAACGAATTGTTCAACGCATAACCAGAAACTTCCTCGACATCCTAGTTTTGAGGCTCATCCAGGCAGAGCCAATGTGGGGCTATAAGATAATAAAGAAAACCCGGAGACTCTTCGGAATAAAACTTAGACACGGCGCCCTCTACCCCCTCCTCAACAGCCTAGAAGCAGAAGGATACGCCAGAAGCGAAAAAACAACCAAAGAAGGACGCGTACGAAAAGTTTACCAGATCACCCCAAAGGGGACACAACTCATTAACGCATACCACGAATTCCTAAAAGAACAACTACAAGGACTGGACATAAAAGAGGACTAACCATGAACGAAACAACTAAACAAGAAGAAATTAGCGAACAATTACAACAACTTCTTGAGGAAAGAGGCAGAAAAGCCCTAGAACTAGCCAGAAAAACGGTTTTAGATGAAAAAATCGAGTCAAAAGAGGTCCGCGAAGCCCTAAAATACTTTATGACCGAATACTGGCACGACACAGCCAGACCAGCCCTACTTTCCCTTGTTTGCGAAGCCGTAGGCGGCGACCCAAACATTACCACGCCCATAGCGATTCCAATGTCGTTGATAAGCGGAGCCATA
>Ga0315550_1001735_pt1 | contig 13419 bp, 11 predicted proteins | sample SalMarSW160190MG_2_FD_203100 | JGI IMG/M metagenome (GOLD analysis project Ga0315550, IMG submission 203100) | Salt marsh sediment microbial communities from the Plum Island Ecosystem LTER, Massachusetts, United States - Salt Marsh Sediment SW1601-90 ... | reverse complement strand
CCAGAGATGTGGTATCAGATTACAGCCGAGGAGATCATTCCCACGCCTACGCCTGAGCCTACGGGCACGCCACTGCCGACGCTAACACCTTTATCGACGGCCTCTCCCGAGCCGACTGGCCAGCCGCCCGTGCTCACCCAGATTACACCAGACTCCGCTTCGACTGGGGATGGCGTTGTCGAGGTGACTATCATCGGCAGCGGTTTCTACGGCGTGCCTCGCGTGTTCCTCACGGGTGTTGCCGCCGACATAGAGGCCACAGGCATAAGCGTGACGGCGGGATGGCGGATTAACTGCGAATTCGATCTGTCTGGCAAGCAGCCCGGTGTATGGGACGTCGTCGTTGTCAACCCTGACGACCAGGTAGGTGTGTTGCCTGGCGCCTTTGTCATACTTGGCACGTCCACGCTCGTGCCTACAGAAACGTTTGTGCCTACAGAAACACTCACGCCTACGGAAGGCCTGTCGGCTTCTTCGAGCGTCCCTATGGCTGTCTCATTGTCCTCCGGTTGGTCGCTCGGTTGTTCTCCGTATCTGATGGCTGGACAGACGATCTACAATCTTGATGCTGTCGAGTTTGTGATAATCTTGGAGTTGAAGAGAGAATCTCCGTGAGCCAACGTAACTGGAGAGACAGTATTCCATCTGGTGAACGCCTCTATTCCCTGGTGGGTATAGGCATTATCGCTGCGGTGGTGGTGGGCGGTGTTCTCTTCATCGCCTTCTTCGTCGTGCCAGTGCTACAGATGAGAGAGGAGTTGGTGTCTCAGTTGAACACCGCTGAACAAGAGCTGGCGAAAGCTCGAATAGCCCAGGGGCAAACCCCTGAGGAGTTAAAGGGGCAGTTGGAGACTGCACAGACTGCGTTGAACGAGGCTGCCGATGTGTTCCTCGACGAGACTAAAGCGGCTGGCATTTTGAACAAGCTATATCAGTATGCCGATGAGAGCAGTGTAGAGATTATCGTCCTGCAAAGCCAGTCCGGCTCGGGTCAGGAAAAGAAGGAGGCGTACGATGTCAATACGTTCCAAATGCAGGTCGAGGGCCCTGTTCCCAGGCTGATAGACTTTGTGGGCCGGATCGAGGAAGCCGCATTTGAGAGCTTTATCATAACCAATGTGAGCATCGTAGAGAGCGAGCGGTTGCCCGTTCTCACGATGGACATTGCTCTTTACACGTCTCCCTACGCTTCCGAGTCGACCGGGCTACCAGAACCAACGACGACGGCGGATCTGGCGCAGTTAGAGGAAGCGCTGGCTGTGGCCTGGGCAGCGGAGGGCTGGGCACAGGCCATAGACATCATCGGACAGATACTGGCTCTCGATCCTCTTCGCGATGGCATGTTGGATCAACTCTATACAGCTCGTGTTAACTACGGTTATCAACTCCTGGCGGAGAGGGACAGAGATGATGCAATAACGCAGTTTGACCTTGCGCTGGAGATCAAACCAGGTGGAGAGGAAGCTCAGGCAGGGCTTCAGCAAGCTGCTGCTACGCCGATTCCAACTCAGACAGCTGAGAAGGCGTTAGAGCAACGCTTGCATGAGGCATGGGAGGCGGAGGACTGGGAAGAGACCATAAGCCTGATCGAGTCGATATTGGCGATCGACCCTGCTCGCCAGGACATGACCGGGAAACTATATGCCGCCCACGTTAACTATGGATACCAGCTCGTCGCTGAGGGGAAGCGTGAGGAAGCGAAGGAGCAATTCGCTTTGGCCTTGGTTGTCAATCCTGACGGCAAAGAGGCCGAGACCGGTTTGCAGGCGTTGGCTGGTGGGACGCCGGCTTCTGGCCCCGGGCACATTGTCCACGTGGTGCAACCGGGCGAGACCCTGTACCGCATCGCGTTACGCTATGGCACTACCGTGGAAGCCGTCAAGGCAGCCAATGGACTGACCAGTAATACTATCTATGTGGGACAACGGTTACGCATCCCTACCCAGTAGGAGGGACGGACAAGGTCTAGCCGGTTACGACCCGATTACGAGTTGGTTACGAAAAAGGATAGTGTCACAAAGTTTTCGCAAATTCAGACTGAATTACAGGGGTTAAAAGGACACCGGCCTTGAGAATGGCCAGAGGCACACTCGATGGAGGCGAGGTTTGTCGATGTCTGAGGCAGTCTGAGGTCTGTCCGACTCTGACTCCTGCTTCCAGGCACACTGGTTCCCTCCCCTGTCGGGGCAATCTCAGGCCACGGCGTGTTTAGCCTTTTCCCTGTCATGGCCGAATAATACATCCGTTCTAGTTTCAGCCGTGATGGAAGTGGAAGCGCGTGTTGCTGGTCGTGCAGGGAGTGGAGAATTGGTGAGTACTGTCACTCAATCAAGTGGCTACCACCATCACGCAATAGCTCGGGACCGATTGAGGTCACTTTTTGGATGGTTGGGACCGGCATCTGGCGCGCATCATCCACCCAGTTGCCAAAGAGGAGAACCGGAAACCGGGTTGCCGTTCTATTTCTATCTGTGAGGGTTGGCGCTTGGGGGAACCGAAGCCGCCCTCAAGACCCTGCTGTCCGCCTCAGTGACAGGTTGCTTGGGGCTGACCTTTTCCCTGTCCAACGCATCCCGCTGCTCGCCAGAAGTAGTCGTGATGCAGGCCGGCCAGCACCGGGCGAGATGCGAGCTTCCCGTTGACTGGAGGTGTTTCCAACTGCTCTGGTCGGCATGGGATGCGTTGCTTGATTCCCTGATGAGGCCGGGCGCGGTTAAAGTACTCCGTGTACTCCTTCACGACCCGGTGCAAATGTCGTTCGCTCAAGATCAAGACGTGGTCGAGGCACTCACGCCGCAGGCTGCCCAGGAAGCGCTCGCATATCGCGTTTGCTTTGGGTGCCCTGAATGGTGTTTTCAGCACCTTGATTCCTGCGGTCACTTGCTTGAACGAATCTCCATACTTGTTGTCGTTGTCCCGGATCAGGTATCGCGGCCCTTCGCCAAACGGCGTCGCTTCTCGCAATTGCTGTGCCACCCACCGATCTGTCGGGTTCCTCGTCACCCTGAAATGCACCACGCGGCGCGAGCCCAACTCGATGATAACGAACACAAATATTGTACGGAAGAAGATGTCGTACGTTTGAAGGAAATCACACGCCCAAATCTGGCTGGCGTGGTTGCGCAGAAATGTCGCCCAGTTCTGGCTTGACGAATTTGGTCCTCGCACCTGTTGAATGTACTTTTGAATCGCGCTTTTGCTGACCTTGATCCCCAGTTTGATCAGTTCCCCCCGAATGCGTTCAGCACCCCAACCTCGGTTCTCCTTGGCCATCCGTTTGATCAACGCCACAACCTCGCCTGTCAGGGGCGGTCTGCCTCGCTTCCCTTTGGATCTGGACCTACGCTTCCACACCCACCGAAACAGCTCACGATGCCACCTCAGCACGGTGTCTGGCTGCACGATTACCAGCGCATTTTTTCCACGTTCGCAGCTTGCTCGACAACAGCACGAACAACGTACGGTCGCGCCAGGTGAGTTTCGGACGCTTTGTCTGCCGCTTGAGCACGATCAACTGCTGGCGCAGGAGAGCGTTTTCCAGCATCAGTTTCAACCTGCTGCGGGTCAGGTCTAGGACTGTGCTCAGAACCAGAGTATCGTTGATGGGCTTTGTCCATTGGCGAAACCACCGTTTGACAGCTTGCCAAAGCGGACCTATATTTTGAGCGAAGGTAAAGAGGGGAAAGTTCACGGTCTGCCTTTCAGTTAAGGTTTGGAAGCCGTGATTCTACCACAAAACGAGATTATTGGCCGCGGCTATAGAACGGACGTATTATTCGGCCAGCACAAGATGCAGGGTTTTGTTCGTGAGATGGGATTTTGCAGACACAGTTGGGCTCCTTTCGTTTTAGGTTGTGAGTGGCGCAGGCTTATGCTAGAAGAGACTTGACACAGATAGTGCAGACTTCACCGGGGAATTCACTGGTGAAAATTATACGCACTCGCCCAATCATGTCAAACGCAGAACCCGTCTTGGGACGCTGAAAGGGCCCAAAGCGAGCAATTGCAACGATAATTGCAACAAATCGATGCGTCCAGGGGGGTTTGGCAAGGCCGAACTAGTGTGCAGACGATTATCGCCGTCGTATACTCGCGTATTTGACACATTGTGGTAAAATACCGCCTGGTTTTGATATTGTCACATGCACTATTTAGGTCAGGGAGGACAAAAAATGATCGTCACAACCAAGGAACTGTTCAAATACGCCTATGACAACTATGCGCTTGGTGCCTACAACATTAACAACGCCGAGCAGACCATGGGTCTTTTCAAGGGCAACGTCGACTCCAAGGCCCCGTTCATTCTCCAGATTTCCAGGGGAGCGCGCAAGTATACGGACAAGCGCATGCTGGAAGGCATGATCCGCGCTGCCGACGGGATCTTTCCCGAGGCCGTCTTCGCGGTGCACCTCGACCACGGCGACGAAGAGACCTGCTACGACTGCATCGATTCGGGCTTTTATTCCTCGGTCATGATCGACGCCAGCCACGAGTCCTTCGAGGAGAACATTGCGATTACCAAGCGCGTGGTGGACCGCGCACACGCAGTGGGCGTCAGCGTCGAGGCCGAGTTGGGTCAATTGGGGGGCGTCGAGGAGGACATCAGCGTGGACGAGGACAAGGCCCACCTGACCGACCCCGATCAGGCTGCCGAGTTCATCGAGCGCTCTGGCTGTGACAGCCTCGCCTGCGCCATCGGCACCAGCCACGGCGCGTTCAAGTTCTCCGGCTCGCAGTCGCTGCACTTTGAGATCATCGAGGCCATCCAGCAGCGCGTCCCCGGTTTCCCGCTGGTGATGCACGGCTCCTCCTCTGTCCCACAGGAAGAGGTCGAGCGGATCAACGCCGCTGGCGGCGATCTCAAAGGGGCCAGGGGCGTCGACGTTTCCCAGTATTTGCCGGCAGCCAAGATGGGGGTGTGCAAGATCAACATCGATACCGATGGGCGGCTGGTCTGGACGCGCGTGCACCGCGAGTATCTCCGCGATCACCCCGGGGTGTTCGACTTCCGGCCTGTCGGCAAAGTCTTTATGGCCGAGTACGCCAAGTTCATCGCCAGTCGCAACGAGCTCCTTGGTTCTGCCGGGCAGCTCGATGCGGTGCGTGCGGCGCTGGGCAAATAGAATAACACGTACTGTTTACGGTTCTTGTGAAAAGACCGGCCTGCTCCAGGCCGGTCTTTTTGTGGTACATCAAGAATCTGCTGAGGACGTTAACCAAATCGTAACCGCTCCGCAACGTTGACGTGCACTGTTTGTGGTATTCTACGGTAGATGTGTGCTGATTGGTCAACCTTTGATGCGGAGACGTCGCTGTGAAAAAGGCAATCGGAGCTGGGGTTGAGATAGGCTCGGCTGGGGCACTGCTGGCGAGCATGCAGGCGGTGCAGCAGGCCATGGGGCAATCGGACGGTCTTTCCTCTGCTCAACTGGTCGAGCGGCTTGAAGAGTGGCAGCAGCTGGTTACCGATCTGGCCAAGGGTGCAAAGCGTGGTGCGGAACTAGCCACCCTCTACGAGGTCACGCAGGTCATCAACTCATCCCTTGATCTGACGGAAACGCTGAATCTGGTGATGGACCTGCTCATTCACCTCACCGGGGCCGAGCGCGGTTGCCTGATGATGCTGGATGAGGATGGCGCGCTGCAAATCCGGGCGGCGCGCCAGTTCGAGTTGGGCAGCGCCGACTCTGCCGACCTGGAGCTCAGCCACACCGTGGTGCAGGAGGCCGTGGAAAATGCGCAGCCTGTGCTGACCACCAATGCCCAGATCGACCCCCGGTTTTCAGCCCAGGAGAGCGTCGTGGGGTACCATCTGCGTTCCATCGTCTGCGTGCCCCTTCACGTCCGCGGGCGCGTGATCGGCGCTTTGTACCTGGACAACCGCATCAAGGAGGGAGTCTTTGACGAGGCTGACCTGCCCATGCTGGATGCTTTCGCCAACCAGGCCGCCGTAGCCATCGAGAACGCCCGCCTTTACACGGCGACCGATCAGGCGCTGGCTGCGCGGGTGGAAGAGTTGACGACACTGCAGCAGATCGACCGGACGTTGAACGCCAGCCTGGAGTTGGAACGGGTGCTGGAGTTGACGCTTTCCTGGGCGCTGCGAGCGACAAGAGCGGAGGAGGGGGTTCTGTGTATCCTGGACGAAGGGGGAGCGGTGCAGACGGTCGCCACCGCAAACGGCGGCGGCGCGCCCGCTCTGCCGGAGCCCGAGATTGTGCAACTGGCGCTCCGCAGCCGCGAGCCGCTGGTGATCGGCAGGCTGCGCATTCTGGTGCCGATTCGTTTCGAGGGGCAAGTGGTGGGGTTGATTGACTTGCGAAACAACGGCGGTCTGGTGTTCCAACCTGAGCACGCGCAGTTGGCCGGCCGGTTGGCCGACCATGCTGCCGTGGCGATCGAGAACGCGCGCCTGTACGAAAAGGTCCGCCAGGCCAACGACGCCAAGACCGAGTTCGTATCCTTCGTCGCGCACGAGCTGCGCACGCCGATGACGTCCATCCGTGGCTACGCCGATATGTTGGCGCGCGAGATGGTCGGCGATCTGAACGTTCAACAGATGCAGTTCGTGCGGATCATCAACGGCAACGTGACGCGCATGCAGATCCTGGTCTCGGACCTGCAGGATATCTCGCGGATCGAGACGGGCAAGATGCGCATAGAGGTCATGCCCACGCCTTTCGGTGACGCGCTGGAGAATGCCCTGGAGGTGACCCAGGCCCAGGTCGACGCGCGCTCCCAAACGCTGAGGGTGGAGGTCGAGGACAGTTTGCCCAAGGTGCGCGCCGATCCAACGCGCTTGACGCAGATTCTGATCAACTTGTTCAGCAACGCCAACAAGTACACCCCCGAGAAGGGCCACATCCACGTGCGGGCGTGGGCGAACGGCAAGTACGTGCACTGCACCGTGGCTGACGATGGCGTCGGTATGTCGGCGGAAGACCGGGCCAAGCTCTTTACAAAGTTCTTCCGCTCGGATAATGCCGTGATCCGGGAGATGCCCGGCACTGGCCTGGGGTTGTGTATCGTGAAAAGCCTGGTGGAGCTACAGGGTGGAGAGATCGAGGTGGAAAGCGCGCTGGGGGAGGGAAGCACGTTCACGTTCACGGTGCCCATCGTCGCAGAAGCATAGTAGACTCATCAGAGAACGGCTGTGAGAGGCCCTGCCCTTATAGAGGGTGGGGCCTTATCGTGCCAGGTGTCGTCGAACTTTGGCTTTCTGCTCAGGTGTGATAAAATAACTTTCCTGCAACAACCATCTCACCAAAAGGGAGGAAGCAGTGGGCAAAGTCCTATCGTACGATCCCGATTTATGCGTCGGCTGCTTCGTGTGCGAAGAGACCTGCTCCGAGACCTGGTTCAAGGTTGCCGACAGGCAAAAGTCCAATATCCGCATCCACGATGACGGCGAGGGTAACCTCAGCGCCATCTTTTGCATTCAATGCGGCGAGTGTACCGAGATCTGCCCCACGGGCGCGCTTTCGCAGGACAAGCGCGGCGTCGTCCGCGTCAAAAAGAAGCTGTGCGTCGGCTGCCTGGCCTGCGTGGGCTTTTGCCCTTACCAGGCGATGTTCTACCACGCTGATCAGACCGAGCCGTTCAAGTGTGTGGCGTGCGGCAAGTGTGTGCAAGAGTGCCCGGCCGAGGCTTTGGCCATTCTCGACGAATGACGAAAGGATGAGAGACTATGACCACCAATCGTGTTCTGACTGAATTCACATACGAACCCTCTTCCGTGGAGCGCGGCTACACCGGCCAGACGCTGTACGTCAATCTATCGGAAAACACTGTCGTTGCCAAACCGGTCACCGACGTGATGAAGGAAAAGTTTATCGGCGGTCGCGGGTTTGGCCTATGGCTGCTGTGGCACGGCGTGAACGACGACACCAAGTGGGACGATCCGGAGAACGAGATCGTTATCTCCTCCGGGCCGTGCGGCGGGATCACCCAGTATCCCGGCTCCGGCAAGTCGCTCGTGGTCGCCATCTCGCCGCTGACCAACATCGTGATCGATAGCAACGTCGGCGGCCACTTTGGCCCGCTGCTCAAGTTCGCCGGGTGGGACGCGCTGGAAATCCAGGGCAAGGCTGAACGGGACGTCATCGTCTTTATCGACGGCGTCAGCGGGCGGGTCACCATCGAGGAGGCGCCCGACGTGCCGGTCGATACCCACCTGGTGGGCCACTGGCTGATCGAGCAGATGGCCGAGACGGAGGAGGATCGCTACTTTATGTCCTCGGTCTCGGCCGGCACCGGGGCGGAGAACACGCGCATCGGCTGCCTCAACTTTAGCCTGTACGACCGCAAGCGCAAGTCGCCGCGCTTCAAGCAGGCCGGGCGCGGCGGCACCGGCACCGTCTTTCGCGACAAGCGCATCAAGGCGCTGGTGGTCAAAAGCCCGCCCGTCAAAGGGGATTCCAATCACCCCGCCGACCGGGCGCGCATCGCTGCGGCGGGGGTCAGGCTGCACAAAGAGATCCACGACCATGACGACCATCAGAACCGCATGCGCCGGCGCGGCACGCCCTACCTGGTGCAGATCATGGATGATTACCATCTGCTGCCCGTGCACAATTTCAAGTTCGGCTCTCATCCCGATACGCCCAAGATCAACGGCGAGGTGTGGGAGGCGCGTTTCACGCAGGGGTTGCCCGACGGTTGCTGGTATGGCTGCACGATGGCCTGCTCCCACGCGGTGGACGGGTTCGAACTGCGCACCGGCCCGTATAAAGGGCAGCGCGTCATCGTCGATGGCCCCGAGTACGAGACCATCGGTGCAGTGGGCTCCGGCTGCGGCATCTTTGACCCCGACGCCATCTTGGAGCTGAATTTCTACTGCGATACCTACGGCCTGGATACGATTTCCTACGGCACGCTCACTGCTTTCGCGATGGAGTGCTACGAGGCGGGCATTCTCGATCGGGAAAAGACCGGCGGGCTCGATCTGCGTTTTGGCAACGCCGAAGCATCCCTATCGCTCTTGCACCAGATGGCGCGTGGCGAGGGGTTCGGGTTGATCGCCGGGCAGGGTGTGCGCCGCATGAAGCGGATCTTTGCCCAGGAGTACGGCGCCGCCCCCCAGTTCTTGCAGGATATCGGCATGGAGTCCAAAGGGCTGGAGTATTCGATGTACATCCCCAAGGAATCCCTGGCCCAGCAGGGTGGGTACGGTCTGACCAACAAAGGGCCCCAGCACGACGAGGCCTGGCTCATCTTTATGGACATGGTCAGCAACCTGCTGCCGACCTTTGAGGACAAGGCCGAGGCGCTGCATTATTTTCCGTTGTTCCGCACCTGGTTCGGTTTGTGTGGCTTCTGCAAGCTGCCGTGGAACGACATCGTCCCGCCCAATAACCGCGACGCCGACGAGCCGGCCAAGATCCCCGCGCACGTGCAGAATTACGTCGAGATATTTTCCGGCGTCACCGGCCACGAGATCACCAAGGAGGACCTGATCGCCATGTCGGAGGTGGTCTACAACTTTCAGCGCGTGTTCAACATCCGCCTGGGCTACGGGCGGCGGGAGCACGACGCCATCCCCTACCGCTCGCAGGGCCCGGTGACCGTCGAGGAGTACGAGGCGCGGGGCGAGTACCACGACAAACAGTTGAGTGACGTCGTGGGAATCGACCCGGCAGGCATGCCAACCGAGGAAAAGATCGCCACGCTGCGCGAGTACCGCGAGGCGCAGTACGAAAAGCTGAAGGATGCCGTCTACGAACGGCGCGGCTGGACGAGCGACGGCGTGCCCAAGCTGGAGACGCTACGAAATCTGGGGATCGATTTCCCCGAGGTCGTGGCCGTCGTGGATAAATATCTGTAGTCGAAAGTGTCCACTTTAGGGGCCACATGATCCGGGTCAACAACCGCGACGAGATCGCGTGGGAGGAGGGGCTGACCGTCTCTGCCTTACTGGAGCGGTTTCGCTACACGTTTCCGCACATCATCGTCAAGATCGATAGACGAGTGGTTCCCCCGGTGGAGTATCCAACCCGCGCCATTCCTGATGGAGCGGACGTACAGGCGGTGCACTTGATCGCAGGGGGGTAGTGCAAGATGGACGGCACGCGTCGCAAGGATATAAAGCTGGGAGCACAGGTTCTGATCGTGCTGAAACAGGACCAGCGTTCTGGAAAGCTAACGCAGGGTGTGGTACGGGACATCCTGACGAAATCCTCCACGCATCCGCATGGGATCAAAGTCCGCCTGGAAAGCGGCCAGATTGGGCGGGTTAAACAGATATTGAGTTGAGTGAAAAGAGCGTCTGCCCATTTTCGATCGGGAGTTTTGCTGCTAAGAGGAAATCTGAAGAATTGGGTGGGTGGTTGGCAGTACTTGGATAAAAGTCCCGGTGGTTTTCGCTGGGACTTTTTCGTGTGCGCGGCACCTTACTTACCCATCAACGCAGTCTGTGGTATACTTGGGGCCGTTGAGATCGAGGTGTGATTGGAGCCTGTGTATGGAGAACAATGTGCTTTTGCAAATGGAAGATGTGTGGGTCGAGCGGCCTGGCGCGGAGGTGCTGCGCGGGGTCGACTTGACCGTCCGGCGGGGCGAGGTGCATGCCTTGCTGGGCCTGAACGGCTCGGGCAAGACCAGCCTGGCGCTGACGCTGATGGGGGCCGGAGGGTACCGGCTTGCCCGGGGCCGCATCCTGTTTGAAGATCGGGATATCACCTCCCTTGGTGTGACGGAGCGGGCGAAACTGGGACTCACGCTGGCCTGGCAGGAGCCGGCGCGCTTCGAGGGACTTTTGGTGGCCGACTATTTGGCTCTGGGGATGGAGGAGCCTGAACGGGCGCGAATCGAGGAGGCGTTGGAGGCGGTAGCATTAGCCCCGATGGCTTATATGGGGCGTGTGGTCGATACGGCCCTCTCGGGTGGGGAGCGCAAGCGCATCGAACTGGCGGCGGTCTATGCCATGCGGCCCCGTCTGGCTGTTCTCGATGAGCCTGATTCGGGCATCGACGTATTGTGCCTCGAAGACATTATGGCGCTGGTACAACGCATGGCGGTCGCGGGCACGTCGGTGCTGATGATCACCCACCGCGACGAGATGGCCGAGGTCGCCGACACTGCTTCACTGATGTGCGCCGGTGCTATCATCAATACCGGCACGCCGGCCGAGGTGCGCGAGTACTTTGCGCAGCGCTGCCGTCCGCACGAGGATCAGTTGGGCAGCCAGCCCTGGGGTGATGAGGCCGGGGGCACTTACCGGCGTGTGATCTCCGAGGGGGATGTGCGATGAGTGAGCATGCCCCTACCGGGCCCAAGTCCGTGCTACAGCAGCGTGATCCCGCCTGGGCGCGCGAGTTCGAGGCCATGATGCAGGCCTACGAGCAGGCTGGCGGCAGGTCTGACGTGTTACGGGTGCCCAGGATCGCCAGCGCCGTCATCAGTGGTAATCGGGTACTGGCGGCTAACTCGACCGAGGGCGTGAGCATCGAGGCAGAGGAGCTGGAGAATGGTGTGCGGGCGCTCATCACCGTCGCGCCGGACACGAAGGTGGACTATCCGGTGCATCTGTGCTTTGGTGTAATTCCCAAGGAGGGCCTGCAGGAGATCGTCTCCGAGTTCGAGATCGGCGAGGGGGCCGAGGTGGGATTCCTGGCCCACTGCACGTTTCCCAATGCGGTGGACGTCAAGCACGTGATGGATGCTAAAATCCACGTGGGCAAGAATGCCACGATGCGCTACAGCGAGGGCCACTACCACGGCGACATGGGCGGTGTCGAGGTGCTGCCCACCACCCGCGCACAGGTGGACGAGGGTGGGTGGCTGGAGACCGAGTTCGACTTGGTGCACGGCCGGGTGGGGCGCCTGGCTATCGACTTTGAGGTGGATGTGGCCGCTGGCGGCGTGGTCGAGTTGGTCACCAAGGCCAATGGATCCGCCGAGGACGAGATCGGCGTCAACGAGATTGTGCGCCTCAACGGCGAAGGCGCTCGTGGTCTGACCAAAACGCGGGTCGCCGTGCGCGACGAGGCGGTTAGCGAGATCTATACCACCGCCGAGGGGAACGCCCCCGGTGCAGTGGGGCACATGGACTGCACCGAGATCGTGCGCGGAGCGGCAGTGGCGTGCAACGTGCCCACCGTTGTCGTGCGCGATGACCGCGCCCGCGTGACTCACGAGGCGGCCATCGGCAGTGTCAATCGCAAGGAGCTAGAGACACTGATGGCGCGCGGGCTGGACGAGGACGAGGCAGTGGACATCATTATCAGGGGCATGTTGGGATGAGGAGATTCTTGTTAGTCGCTCGTTTGATTGGTGTGGTTGTCGTCCTGTTGGGGCTGATGACCGCTTGTTCTAACGACGGTGGTACAGATGGGCCAGTGGTGCACGCTATCCTGTTCTATTCTCCTTCTTGCCCTCATTGCCACCAAGTGAGAGAGCAGGATTTGCCGCCGTTGGAGAGAAAGTACGGCGAGCAGCTTCAGGTTCTCGAAGTGGATACTGCCACTCCTGAGGGCCAGGAGCTTTTCTACGCTACACTGGCCCATTTCCAGATTGACCGCGCGGGCGTGCCGATGATGGTTGTCGGCGATATCGTGTTGACGGGTAGTGTGGAAATCCCCCAGTATCTGCCCACCATGATCGAGTATGGCCTGGAGGAGGGGGGCGTGGATTGGCCGCCCATTCCGGGTTTTGAGCCTCCTGAGGGTTAGGACATTGCGTTTGTAGAAAAAGAGCCATCGGTGAAAGTTTCCCGATGGCTCTGCGAGTTGAGTTTGGAGTCTATGTCCGATTACTTGGGGCAATTTTCTGTGGTAAGGTACGCTTTTTGCCACACAATCTCGAATCCCTGTTCTGGGCTGCCACATCGGCCATAGTTACCCTCGCCGCACTCTTCGGGCACCGGGAAGACGATATCCCCTGAGGCGGTAAAGTATGTCACGTTATGCGGGAAACCCTCGAATTCCCGATACGGCCTTTCCAATTCGGTCTCGGGAGAGACCTTGCCATAGAAGTAGCGATATTCCTGGCTGGGACCTCCCCATTGTTGCCATCCAAGGTGGCCTTGTGTGATTGGTGGTTCATCACACCAGGTCAAGGAGGGATATGACATGCGAAGTGGTTCGATGGGAGTCGATGTGAACTCCGGCGTGGCTGTGGGGCGGGGCGTGGGAGTCGGCCCCACACTGTAGGCGATTTCCAGTTGCTCTCCGATGGACTTGCCATCGGCGTGTTGCAATTGCCACGTACTGGAGTAGGTGTCATAGTCTAGGGGTGCTATCAGGGAGACTCTGATCTCCGCAGTTTCACCCGGCGCCAGTTGCCCGATCTCGGACTTGGACACGACTTCCAACTCCTCGCCCGATACGGGAACCAACTGGGGTGGGGCAGGCCAGGGGCACGTGCCGGTGTTCTCAACCGTCCAGCGTTTGACGAACTGCTGCCCTGGCATGAGCACGCTTG
>Ga0315550_1001734_pt1 | contig 13424 bp, 14 predicted proteins | sample SalMarSW160190MG_2_FD_203100 | JGI IMG/M metagenome (GOLD analysis project Ga0315550, IMG submission 203100) | Salt marsh sediment microbial communities from the Plum Island Ecosystem LTER, Massachusetts, United States - Salt Marsh Sediment SW1601-90 ... | reverse complement strand
AGATCAGGGCGCCGATGTCCTGATTGCATCGGGTGCGGTTCAGTCAAACTGTGCATGCATGGTTGCCTCTGCTGCTAGGCGACTTGGAATGAAACCTGTATTAGTTCTTGTGGGGAAAGAACCTGAGGAAATTGACGGAAACCTGCTTTTGGATAAGCTGTTATCCGCGGAGATCAAGTTTGTAGACGATTATGGTCCAAATTTACTAGATACCCTGAACAGTTTAGCTGATGAATTTAGGGAGAAAGGACACAATCCTTACGTTATCCCGGTGGGAGCCTCAACTCCCTTAACTGTTCCCGGATACGCCCTTGCAATGGAAGAACTGGTTAACCAATTCAATACACTTGGAGAAAACTTCGAGTCTATTGTTTGTGCTTGTGGAACAGGCGGAACCCAAGCTGGCTTGATTCTTGGAGCCAAATTACTGGAGGTTGAAGCCAAAATTCTGGGAGTAAACGTATTTGCAAGCAAGGAAGATGCATCCCGAACTATTGCTCAGCTGGTTAATGGCTCAGCAGAACTTCTTGACGTTGACTTATCCATAGTTCCTGAAGAGGTGACTGTCTTTGACGAATACATCAAGGAAGGCTACGGCGTGCTAAATAAGGCGGTGACTGAAGCCATCAAATTGGTGGCTGAAACTGAAGGAATCTTCTTAGACCCCGTATACACAGGTAAGGCGATGGTAGCGCTCATAGACTTGATCAAGAAAGGCTACTTCAAAGAAGATGACAACGTAGTTTTCTTTCACACAGGCGGTCTCCCCGCCCTATTCCTGTACAGAAACGAACTAGGTAAGTCTTAATTTAGCTCCGCACATCCACAGTTGGATGTATTTGGTCAATGTTTCTTGACAAAAATCCTTTTCAATTCCGTTAAAGGTACTATTTGTAGTGTCCAAACTGAAAGAAAAAAGGGCAGCTCTCATTCTGCTGCTGATTCTCTGTTCTTTAATGGTTGCTATTCCAAACATCGAGACAGTTAGGGCAGCCGAGGACTCATGGGCAATTATGAGTCCAGTGCCCCAAGGAAGACTGGGAGCTGGGGTTGCGGCTGTAAATGGGAAGATATACGTGATCGGAGGTATTAACGTGGACATTCTTGACATTAATCAGGAGTACGATCCTGCCACAGATACTTGGACCACAAAAACGCCGATGCCAACCCCAAGAGCTGCTTTTGCCACAGCTGTTTATCAAAATAAAATATATGTTATAGGTGGAGGCGGAGACTTTGGCTTTGAGGAAGTTACTGGATTAAACGAAGTTTACGATCCCTTAACAGACACTTGGGAAACTAAAACTTCAATGCCTACAGCAAGACAGTTCTTATGTGCCAATGTTGTTAACGGCAAAATCTATTTGATAGGGGGAAGCAAACCCGTGAATCTGAATGATCCTTCTTTCGTTCCTAACGTAAATGAAGTTTACGATCCCGAAACCGATTCATGGACTGCCAAAACGCCACCGCCAGTTCAGCCTAGCAGCTATGCATCTGCAGTTGTAGACGACAAAATATACATAATATCAGGTAGTGGCGACAATGATACATTAACTCAGATATATGATCCGGAAACTGATTCTTGGAGTTTTGGGGCTGAAATTCCCACTCCGGTATGGGGGGCGGCTGCGGGCGCAACCACTGGCATCATGGCACCAAATAGAATCTATGTTATAGGCGGCTATCCAGCTTTTAATTTAGTTCAAATCTTTGATCCAGAAACGGATGCTTGGACTACTGGTGCTCAAATGCCAACCAATCGTTATGGTTTAGGTGTTGCGGTCGTAAATGATAGATTGTATGCAATCGGAGGTTCAGGCTATGATGCTGGCAGAGCAAATGAACAATATACTCCAGTTGGATATATCCCAGAGTTTCCCTCATGGACGCCACTGCTGATTATGTTACTTGGAGTCAGCATAATAGCAGTTATCTACAAACGTAGCTTACACAAACCCAATTATGGAAGAAGGATGAAGTGAAAAAACTCACATCAACAATTGCTCTACTGCTAGCTCTTTCTTTTGCACTAGTTTCTCTTCCAATAATAGGAGTAGTGAAAGCAGATAGCACAATCTACATTAGGGCTGATGGAACCATTGAAGGAACGGATAAGATACAGCGAGACGGAAACGCCTACACCTTTACTGATGACATTTTTGATCCTATTGTCGTGGATAGGAATAACATTGTGATTGATGGTGCAGGTTACATTCTCCAAGGAAATGGAAGCGGAATGGGAATATTAGGAATAACAGGGATAAGCTTGGATTACAGAAGCAACGTAACAATCAAGAATATCCAAATAAAGAATTTTTACTCCGGTATCTGGCTCAGGGACTCTTCAAATAACATTATCTCTGGAAACAACATAATAGAGAACCATTTTGGCATCTTCATCTCCGGTTCTTTTAATATCATCTCTGGGAACACCATAACAAACAACAACTCTAGCATCACCCTCGATGGTTCTTCAGTCTATAATATCATTTCTGGGAACACTGTAACAAACAGCAATGACTTTACTATCGCCCTCTCTGGTTCTTCAAATAACACTATCTCTGACAACACCCTAAAAAACAACAACGGCTATTGCATCTATCTCTCTGGTTCTTCTGATAACACTATCTCTGGAAACAACATAACAAACAGTGAATACTCTGGAATCTACCTCCATGATTCTTTTAGTAACATGATTTTTCACAATAACCTCATTAACAACCAAAATCAAATTTATTTATGGGCTGCTAATGTCACTTGGGATGATGGTTATCCTTCTGGCGGAAACTACTGGAGCGACTACAACGGAGTCGACGAATACTCTGGCGTAAATCAAGATGAGCCAGGCAGCGACGGCATAAGCGACACGCCATACATAATCGACGCAAACAATAAGGACAACTATCCACTTATGAAATATTTTATAGTCCCAGAGTTTCCCTCATGGCCTATTCTACCCTTATTTATGATAGCAACTTTGGCGGTCATATTTTATAGCAAAAGTTTCCGTGCGCGTCTAAGGCATTTTTAGTTTGATTGTAGGATGCACACTTGCTTAACTGTTCGCTAAGCTATCTTTCTAGAAGCTGAAAGGTTTAATATTCTCTTTTCTTGTTTTACCTTTAGGTGTAGAAATTGAAGTTATTCACGGTCGGTCCTGTTGCTTGCTATCCCGAAGTTCTGGAAGCGATGGGACGCCAAATGGTTAGTCATCGCAGCGAAGAATACAAGAAACTGCATGTCGAAACCGTGGAACTGTTGCAACGGTTCTTGGAGACGGAGAATGAGGTGTTCCTGTTTTCAAGCACTGGTTCAGGATTTATGGAGGCATCAGTGAGGAACTGCGTAAACAAAAAGATGCTTTGCTGTGTATGTGGAAGCTTCGGCAAAAGATTCGCAGAGGTCGGGGCTTCAAACGGGAAACAAGTTGAAACAATCGAGATGCCTTTAGGAGAACCTGTTACTGCAGATTTGCTGGATCAAAAGTTGTCTGAAAATCCAGACGTTGAAGCTGTTTCCATCACCCACAACGAAACAAGCGTGGGACTGATAAACCCCTTAGAGAAACTTGCTGAAGTAGTAAAAAAGCATGATAAGCTGTTGCTTGTTGACGCCGTGAGTTCCATGGGCGGAACCGAAATAAAAGTTGACCGATGGGGCTTGGATGTCTGCTTTTCAAGTTCCCAGAAATGCTTTGGAGTTCCTCCTGGTCTGGGCGTGGGAAGCGTAAGCCAAGAGGCGCTGAAAAAATCGGAGACTGCAGAGAATAAGGGCTGGTACTTCGATTTTAAGCTGTGGGAAAAATATCAGAAACAGAAGGGTACACCCATGACTTCTGTTATTCCCCAGATAGCTGGTTTGAACAGGATTCTTAAGATGATAGAGGGGAAAGGGGGGAAAGAATGGTTCTTTGATCTTTATGCAGAACGGAACCGTCGCATTCGAGAGGGCGCCGGAAAACTGGGTCTGACAATGTTTCCTAGGAGCGGTTACGAGAGTCCAACAGTGAACTGTGTGAATGCTCCAGTTAACGTTGATGGGCTTGAGATTTACGGGAAGATGCGTGGAGAAGGGTTTGAGCTTGCGAAGGGCTATGGAAGCGTGCAAAACTTGACCTTTAGGATAGGGAACATGGGTTACATCGAATCTGCGGACATAGACTCTATGTTGGAAGCCCTCGGAAAAGTGTTGGTTGATCTTGGATGGAAACGTTAGTTAACGATTTAAACATGCCATAAATGCTTAAATAATGCGTTGAGTTTTCTCCCTGAGCTAAAGAGCTGTTCGGCATGAGGGACAATTTCAGCCTTAATCGGTGGGTTTCCCAAAAGTGTTTGCCTAAGAACAGTGGATGTTAGTGTGTGGTGGAACAATGCATGGGCATACGATTTTAGTGTGTGACAACTTCGGCGAAGAGTTTCTTGATCATCTATCCAAGTTTGGAAAGGTGTTTCAAGCCAGCGACATCGATTACAGTTTGCCTTTAGATGAAGTCACAATACTTGTTGTCCGAAGCAAAACAAAGGTGAACAAAAAACTAGTTGACATCATGAAAAGCCTTGAATGCGTGATAACCGCCACTCACGGTATTGACCACATCGACTTGAACTGTCTGGCTGAAAAGGGAATAAAATTCTCTAATGTTCCAGCTCAATCATATGATGTTGCCCAAGGCGTTATCGCATACATTCTGGCGCATTGCACAAACCTTGTTGAAGGCGATAGGTCGATGAAGCGCAGAGAATGGAAGAAAAAAGTCTTGATTGGATGCCGGGTTACTGGAAAAACTTTGGGGATAATTGGATGCGGCAAAATCGGCAAGGAAGTTGCTAGGCTAGGCTCCGCTCTTGGCATGAAAGTTATTGTATCTGATCCATGCATTCAAGATGACAAGATTGTACTTGTTTCCTTGGATGAGCTCTTGAGAACATCTGATTTTATAACCACTAACTGTCCCTTGACCGAGGGAACTAGAGATTTGATTGGAAGAGAAGAGATTGCCAAAATGAAGGATGGCGCATTTTTGGTGAACACGGCTAGAGGTGGCATCATAAATGAAGAAGCATTGTTAGAGGCAGTGCAGGCTGGAAAAGTTGGGGCAGCCTTAGATGTTTTCTCTACTAAAACGCCCTTCGAAGATGAAGTGACTAACAGCTTGATTATGAGTGAACTAGTGATTGCCACGCCGCACAGTATTGGTCAGAGCCACGAAGCAATCGACGAGAAAGGTGAAGGCGTAATAAAGGCTATCGAAAACCATGTAAAGCGGCAAAAAGCGTAACTCAAAAGTATAGAAACCGTTTGTGAACCAGCTAATTGTTTAGCTGGCTTATGTTGCGTGTTCTTCGTTATCCCGTGTTTCCGCTCTTTTTTTGTTCTTATTTATTCAGGCGGTCTTAGATAGATGTGAAGTTGTGCTTTTGAGACCTCTAGCTTTATTCCCTTGTCGGTACACCAATCACTTCCTTGTCCTAAGGCTGAAATAGACAGTGAATTCCGAATTGATACTTTTGCACCAAGTATTTCGCTGGCTGCCTCCTTCGTCAACTGTATCTCAAAATGCGTCACTTCCCATTTATCGGCATCTACATAAGCATCTTTGACTTGCCCAATTTTCTCGCCTTCAACATAAACTTCTTGATTCAATATTTTATTAATCTTCATTCCATGTTTTCCCCTATGAAGGACTATTTGATGTAAATTCGCTTTATAGATTTTTCTGAAAGAGTGAACAAATAATCAATCTGCAACAACGTGTGTGTTGGATTAAAATTTAGCATCTAAGAAAAAAGGGTATTCGCGGGAGATGTCGTCATCCTTAAAATGAATGATCGCTTACTATAGTTTAGATGTTACACTGATGGGGGACTGTTGGTTTGCGGGAATCTGTTTTAGATACTGCAGAGAGAATAAAACGGCTTGAGGTTCAGGGAGCCCGAAATGTGGCGATAGCCGCCATAAAAGCTATCGAAGAGGGGGCAAAAGAATCCACGGCGGGAAGAAAAGAGGAATTTCTGAAGGAACTGTCGGAAGCTAAAGAGGTTCTTTTTGCTTCTAGAGAGACAGAGCCTTTAATGAGGAACGCCATTCGCCACGTTATTCACGCGGTGGAAAAGAGTGATAAAGAGTCGGTGAGAGAACTGGTGGGTGTGGTTTCGCAGGTTTCCAGCCAGTTTTTGGAGGATCTTGAGAGGTCGAAGGAAAAGATTGCTGCGGTTGGCTCCAAAAGAATCTTGAATCGCTCAAGAGTTCTTACTCACTGTCACTCTTCAACAGTCACTAACATGTTAAGGAAGGCTAAGCTGGAAGGAAAATCGTTTGATGTTGTCTGCACCGAGTCGAGACCCGTTTTTCAGGGCAGAATCACTGCGAAAGAAATGTTGGACGCTGGAATCGAGACGACTTTGATTGTTGATTCTGCGGTGCGGTATTTCATGAATGAGGTCGATTTGGTGGTGGTGGGAGCCGATGCCATAACCTCTGAAGGCAATGTTATAAACAAGATTGGAACAAGCATGGTTGCTCTTGCTGCTAAGGAGGCGAGAACGCCCTTCTATGTGGTTTCGGAGCTTTTGAAGTTTGATCCTGCTACGATCCATGGAGATTATGAAAGAATCGAGGAAAGAAGCTCCAGTGAGGTTTGGGCTGATCCGCCGTCCGGCTTGACTATAAGAAATCCGGCTTTCGACGTGACAAGAAGAGAATTCATCCACGGAATCATCTGTGAAGAAGGAATCATATCCCCCCACTCGATAAGCGAGTTGATAAGCAGAAAATACCCATGGATATTCGAAGTAACCTAACTTGAGGGATGCTCACCTTTTTCTGGGGTGTGCGGTTTTATGTTTCTGATTTTCTTTTCTAACTCTATGAGCTTCTCTTCTAATTTTCTTATATTGACGGCATAATGTTCTAACCGTTTTCCATCTACGGCGATCCAGATAGCGATGGCAACACCGGAGAGCCCCAGTATCAGATAGTAAATGTAGAGAGTTAAACTCCACGTTTCTAGTTGTCCCCAGAGACTGTTCAGAACGTAGACTGTCGCAAAAATCATGATCAGAAAATTCAGCAGATGAAAATAGGCTAAAAAAGTTCGCATCCTCATCTAATTTCATCCTCTTTCAATAAGGTTCTGTGATTACCGCTTAAAGCTTTCCGGAGTGTACCTAAGAATAACGGTGCTGAAATGAGTCACGAACCCGTTTACGTTTTTATTCGAATGTTTTTTCCCGACCCGCCTTTTCGGCTATATGGGAAAGTGCGTTGTCCACTTCCTCACCCATCTGGAAATCACTGCAATCCCGACAAGTAGGAACTTGGTTGGAACTCGAAATTAGAAAAAAGGTAGTTCTACATTTACCAATATGTTTTTAGCTTGTTTTTGGGTAGTTTGTTAGATAAGAGAGACCTGTAGATAGTGGTGTTAAAGAGATTAAATGGAGATTGAGGTGGATTTATGCAGACCTTGAGAAGTCTAAGGGATAAGATTGCGGAGCTGGAAAGCGAGAAGGCTAACCTTCTGGCGGAATTGGAGGAACTCAGAGAAAAGGCAGAAACAAAAGCAGACTCTCTAGAAGAAGAAGTAGCCCAACTACGAGAAGAAGCAAAATCCCTGAAAGAAATGCTTGACATCCTCTAACAAAACCACCACCCGACCTCAACGGTTCCCCCGCGTATGCAAAGAAAGCCCAGCCAAACACTACACAGACGAAACCCTAACCACCGAGCATGCCCCACAATCATATTTGAAGCCTAATAATACTTCATTGTTGAAAACAGTACTTTTCTGAAAAATTCTTGAAGAGAAATTCTTCCATGGTTCTTTGCAGAAATAAATTCCATGTCTCTTTTCGGCTGAGCAGTCACTTTCGGTTAAGAAGACTAGTTAACAATAGCACTAGCCCCGCCGTGAAGAATATTGCTTCGAAGAATTCGTGATGAAGAATATCCCCTAGATCAAAGAATCTTCCACTAATTAGGAGATGATGAAGAAGAATCAACAAGCCTACCAGAACAAAGACGAAACCTAATGTTCTAGCATTAATTTTTTCCATATTTCGTCAAAGTGAAATATTAGAATTCATTTATAAAAACAGTGGTTCCAAAAAACCATGCAAAGCTATAATGTGCACACAGCAAAAGTTGGCATGCACTCATTCCCTAATGCAAAGGTTTATTTTTTCATTGTTTCACCTTAAGCAAGGGTGCACCTAATTGAGGGAACCTTTTGCCGAATTTGTTGAAGCTGAGCTAAGCCCCGACATCCTATTAATTACATGTGGACTTCCAGGAACTTGGAAAACAGAGACATCGCAGGAAATCTCAAAAATCAAGGAATATCCAATTCTTCGAACCGATTTAATTCGACTGGAAGTTCTCAAAAACGAAGATGTCTTTGACGCGAAAGTTGCGTCAAGTATGACCAAACGAGAGCTTGTTTATGATGAAATGTTTCGAAGAGCAGAAGATCTTGCCCAGAAAGGTAAAGGCGTAATATTAGATGCTACTTTTGTAACCCAGAAACTGCGGAGACGTGCCGCTGAGATTGCCGCAAAAAACAAGATAGCTTTTGTTATACTGCAGACTCACTGCTCTGAAAAGGCGTCCATTACAAGAATCTTTCGGAGAACCAAACAGAATTATGAATCCAACGCCTTGACCAAGCAAGCCTACCTTAACAACAAGAAGAAGTTTGAGCCTGTCGACTTGGATGACCTGAAAAAGAGACACCCACACCTTGAAATAATACACTTGACCGTTGACACCGAATACGACAACCCCGAAGATTGGTACATAATCGGGAAAGAAATTAGATAATTGGGCTCCGTTTTATTATGATAATCGATTTGCATATTCACTCAAAAACTTGCTCCGACGGAAACTTGTCTGTTGAAGAGATCATTGAAGAAGCTAAAGCCAGAAACATTGGGTTAATGTCAATTACAGACCACGACGCAATCGGCTGCCAAAAGAAAGCCATGGCTTTGGCAAAGAAAAATGGAATCCATTACGTTTACGGGGTTGAATTGAACGTGTCTTTTTCGCACCCCAACTTTCACAATGGCAAATCAGCATCCTTAGATTTCTTAGGTTACCAATTTGACATAAACAACAAAGCCTTGAAGCAAAAACTTCAACAAATTGCAAAATACAGGGAAGAACGAGCTGCAAAAATCTTGGAAAAGATTAATTCAGAATTTGAAAAAGAAGGGATTAAAAACTTAACAAAAAATGATCTAAACGAAATTCAAAACTCCGCTGATGGCGTGCTAGGGAGACCCCACATAGCAGACTATCTGGTGCGAAAAAAAATTGTTAGAGACCGGCAAGAAGCTTTTGACAAGTATCTTGTGAAATGCAACGTTCCCAAATATCCCCTTTACATCGAAGAGGCTTCGAGTCTGCTTAGAAACGCTGGGGGAATAGTGGTGTTAGCCCATCCCAACGACCCTCACGGAACCTCACTCATAAAGTTAACTAAATCACTACAAGAACAGACAGATATAATCGAAGATTCGATGCTAACTTACATTGATGGCATAGAGTGCTGGCACTCCAGAAACGACGCTGAAACAACGAAACATTACATAAACTTTTCAAAAAAACATGGACTAACAATGACTGGAGGAAGCGACTGCCACCAGAAGCCCATCATCATGGGAACAGTCAAAGTCCCCGATTTTGTGGCTCAGCAATTCATCAGGTAGAACGCTTTTATGATCAAAACTGTCTTGCATAGTTTGTAGCTAGCTTGAAGTATGCCTTTGCCTCTTTTGCTGCTGCACTTTTTTCCTCTTTGTCCACACTGGGGTCTTTTAGTTTAAAACTGATAACTTTTCCTCGCACGTAAGCTCGGTAGCACTTGTAGAACTGAAGAAGTTTCTCTAACTCTTGGTCTCCCGAATACCTGACATATCTTTGAACAAAAAAACTAGATAGATCGCTTCGGTCTTTAAAATCCAAGTCCATGGCTAAGAAAGCAATGTCGGAGGCAACATCGCAATACCTGAATCTTTCGTTAAATTCTATCGCGTCGAAAATGTAAATCTTGTCTGCAACAAAGATGTTACCTGAATGAATATCTCCATGGCACTCTCTGACTCGGTTCTCAGCCACTCTCTTCGCAAACAAAACCGCGTTTCTCTTCATGAAATCATCTATTCTTTCACGGATTAATCTGTAACTTTCCAGAGATATCGTTTCGCCGATGAATTCCTCGGTTTGCTCAAAATTCTCCCTCCAATTTGTTTCTATCATCGGCAAGGACCCGAACTCGCCTATTCTCTTATCCGTTTCCGCTTTTGAATGGAATTCAGCGATGATCTTCGCCATTCTGTCAATGAGTTTTTTGTCCACCTTATCCTCTTCAAGAAGCCGAGTCATAATCTTTTCTTCAGGCATTCTCTTCATCTTTACAGCGTATTCAACGGTCACTCCGTCGCCCTTTATTTTTATAACATCTGATCTGTTGACGGGAACAACTTCAAGGTACATGTCCCCACATAACCGTCTATTGAGGTCCAACTCTTTTTCGCAGAAGAAACGTCTCTTCTCAAGGGTTGAAAAATCTAAGAATCCGAAGTATACAGCCTTTTTCACCTTGTAAACAAAATTTCTAGTCAAGAAGACGAATGATATGTGGGTTTGTTTCAGTTCAATTTGCTCCGGTTCTTCGTCATAAGCTTCAGGCTTCATTAAAGCTTCTACGACCTGCTTCTGAACCTTCACGTTATCTCCAAGCTTGTTGTGATTGCTGAGAGGCATTTTTTTGTCTGAATCTTTCAATGAGATTGGCAACCTTTCTGCTATAAACAAAACTTCAACGAACCATATAGATGTAACTTTGACATAATTAACGAAATATCCTCCCTGTAATGCTAGATTCTGTTGACATGGTACTTATCCTTAGTAGACATAGCGGCAGGGAATATTAAATCTTTCATTTTTGTATCTGGTACTTTTCTATTCTCCTGGTCAGAATATCTGACCAACAAACTCTCGTATATTCTAGTTTAGTACTTGGTCAGACTCGCTGACCAATTAGCAAACTTTGATTGTACAAGAGAATATCTAATGTTACTGTTTAGATAATCAGAAGATGGTACCCCAACCTTTAGCACTGATTTGTCTGTCAATAATTTTTTATATCTTTGGATGAAATAGAACATTGCATTGCGTATTAGGAGGTTAGTCAAGCTGAATGAAGCATTACAAATGATGCTAGTTATAACAGGTCCAGTTTTGGTTGCATGCTTCATTGCTAGATTGTATGGAGCGAATAGAGCCAGAAGAAGATATGAAAACAAAGAGATAGAGTGGAAAAAGTATGAGCATTTTCAGAAACATAATAAACTGTATATTGGTATTGGTGTAATACTTTTTTTAATCGGATGTTATGGTCTTCAAACAGAGCCTCATTTCATTATAAGAGAAGACATTTTAGAAGTAGTTGAAGTGAATCCTTTACTTGTATTTTTTTTATTCGTTTTCTCTCTCATCATTGGAGGGGTATATTTGGCAACTGGACTAGCACAATTTGTCCATTCAATGAAAAAACCTCCAACAAACGTACAAGAATAGTCAACAATTCTAGAAATTGACTTGTTCTTTTGATTGTACAAGAGAATATCTGATGTTACTGTTTTCTGGAGAGATGGAAAAAAAGAGAAGTTATTGGATTAGGTTTAATCCCAACCCATAATTGTTCCAGCGACAGTGAATTGCATCAAAGGTGTCATAACTTGGTTGCCGTCTTCGTCAAATACTGGTAACATCCCTATTATATGACCCTCAGTTGTGCCAGTTACCTTTACTCCTTTAAGTTCTCCTGTTCCATGTCCAACAAAAGTTCCTTCGAAGTTAAACATAGCATCACCTTTTTCCAATGCCAACAGTTCAATGTCTCCATCTTCAAATTCTAGTGTGTATAGTGTTCTGAAGGTGCCAGCGTGTGTGTTATGGTTCCAGTTAAAGTTTCCAATACTTGACATATCAAAGTCTTCATTTGTGTAAACTGCAGCTCCAGAAGTTGATACAAACGGAAGATTGTTTTGACTAATTAGAACTCCATCCATTGAGCCGTCAGTTGGGTCGATTGTTAATGCAGCGGTGAATGTGTAACCTGTTGGTTCATTAAACAAGGGATCTGAGTAGTAAACTCCGATCATTACGACTTCTCCTGATATCGGGTTAATTTGTCCATAGATAACCTCGTATATTGTAGGGCTCTCTACTGACGGATAAGTGCCAAAACCTGTGAAAGTGAAAATGCCTTCACCTAGTTGTAGTTGTGTGATAGTGTATTGGTGAGTGTGAATTCCTGCACAGATAAATTCCCAATTACCTGTAATACTCCATCCAGTCCAAAGTTGATATTTTTCGTTACCATCTATTGTTAGTATAGCAGATGTAATTGTGTGGTCAAATTGTCTTGCATGAAAAGTTTTTTGATACAACTCAAAATCTGGGAGTGTATCTACAGCCCAAACTGGACTAGCATGTGATTCATCTCCAAAATCCAGTGGATGTGGAGATGTGTAAATTAGCTCAAAGTTTTTCTTTGTTTTTGGTGCAGCAAATACTGGCATTATTGAGACTGCAAATATCGCCAACATCATTACGACTACTATTGAAATTTTCTTATTCATTCTTTCACCTCCCCTATCTTTTTTCACCTGAGAAAGGGCATTCTAGAAACAGAATGTTGAATCCATCCCCCTTTCCCTCTTAATACAATTTCATGAGTATCTGATAGGTTGTATTAGCTATTTGCTGAAAAATAGTCCCTAATTTTCTAGAAGAATTCTCTATCTAAACTGATTATGATTTTGGACTTGGATGTACCTTATGTCCAATATTAAAAATGCTCTATCATGTTAAGGTGTATGAGTAATTATCCTTCCACATCTAGGACAATGAATATGCCTTAGACTAGACTGAGAATCGTAACCAGATATAACAGCATCTTTCTTAGGTAGAACCTATCCGCAATGGCGACATACATAGATATATTTCACTGAGAATCCAATCAAAATTCGTGATTAATCGCCGCGAATTTTATTATTCTCAAGTTGTAAGTTTTGATTCTGATTTCGAATATAGACTGTTATCACTAATTCATACTCAAGTTTCATACAATTTAAATCTGATAATGGAAAAAGATTTCATTGGCGCGTGGGGGTTGGCGATTATGCAGAGGACAAAGCTGAAACCGCATAACTTCGATAGGAACTTGGACACGCAAAACGCGTTGACGGAAAGGCCTGTTGCGGATGAAATCAACTTGAACCAGAATGTTCTGAAACAACTGGAAGTTTTTATCCAGAACCGCCTCGGTAGGCACGTATCCTAGAGAACAATAGATGAGTCCACAACTGAAAAGAGAGGTCACATGGCACTCACATGCCTCGGAAAGTCAA
>Ga0315550_1001730_pt1 | contig 13431 bp, 12 predicted proteins | sample SalMarSW160190MG_2_FD_203100 | JGI IMG/M metagenome (GOLD analysis project Ga0315550, IMG submission 203100) | Salt marsh sediment microbial communities from the Plum Island Ecosystem LTER, Massachusetts, United States - Salt Marsh Sediment SW1601-90 ... | reverse complement strand
CAGGTTATGCCTTCCGCCTCCGCCATCTTCTGGAAGCTCTCGTCCCTCAAGTTGGTCACTATCATGCCCGGGTTGATGCCGTTGACGTTGATTTTATACCTGGCCAGCTCCAGCGCCAGGCTTTTGGTCAGTCCGATGGTGCCGTATTTGGCGGCGGAGTAGGCCGCGCTGCCCGACACGCCGTGCGTCCCCGCCAGCGAGCAGAATATTACGATTTTCCCCCCTTTACCCCCTGCCACCATGCCTTTAGCCGCCGCCTTGCAGATAAGGAAAGAGCCCACTAAATCTATGTCTATTATCGACCGTATGTCCTTTTCCGAAAGGTCAATGACCGGCACGCCCACCGGACCGCGTATGGCGGCGGCGTGCACCAGTATGTCCATTCTCCCGAATTTTTTCATGACCTTGTCCATACCGGCGTCTATTTCTTTACTGACGTTGATATCCATCGTTAAAGCCAGGGCTTTTCTGCCCGCCGACTCTATTTCCTTGACGATTTCATCCAGGCCGCCCCACCCCTCGTCGCCGGGGAACATGCTTTTCGGCGCGGTGAATTTGTCCACTACCACCACGTCCGCCCCTTCTTTCGCCAGACGCAAAGCGACGGCATGCCCCATGCCTCTCTTGCTGGCGGCCCCGGTTACCATGGCGACTTTTCCCTTCAGGCTGCTCATAATGTGTCTGTTCTCCTTATCATATTCTTTATACAGGATACTATATATTAGTAAAACTGGTATAATAACGTCAAAAGTGGTTATCATCAATCATCGGGGAGGCCGTCATGCTGCTCAAAGACAGGGTTGCCATCGTCACCGGGGGAACTAAAGGAATCGGCAAGGGCATTTCCTTAAAATTTGCGCGGGAGGGCTGCGATGTCGTCATCAATGCCCGGCACATCGAGGACGCTCGTAAGGTCGCTGCGGAAATAAAAGCCATGGGACGCCGGTCGCTGGCCATCGCCGCCGATGTTTCTAAAAGTGCTGGTGTGAACGACATGGTGGCGCGGACGATTAAAGAATTCGGGAAAATAGATATCCTGGTGAATAACGCCGGGGGGGTCTCCGGCGACGCCAAAATCGAGGATACCACCGACGAGGCATGGCAGAGGGTTATCGGCGTAAATCTTACCGGCCAGTTTTTATGCTGCCGCGCCGTGGTGCCCCATATGAAGAAAAAGAAACACGGTAAAATCATCAATGTTGCCTCGATGGGCGCCATCCATCCACCCGCGCCGATTGTGCACTATCACTCGGCTAAGGGCGGAGTGCTTGGACTGACGACCGACCTGGCTTTTGAGCTGGCTCCATATAATATTACGGTCAACGCTATTCTGCCGGGCCCGATACGCACGGAATTTTTTACCGAAATGCTGAATAAAATGACTGCTGCCGAGGGTAAGGCTTTCTTCAAAATGCTCGAAAATAAAGTGCCGATGCACCGCATGGGCGAGCCGGAAGAAATCGCGGGTGTGGCTCTGTTCCTGGCCTCGGAGCTCTCCTCTTATGTCACCGGCCAGGCCATCAACGCCGGCGGCGGCTTGCCCCTTGAGCCGCAATAACCGTGATTATTTCCCGATATATTTCAGGGCGTTCTTTCCCGCAATCCGCCCGGTGTTCATAGCGAAGGCGGAAGCCAGCCCGGAGGAGCACTTTATGGGATAGCTGTCCCCGTACATGCCCCCCGCGTCAAACCCCGCCGCGTAAAGTCCCGGGATGACCGCGCCCTTTTTATTGATTACCTCGGCTTTTTCGTTGATTTTTATTCCCCCCATCGTCCCCAGGCAGACGGTACGCGCTTTCACGGCGTAATATTTGGGGCCGGTAAGCAGGTGGAGGTATTTGGGGTCTTTGGCAAAAAGGTCATCGTGGCGCTTTTCACAGCAAGAGTTGTATTCATCGACCGTCGCTTTCAGGGTTGCCGTACTTACCCCCATTTGCTCCGCCAGCCCTGCAACGGAGTCCGCCACGAAAAGCTCCTTAGTCCCTCTTTCCAGGGCGGCGTTGATTTCCCGGTAAATATCGGTCGGTTTCGTCCCCGGCAGGGTGTTTACATTAACGCTCTTGGTAATCCCATTCTCAATCATCCGGCTTAAGGCAGTATCGTCGAAGATGCTGTAAGTGAAGCCTTCTTTGAATCTCGCGTTGGCGTTCCCTACCGACGAATCGTAAAAGGCGACGCTTTCGTCGCAGAAACGCTCCCCGTGCGGATCGACCCAGAGGTCGGGCTGGACCACGGCGCATTCCAGTTGGCAGCCCATGGCGAAATCAGGCCCGATGGGTCCAGCGCGGTATAACTCGAGGAGACTGATATTTTCCTCCTCCGCCCCGCTTTCCCAGGCCATGCGGATGCCGTCCCCCATTTTATCTACGTTCCCGATGGCTACCAGATTAATGTCTAAATCAAATCCCGTGTACTTTTTAATCCACTCTTTGTTGTTCAAATAACCGCCGCTGGCGATTACCACAACCTTAGCGGCAAAAGGTGTATCCTCGCCATCTACCTCTGCAATAACCCCCCTGATGTTTTCACCCTGCTTAACGATTCTCTTTACAGGTGTTGCCAGCTTGATGTCCACCCCTTTTTCCCTGACTCTGGTGGTGAGTGCTTTGACTACCGCCTCACCCTTCCCCTTGACCACGTGATATGTCCGCGGCGAGTCCGGCATATTAATCGTGGCGTCGGCAAAGACCACGCCCTGCTGCTGCAGCCAGCCTATGGTCGCGCCCGATTCGTTGATAATCGCCCGCACCAGCCGCGGGTTGGCCAGCCAGTGACTGTACTCCATGATGTTTTTGAATGCCTCGTCCCGACTGTACGTAATATATCTCTCACGCTGCATATCGCTTTCAACGGCGAAGGTGCCTTCGAAGAAATTTGAAGTACCCCCCGGCGAACGCTCTTTTTCAAAAATAATGACCCTGGCCCCGCCCTCCGCCGCCGTCAGGGCCGCTGCCAGCCCCGCCGCCCCCGAGCCTATGACTGCAACATCGGTTTCCGCAGGTAAATTATTCATATTTCACCTCCAAAAATAACTAGTAGCTGCTCCAGAACTTGACTGGTGTAATCTTGAGCCGCAGGTCGCACTGGAGGCAGCGCTTTGCTTCACACTCTACTACTTTTTCGTCGAGGTCTGCCACCACTTTGCAGAAGCTTTTTACTCTTTCTTCAACTGGCACTTGAGCATCTCCGCAGCGCGTAAGTGAAGCAAAACCGTCTTGCCGTCCTATGTTTTTCTCCGGCTCTGTAACCGGTGCCAGTGTCTCGCTGATATCCCCGCTGCCCCCCAAATATCTATCCAGGGCAACCGCCACCTTCCTGCCGGAGGCGATGGCCTTGATAACGGACGAAGTGCCGTTGACCGCGTCCCCGGCGGCAAAAACCCCTTCCTTACTGGTGGTAAAAGTAAACTCATCCACCTCTATAAGGTTGCCCGCTGCGGTATTAATCCCGAAGCCCTCCGGTATATCCGGCCGCTGCCCGATGGCGAATATCACGGTGTCGGCGTTGATTACGTGTCGTGAGTCTTCACGGGTCTCTATCTGGGGATTTTTCTCCTCATCGAAGGTCAGCGAGGTAACCTCCAGGCATTCCACTCCCGTAATCTTTCCGTTTTCCGCCAAAATGCGGGTAAAGGTCCGGGTGGGGTAAACTGTTATCCCCTCCTCCTCCCCCTGCTGTATCTCGTCATCCGTTGCCGGCATTGTTTCTCTTGCTTCCAGGCAGGCCATCCTGACCTCCGCCCCCAGCCTCCGCGCCGCCCGCGCGCAGTCGAAAGCCACGTTGCCTCCCCCCAGCACTAGCACATTTTTACCGATGTCCAACTTGTTCCCCAGGTTAATCTCCCTTAAAAAGTCGGCGCCAATCAATACCCCGGCATTATCGGCGCCGGGAATCTTGAGTTTTTGCCCTTGATGTGTCCCTAAAGCCACAACAACGCCGTCATAGCCTGTATTTAGAAGCTCATCGATGGACTCCACACGCGTGCCGGTCTTAATTTCCACACCCATATCTTCTACGTATTTTATCTCCCGGTCCAGCACCTCGCGGGGCAGCCGGTATTCCGGGATGCCGGCCCGCAGCATCCCCCCGACGAAAGGCAGCGCCTCGAATATCGTAACCTCGTGTCCCTGCAAGGCTAAAGAATAAGCGGCCGTCAGCCCAGCCGGCCCCGCCCCGATAACCGCCGCTTTCTTGCCGGTGGCTGGTTTCTTCTCCGGTTTCAGACCACTTCCGTCATGCTCCGCCGCGTAGCGCTTAAGCTCCCTGATGGAAATCGGCTCGTTTATTTCTCCGCGACGGCAGACGTCCTCGCAGGGACGGTCGCACACGTAGCCCAGCACACCGGGGAAGGGCGCTTTTTCTCTTATCACTGCCGCGGCAGAGCGGTAGTCCTTTTCCCCGATAAAGCGCAGGTAACGCGGGACATCTATTTCCGCCGGGCAGGTGTAGCGGCATGGCAGCAAAGCCTGTTTCCTATTTTTCCCTTTTGTCAGTTCTTCCTTGTCCATTATGGCCCCGCTGGGGCACACCTCCGCGCAGGCCCCGCAGAAGCGGCAGCCCGACTCCGCCAGTGATAGCCCGTTTTCCGTCCCGATATACCTTTGCTCATCCTTGGTCTTTTCGACTAATATCCCCACCCCCCGCAGGTCCTTACAGGCCCGGATACAGCGCGTGCACATGACGCATTTATTGGGGTCGATGGTGAAGAGCGGGTTGCTGTTATCGACGGCGAAAAGCCGCGCCGGTCCCTGCGGCTTGTATTCTTCCTCGGAAATGTACTGCTTGAGCGACTGCAGTTCGCAGTTGAGGTACTTGACGCAGGTGCCGCAGTCGGCAGGATGCCCGATGAGTATTTTTTCCATCGCTTGCCGGCGCGCCTCGGCGATTCTTTTTGACTTTGTCCTGACGGTCATCCCCTCGGCGACCGGCGTGGTGCAGGAAATAACCAGCTCGTCGTTCCCCTCCACCTCCACCACGCAAAGACCGCAGTCCCCGGTCGTCCCCAGGTCGGGATGGTAGCATAGATAGGGAATATAGATGCCCGCTTCCAGAGAAGCTTCCAGGACGCTCTTGCCCGATTGTGTTTCTATATCGCGTCCGTCTATGTTTAGCTTAATGGTTTCCAAACATCACTCTTTAAGAAAAGACGGGTAGAGAGGTCTAAATGCAATTATAGTATATGAACAAGGGAGTGGCAAATTAGACTAATGAGTAAAGAAAGGCTTTTGACTATAGCCCCAGGTAGGCTTTCTTGATGTGCTCGCTGGCCAGGCAGGTGGCGCAGTCGCCCTCCATGACAACCCGACCGTTTTCCAGTACGTAAGCCCTGTCCGATATTTCCAGGGTATGCCTTACGTTCTGCTCAATCAGCAATATCGTTATGCCCTGGTCGCGCAGCGCCTGAACGATTTTAAAGACCTCCATCACTACCAGCGGCGCCAGGCCGTTTGAAGGCTCATCGATGATGCACAGCTTGGGTATGGACATCAGCCCCCGCCCCATCGCCACCATCTGCTGCTCCCCGCCGCTCAATGTACGGGCCAGCTGTTTCTCTCTCTCTTTTAATCGGGGAAATATTTTGTAAACCCGCTCCAGCGTGTCCTGTTTTTTCTTCCAAGCGGGCTTGGAATACGCGCCTAACTCCAAGTTCTCGTGGACGCTCATTTCGGTAAAGAGCTTCCTGCCCTCCGGTATGTGAGAAATCCCCAGCTCGGTAATGATATGGGGCGGCAACCGATCTATTTGTTTGTCCAGGAATTTGATACTGCCAGAGGCTATGGGCATCAAACCCGTGATGGCGTGGACTAGGGTTGATTTCCCTGCCCCGTTGGCTCCGATAAGGGCTACTATTTCACCCTGATTTACCTTCAGGCTAACATCCCAGAGTACCTGTACATTGCCGTAAAAAGCGTTTATGTTATTAACTTCCAGCATCGGATGCTTCTCCCAGGTATACTTCGATTACCTTTTTACTGTTGGCTACTTCTTCAGGGGTTCCGTCGGCGATTTTCTTGCCGTGATGTAGAACTATAATTCTATCGCAGATGCCCATAATGGCCTTCATAACATGCTCAATCATGATAATCGTGATACCTTTTTTCTGTATCTGCTTTACCAGTTCCATAGTATCGAGAAGCTCGGTCTGGTTAAGACCGGCCATCAGCTCATCCAGTAGCAGTAGCGTCGGCTTCGTGGCCAATGCTCTGGCTACTTCTAGTCGTTTCTGGTTCACTAGGGTCATGTCTCTGGCAGGTGTGTAAGCAACTTTTGATAGTCCCACGAACTCCAGCAGTTCTAACGCCACTTTGGTAGCCTCCGCTGTCGAGAGTCCTTTTAAAGGCCCGAAGAGCGAGCCCACCCGTACGTTTTCTATAACCGGTAGATTGCCGAATATTTTGACGGTTTGGAAAGTCCTGGCTATACCCAGCCGGCATATCTTGTACGGCCTGAGTCCGTTTATTTGTTCATCCCTGAATTTTATTACGCCGGGCTTGGGCTCGAGCGCCGCCGAAATTAAGTTAAATAGGGTCGTCTTACCGGCGCCGTTCGGGCCTATCAGGCCTAGAATCTCTCCCTCGTCGACGTAAAAATCGACCTCCGAGACCGCCGCCAGACCGCCGAAATATTTTGTTACTTTTTCACCCTCGAGTAGGTGCACTTTTTGCTCCTCTGATTCGTCTCCATAGATTCTGGATTAAACCCGTCACCCCGCTGGGGAGGTAAATGATGGTGGCTACCAGTATAGCGCCGAAGATAAGCATATAGTAGCTCTTCAGGCTGCCCGTCATCAGCCATTCCTGTAAGTAGGAAAATACTACCGCGCCTACTACCGGACCGTAAATACTGCCCATACCGCCGAAAATAGACATCAGCGCCGGGCTGAAAGACATCATTGGATTAAAAGCAACTCCCGGGTCGATATACGTAAATTTAGTTGCCATTACAGCGCCGGCGGCGCCCATAAATATGGCGCTGATTGCAAAGGTGATTACCTTCACCATGGTTACGTTGATGCCTGTGTGGCCTGCGGCCTCTTCATTCTCGCCGATACTTGCCAGCGCCAGCCCGTATCTGGATTTCCTTATAATGTATGCCACAATCATCGTGACGATGAAGATGCCCAGCAGGTAATAAAATATCGTTTCATTGCTCTGAAATATGACAAAATGGCCGCGCGTGCCTTCGATGGTAATCTCCCAGTAGTGAATCACTTCTTTCATCAGCACCACAAGACCGAAGGTAAACATGGCGAAGTAGATTCCCCTAAGCCTTAGCGTTATGGCGCCCACGATGAAGGCGAGAATAAAGCTGGCAATACCGCCGATTAAAATAACGAAGATAAACGGCATCCTTTCACCGAACATCGCCGCAGCGTAGACGCCAACCCCGTAAAAGGCGGCTGATGCAAGTGAAATGTAGCCGGTGCTGCCGGAAAAAATCGTCCAGCTTACGGATAGAACCATATAAAGTATAAAATACGTGAACAGCGTAACGATATACCCTGAGCCGTAGAGAGGCGCTAATGCTATCAGTATCAGGAGTAGTACAGGTATCCCCGGTTGCATTGCCGCCCGTTTCCAGTTAATGCTGCTAAAATTCATCTATTGTTTCCCCATAATACCTTTTGGCCGCACCAGCAGTAATATAATAAATATCACATAATAAGAGGCTACGGTTAAGCCCGGCTGCCAGTATGATACACCACTGCCGATAATGCCTAAAACAAATCCTCCGATAAAGCTGCCGGGGATACTTCCTAGGCCGCCCAAAGTGACGACCACGATAGCGATGACAGTATATCCCAGGCCCATGCTTGTAGAAAGTGAATAACAAATACTGATTAACGAGCCGGCGACACCCGCCATGGCAGCGCCGAAGCCGAAACACAGCGCCAGTACAAAGTCGATATTAACTCCCATCAAGCCGGCGGTAGAGGGGTCTTGGGCGGCTGCTCTGATAGCCTTGCCGGTACGGGTGTTTGTTAAAAATAAATAAAATGCTATGCCGATAACAACAGCGAACGCTGCCGCGACTATCCGGTTTTGAGTAAATAATGCTCCACCCACACTGATGCTTGTGTTTAGATATGTGTAACTATGGGGCGTTGTACCCCAGATAAGAATGCCGATATTCTGAACGATGAAATAAATCCCGAAGGCGGCCAGCAGTGAATTGCTTTCATAAATACCCGGGTGGGCTGACCTCAACCTTATACTGGTAAAAACGGTGCGGTAAAGTAAAAAACCCACGAGGAACAGTACTGGGCCGACTACAACAACGGTGAGAAGAGGGTTAAAGCCGATTTCCTGCAGCCAGTAGGTTGCGAAAGCTCCTATCATTAGGAATTCGCCGTGGGCAATGTTTAGCACCTTGGCGACGCCGTACTGAAGGCTAAGCCCCATGGAAACCAGCGAATAAATGCCTCCGATAAATAGGCCGCCTAAAAAGATATTAAGAAACTGTTCCATTACGTTATCTCAAAGTGACTTGCAAACCTTGCAAATATTATACAATATTCTGGTATTGTAATACCAGCAGACTACCTGAAGGCCATAATTGGTATCTATTTTAGAGGATACCAGCGGGTCTTACCCCAGGTATGACCTCCAGATAGCCTGTATTTTGTTGTATATATATTACTATTTAGTTTTCCAGAAGATTAGGGAGCTGGCCACGGTGACTTAGGATAGATAAACGGCGCGGTGTTGTGTTCATCGTTATCGATGACTTCAAAGATGCCGCTCTGCCACTGGCCTATCTGACCGGCGTAGCATTCCTGCGGCAGGAGTCCGCCACCGTTTTCACCCTGGATGTCCCACCACATTTCTCCTGCTGTTGTTTGGAAATGGGCGGTCCTGTAAACTTCCAGGATTGCATCGTTATCAAGGGTTCCAGCCTGCTCAATTGCCTGCTGCAGGAACTCGAGAGTGGCTTGGTATACGATAGCGCCCCACCAGTCCTGATTGCCCATGCCAACCAGAGCCGTCAATTTATCTGCAAAAACGGCCGCCTCGGGTGAACTGTTTTTGCACCATGCGCCTTCGCCGCAGACACCCTCTAGGGCCTCACCGAACATCAGGTTGAAGAATTCAAAGTTGCAGCCCGGGCCGATCAAGATGCAATCGGGGTTGAAGTCCAGAGCCATCGCTGTCTGCATGAAGAGAATATTCTGGTTGGGATAGGCGAACATGCAGAAGACATCAGGATCCAGGTCCTTCGCTTCTTTGATAATCGGGTCCAGGTCGGTGATGGTCATCGGGATACTCTTGGCCTGCAGGACCTGCATGCCTCTTACCTCGAATTCACTCTGGGCGGTAAGTCTATACTCGGCGCCGTGCAGGTCGTTCATGTAGCAGATATAGACTGTCTGGGCGCCTTTTTCCTCAACCAGGTCTACAAATATCGGGATCTGGAAATGGTTGGAGTAGTTCAAAACGGAGAAAACATAGGGCATTTCGGCTAGCTTCGGTTCAAGTGTAGTAGCACCGCCTTCACCGCATAGCATGATTTTCTTGTATTTATTAGCAATCGGCGCTGCGGCGAAAAGCATAGCGGTGCCTGTAGGGCCGAACAGGAAGTCAACGTTATCTTGTGTAATCAGTTTTTCAAGGTTCCTTGTGCATGTAGCCGGGTCGCTACTATCATCGTACTCAATTATCCTTACAGGGAGTTTCGTCCCGCCAACATCGATGCCACCGGCGGCATTGACTTCTTCAGCCCATGCATGATAGAGCGGGGCAAAACCGTATTCCTGGAAACCAGCCTGCGGTCCGTTGATATCGCGGGAGGCTCCGATGAGGATTTCTGTTTTACCCTCTTCTACACCACCGCCGCCGCAACCCGCGACTAAAATCGCGGAAAGAGCAAGGATTAAACAAATGGCCAGTGGTATCGAATACTTAATAAATTTTTTCCACATAATTTGCCTCTCCTTTAAATAGACAATTTACACAGGGGTCTTTCCTTTATATATCACATATGTCCACCTCCCTTCGGACTATATTGTATCTTGAAATCGTGACATCTGTAATGTAACATGGTTAACTATAAGATTTCAATACAAAAATCCCTATATTATTATAGATATTCCTTTGCTGCGTTTGGTTCTGTTTTTAGTAAACAGCAGGGATATTTTATTACCTCCAGCAACTATTGTCAAATATTAAGCTTTTATGAAGGATTTCAGCTATAAAACACGTACGCTTCTTATTTAAATTTGCCTACTTATTAAAACTTTACACTTGTGGTATAATAGATATAAGTTCAGGTTTGGGTTATTACACGCTTTCCAGAAGCCCCTCAAACGGATTTCTTTCAAGTGCTGGATGACCAAAACGCTAACTAATACCTAAGAGAGGAGGTCATCCAGTGGCTTTTCAGGATAAAGACCTTACGTGTGTGGATTGCGGCGCTACCTTTACGCATAGCGCTGAAGACCAGGAATTCTTCCAGTCCAGAGGCTATACCAACGAGCCCAAGCGCTGTCCGGAATGCCGTCAGGCAAGGAAATCCCAGCGTTATGGCAATGGATACAGCTCCCAGCGTCAGATGTTCCCTGCTGTCTGTGCCCAGTGCGGTAAAGAGACCGAAGTTCCTTTCCAGCCCCGCGGTGACAAGCCCGTCTACTGCAGTGATTGTTTCCGTAAAATTAGAGACACAAGATAAATCAGTTCTATTCTGATTATTGACCGGGTCGGCCAACCGACCCGGTCCTTTTTTTACCTCTGCCCCTCCCCACCTGTACCCATTGGCGCGGAAACCTCCAGCACCTGCCCGGAAAGCTTTGAAGACACATCCGATACCAGGAATGCCACCGCGTTTGCGATATCCTCTGGGGTTGTTGTCTTGCCCGCCTTTGCCAGCGCCTCCACGATTCCCGCCATACGCGTGTCGTTCCCGCTTACTTTGTGAAAATTGGTCGCCCCCGGCCCCGGGGCGATGATATTAATATTTATTCCCGATGTGCCTACCTCGCCGGCCAGCGTCTTGCTGAACATCACCGTTCCTGCTTTGGCGGCTATGTAACTCGCCCCTCCTGCCAGGCCTGTCGGCTGGTGCGCCGCATGCGTGGAAAAGTTAACGATTTTACCGTATTTCCGCTCCAGCATATGCGGCAGCACCGCATGGGTAAAATTCATCGTGCCTCTTAAATTAATGCCGATGTCCATGTCCCACTGCTCCGTCTCGGACACCGCGAAAGGTCGCAGTCCGCTGGCGCGTCCGGCGCAGTTTACCAGTATGTCTATCCTCCCGAATTCCCCCAGCACTTTCTTTACTGCGGCGTCTATTTCCGCCCTTTTGGTTATATCCACTTTGATAGCCAGGGCTTTGCAGCCGAGCCTCTTTACCTCCTCGGCGGTCTGCTTTGCTCCTTCTTCATCCACATCAACGCTGATAACATGGCAGCCCTCCCTGGCCAGCATCAATACGATTCCCTTGCCGAACCCTACCTGACTGCCCGTGCCGGTAACAATCGCCACCTTATCTTTCAATTTCAGGTCCATGGCCTCTCCTTTTTTGCGTGTCATTATATGCGGTAGTAAAGCCGATTACATGTATTATATACTTTAGCCGAAGATGAAAAAAGGCGTCATGAAAATCGTCGCTGTCTGCGGCTCGCCGCGCAAGGGAAACTCCGAGTGGATGCTTACGAAACTGTGTGAGGAGCTCTCCCGCCGCGGCGCGGAAGTGGAAATGTTGCTGTTGCGTAAGATGGACGTGCAGATGTGCCGCGGCTGTCTTACCTGTGAAAAAGGCGGCAAGAAGCGTAAGGGCGACTGCGTTATCAAAGACGATATGCTGGATGTCTATCCCAGGTTGATAGCGGCGGACACTATTGTCTTGGCTACGCCGGGCTATATGGAGATGCTTTCCGGTCTGCTTAAGAATTTCCTCGACCGCACCTGCGCCGTCTGGCCGCGCCTGGAGGGCAAGCGACTAGCCGGGCTGGCCGTCGCAGAGGAAGGTATCGGTCAGACCATGTTGAACTTAAAAGGCTACGCTAAACTCTGTAAAATGCGCTGGATGGGCAGCGTCGTTGTCCTCGCTAAAAACCCTGCCGACGCCGCACGTATCCCCGGACTTGAGAATCGACTCAAACGCCTGGCGCGTAAAATAATATCTGGTTAAGCCTGATTATCTTGTAGGAGGCGGCTACCTTCGTGGTCGCTCTCCCATCTTGATGCGCTTGCCGTCCGGTCCGAAGAAGCTGCCGTCCCAGCCTTCCGCCACGGTGCCCGCCCCCAGCATAATCGCCATTTCTATATGGGGGTGGCGGTATTTATGCCAGATTAGTGGGCCGTGCATCACGCCCTTGGGAATCCACATACCAAAGCTCGTGTTGAAGATGAGTTCGTCATTACCCATGTCGAACTCCAGGTCTGCGCCAAGGTCCTCCGGGTTTTTCGGGTCGCCGCCGATGTGCAGCACTATCTCGTCAAGATTATCATGCACCATCTTGGGCAAGTTAGGCTCTACAATCCCCCAGACCCACCCCCACTCGATATAGGTGTTAGCTGCGCCTATCTGCGTGCGGCTCATGTAGGTCATCGTCGGACTCTGCCGGTTTTTCTGGCCTGGCCCCGCCTCCCTCATGGGACTGCGGATAACGTACTGCTCGTAATCAAAGTCCTTGGTCTTTTTCGACGGCTTTTTATTACCGCTCGTGATGTCTTTGCCATAGGCTTTTTCTGGGTCTCCGGTGCCCAGTATGAAAGACATCTGGACATGGGGGTAATCGAACTTCTTCCATGTAACAGGACCGTGGGGTGTGCCTTTTGGTATGTACATGCTTGTGGTTGTGTTAAAGGTGATTGGCTGCCCGCCGATGTAAAACTCTATTTCACCACCGAGCACTTGCGGCTGTTTGTAATCGCCGCCGTAAAAGAGGAGGATTTCATCATAGTCATGCACATGTTCTGTGACGTGGGGATTAGGTTCCGGGATACCGTATACCCACCCCAGCGTAATATAATAAGGCGCGCCCGTCTGCTTTTTGCTCATGAAGGTCATCGTCGGACTCTGCCGGTTTTTTATACCGGAACACACCTCATAAACAGGCTTCCTTACCGCATTTTTTTCATAAACTGATTCCGCCATTTAATATATTCCTTTCCATATTTCAGTTCATCGTTTGTTTTTTGCCCGATTAGTGAAAGTATTCTATCATACATGATATAATTTTGCCAGAATAATTACTAATTACACCGGCGCCTTTTCATGGAAAGATACATCTCGGAGGACTACTCGATGGCTCGTAATGAAGATGAAGGCAAGACCCCCAGGCAGCAGCGTAAAGAACGTGAAAAAAGAATCATGGACTGTATTCAGCTCAAGCCGACGGACCGGGTGCCGATTATTTCCTCGATGGGCTACTTCCCGGCTAAATATGCCGGCATACCCTGCTCTGCTGCTTACTATGACTATGATGCT
>Ga0315550_1001727_pt1 | contig 13441 bp, 11 predicted proteins | sample SalMarSW160190MG_2_FD_203100 | JGI IMG/M metagenome (GOLD analysis project Ga0315550, IMG submission 203100) | Salt marsh sediment microbial communities from the Plum Island Ecosystem LTER, Massachusetts, United States - Salt Marsh Sediment SW1601-90 ... | reverse complement strand
GGACAATCGAATGTACGCCAGGATATCATCCCTTCCTATGCTGGAGCCGACAAACACCCAGGAGATGAAGGACTGGACAGCCATCGCCTTTGATATCTCTGAAGAATTGGAACTGCCCATTATTTTGAGAACGACTACAAGGCTGGCCCACATCAGGGGGCCGGTGACGTTGGGGACCATGAGGCCGAGACAAGTGCAATCCATATTCAAAAAAGATCCCTACCAGTATGTCTGTTTGCCCACTGTCTCCAGAAGGCTTCATAAGAAACTCCTTGAGAAAACGGAGAGGGCCAGCCATATGGCCGATGAGTCATCCTTTAACGAAATCATCGGTAGTGGAGAATTGGGGATCGTGGCAAACGGGGTCAGTTTCAATTATGTGAAGGACGCGGTAGCCGAGCTCGGAATGGATGACCAGACCTGTATTCTTAAACTGGGATTCTCCTATCCCATGCCAAGGGAACTGTGTATCCGATTTTTACGGAACCGAAGGAGCGTTCTGGTGGTCGAGGAGCTGGAGCCTGTCATGGAGGCGGAACTTCGGGCTATCGCCCAGAAGGAGGCGATTGATGTTATCATAAGGGGTAAGGGTGTGGGGGGACTTTCACGGCTCTATGAGTATGATCCGCGGATGGTCAGAGACGCCCTAGCCCAATTTTGTGGTATTGAATTCAAAGGCCATGAACCCCTCAATACCGCCGCGTTTCCAGAACTTCCTCCAAGACCGCCGGCATTGTGTCCCGGCTGTCCCCACAGGGCCACATTCTATGCCGTGGGACAGGTTTATCCGGAAGATGCCATTCATGCCACGGATATCGGGTGTTACGCACTGGGCACGATGCCGCCTCTTTCCATAGGCGACATGTCGATCTGTATGGGATCTTCGGTCAGCTCGGCGTGCGGGGTTTCCAGGGCGTCAGAACAGAAGGTCGCGGCTTTCATCGGTGACTCCACCTTTTTCCACTCCGGTATCACAGGCCTCATTAACGCAGTTCACAACAACCATAAATTCACCCTTGTGATCATGGACAATGGCACTACGGCCATGACCGGCCATCAACCCAATCCCGGCATGGATGCTAGCGCCATGAACATTGACCGCACGCAAATATCCATAGAGGCTCTTGTCAGGGCCTGCGGGGTAAAAGATGTGCACCTGGTTAAACCTTTTCATATCAAGAAGACCATAGAAGCGGTCAGGGCATCCATGGAATATAACGGAATGTCTGTCATCATATCCGAGGAGATCTGTCCGCTCTTCGCGAAATCTGTTGGAAAGGCCCGGAAGGCCAGGCCTTACTATGTAGACAAGGCCAGATGTCAAAACCATCGCGATTGCATCATGGACCTGGCATGTCCGGCCATGTACCTTGAAGGGGAGCAGGTGGAGATCAATAAAGATCTTTGTATCGGCTGTTCAGTCTGCGCTCAGGTCTGCCCGGAAAATGCGATTAGGCCGGTGAATTCATAACGGAGGGGAAAATGAGGATTACACGATGCGTTTTTGTAGGCGTCGGGGGTCAGGGAAACCTTCTTGCATCCAACCTGCTGGGACAGAGCGCCCTTTCCGTGGGGATTCCCGTGGTGGTCAGCGAGATCCATGGAATGGCCCAAAGAGGGGGAGTTGTTGAATCCGCGGTCTTGCTCGGTGGGGCAAGCAGTCCTATTGTCTCTCAAGGGGAAACGGACGTCTTGATCAGCTTTGAGCCCTTGGAGGCCGTAAGGCTTTTAGGTAAGTGTAATAAGGACACGATCATTATCATGAATGTCCAACCCCTTCCTCCCTACACCGTATCTATAGGGCAGGGCGTATACCCGCCGATTCAGGAGATAGTGGATCGGATTCAGACCATGGTAAAAAAGGTGATTGCCCTGCGCGGGAATGATCTGGCAGAACAGGCGGGAAATCGGCTATCCCTGAATATGGTTATGCTTGGGGCGCTTATCGGATCAGACGCTGTGCCGATTACGGTTGAAGTGATGAGGGATACGATCTCAAATCATACAAAAAAGGCCTTCATCGAATCCAACCTGAAGGCATTTGAGCTAGGGGTCAAGGAGGGGAAGAAATCGAACCGATCAATGAGCGCTTCTTAGGGGATATCGCGTATCGGCTAAGGCTTTCTTGACCTGCCGGCAAATGTCCATTCAGGCCCCCACCTTTGAGGACGGGGGGTGAATGGTTACGCCGGGGATTGGATGATGGACAGACCAAAAGACAACAATACGTTTCTCTATCATTCACACCGGGGCGGGAGAACCCCGACCCGGCGTGAATGATATTGAGAGATTATTGATTCCTCAATGCGAGGCCATGCAAAAAGCGGACGGATTACTTATATTCCTTGTTGTACTTTTCAACCATCTCTTTTGTCGCCTTGAACACCGCCTCCCCGTCAATGCCCTTTGCGTTGGCTCCCTTGATATACTCTTCAAAGACCGGCTCCATAGCTTCTTTGAATTTTGCAGATTCCGCATCCGAGAGTGTGATGAACTCATGGCCCAGCTTCAAGCAGAACTTGCGTCCAGACTCGTCACTGTCACCCCACGCCTGAGCCGTGATGTCTTCGTATTTCTTGCTTACCTCGGTAATGATTTTTTGAAGGTCAGGAGGAAGGCTGTTCCATTTTTTGAGGTTCATGGCGACAAAGAATCCCTGAGAATAGGAGCTGCTATAGGTGAGCGTAGTGTACTTGAGGACCTCGCCTTGTTTGAAACCCTCCAACGCCTCGATGGGGACCAAGGTGCCGTCCACGATGTTTTTCTTCAGGGCATCGTAGGTTTCGCCCTGGGACATGGCAACGGGAGCAGCCCCAAGTGCCCTGACGATCAACTGACTTGTTCCCGTTGATCGGATTTTCAGACCTTTTACCTCCTCCAACTTTCTGACTGGTTTGTTTACCGTATGGAGCAGGCCGGGGCCATGGGCGTAAAGATAGCAGACATGAACATCGTTCACCTCCTTGGGCTGGAATTTTCTGTTCAGCTCATTGATGACCCCTGTCGCCACAAAGGCGTTGTTGTAGCCGAAGGGATTGTCAACGGCTGATAGGACGGGGAATCGACCCGGAGAATAGGCGAGAACGGACAGACCGAAATCTGAAATGCCTTTCACGACCCCGTCGTAGATCTGCGGGGCCGGCGTTAAAGAGCCTCCCGTAAATATCTGAATCTTGATCTGACCGTTGGAACGTTCTTCAATCTCCTTTGCCCAGGCCTGGGGGACCTTTGTTTGGATGTGTGTCGGGGGGAAAAAGGTGCTGTAGGTGAAGTTATAGGTTGCCGCTTCGACCGTTGGGATCAAGATTGCCGCAAAGAGAAAGAATGCTCCCAACAAAACCAACCCTGCCATAGTAAAACCTTTTTTCATGTAGCTGCCTCCTTCTTTGTTTAATGGTTGTGTTACCTATAAAGCCCACCGTCTTCCAGCCGGTGTGAAGACCGTTTTGTTGTTAAGATGCCCTCGGCAACCCTGTACAGCGGCCGGTCGCGCGCATGATATCAATGGGCCACAAAACTCGGAAGAAACAGGGCGATCTGGGGAAAAACGATCATGATCACAAGATACGCTACCAGGGTCAGGACAAACGGAAAGGTCCCTTTGAAGATGACCTCCAGCGGTATATCCCTGGCGATGCCGTTGACCACATAGACATTGATTCCGACCGGCGGGGTGATCACGCCCAGTTCGGTCACCAGGACAATCACCACGCCGAACCATATTGGGTCATAGCCGATGGCTATGGCGACAGGGTAAAAGATGGGGATAGTCAACAGGATCATCCCCAGAGCATCCATAAACAACCCTCCTATGAAGAAGAAGAACATGATCACGAGCATGATGCCCCATGAGGGTAGAGGGAGTTCCACGGCCCAGCTGGACAAAGTGCTGGGTATGGTGGTCACTGCCAGAAAATGGCCGAAGACCGTTGCGCCTGCGACAATCATGAGAATCATACAGGCGGTTCGCGTCGAAGAATACAGGGCCTCTAGGAATCCTTTCCATGAAAGCTGTCTGCTGACAAGGGGAATGAGCAATCCCCCGAAGGCCCCTATAGCCCCTGCTTCGGTAGGCGTGAAAATACCGATGAAAAGCCCGCCCATTACCAAAACGAACAGAATCAGCACCTCGATAAGACCGAAAAGGGCCATGATTTTCTTTTTGAAACCCTGATTTTCCACACGCGGTGCTATCTCGGGCTTCAGGGAGACCCAGATATAGATGGTCAGGGCGAAGAGCACAGAAAGAAGGATTCCAGGAAAGATCCCGGCCATAAAGAGCTTTCCTATGGATTGCTCGGTCATGATGCCGTAGACGATAAAGATCACACTCGGCGGAATGAGAATGCCCAGGCTTCCCCCGGCCGCTACCGTCCCTGCCGCCAGGTCGTCGCGATACTTAAGTCGCCTCATCTCAGGCAGGGCCACGGAGGCCATGGTTGCAGCCGTGGCATTTGTGGAGCCGCTGATAGCCGAAAAGGAGGCGCAGGCCCCTACCGTTGCCATGGCCAGGCCGCCCTTGTAATGTCCGAACCAGATAAAGGCGGCGTCATAGAGCTTGCGACTGATTCCGGAGTAAAAGAGGATCTGACCCATGAAAACAAAGAGGGGAATAACGGTCAGGTCGTAAGAACTGAATACGGTATAGAAATCCTTGATGATGATATTGAGGGCTGCTTGGGACGAGATCAGATACCCAAATCCCAGAAGACCCACGATGGCCATGCAGAAGGCTACCGGAAGGTTCAAAAAGAGAATGGCAACGAGAAAGACAACGCCTATGATTCCTATGTGTATTGGATCCATTATTTTGCTCTCTTTGTCCAAATATGCAACAGATTGACCAGAATGGCAAGACAGAGGCCAAAAAAACAAACCGCCATGCAGTACAGGATGGGATAGAAAGGGAAGTGCAGGGTCGGCGTGACCTCGCCTACCGCCTTCATATCCCTGGCGACGAGAATCGCCTGCCAGATCAGCACAACAAATAGTGAAATGCCGACGAGATGGGTAAAGGTCTCGATGATCAGTTGCTTGCCCCTTGATAAGTGTAGTATCAGGATTTCAACGGCCACATGCCCTTTCTTGAGCATGGTATAGGGCATGGCAAAGGATACCAGGATAGCCCCCATAAGGCTCACAAGATCGTACGTTCCGATAATGGGCTTGCTGAACACATATCTCATGAAGACATCGGCGCAGGTCAGCAGCATCATCACCACGAGCGAGGCAGAGGCTACAATATTGAACATAGAGCCAAAAAACTCTGTAATTGCTTTCTCCAAAAAGGACATCTTTATCTCCTTTTAAGCCCCTTTCTTGAGTTGGAGCACAGACGCTCCGGCCTTGGGGCCTAAAAGCGATCCAGCCGTGTAAATCCGCCGGCAAAAAAGGGGAGGAATTCCCTCAAGTAAGCTCATAGGCCGTTATGATGACTTTGTCCGGGAGCCGCTCACCAGTTGCCATGGCAATGATGCCATGCAGCCATTGGTATTTTGGAGCGCCGGTTTCGAACACAGGCCTGGTTCTGAAGTAATACTCGGCCGGGTCAACCTCTTCTCCTCTGGCCAGGCGCTCCATAACCTCCTTCGAGCCGCTCCGAATCCCCCAATTATACACATAAATCAATGCGCCGTCATCCGTTTCGAGGGTATATCTCGCCTCCAGCTCGGTGATGCCGTCCCTTCTGATGACCTGCCAGTCTGCACCTCCGGGCAAGACCCTTCCCGAAAGCCTGGGGCCGGCAAAGGCTCCTCCTGTGATGGGGATGATCCTTCTTTCTCCATACGAAATGTCTCCGACAACCATGGGTGGCCCCACTTCGACACTGGATGTATAGAGCAGTCGAAGAGATGGTTCAATGGGAATTTTTTGAAGCCCTTCAATCTTCATACGCCACACTCCCAACCCGGACAAGCCGGAACTAAAAAAATCTCTCACAGGGGCAATGAGGCACGGAGTTTTTTTGGCTCTCGCTCCCAGCCCGGGGCGCCGGAGAGCATAATGTTTGGGCCTCTACGCTGGCGCCTGGAAACCGGGACTGGTAATAATGGCCTGCCTCAGGCCGGCGGCCCCTCCCCCTATCACTAAAACGTCGCGCCTATTATCATAGATATTGAAACACGTCATGTTCCCTCTCGAACAGTCGGGCATCTGAAGAGGAAATCTCTTCCGCCCGTTCAGGTCGGGGTGCCCTTGCCTGCGTATTTTGCCCTCAGCTTCGGTTTTTCGATCTTGCCGGTCGGGCTTCTCGGCACTTCATCGAAAAGGATCTTTCGCGGACGCTTGTAACGCGGCAACTGCTGCTCGCAAAAAAGCAAGATCTCCTGCTCTGTCGGCATTTCATCTTTCTTCGGCTGGATCACGGCAACCACGATTTCCCCCAGACGATCATCCTTTGCGCCTATAACCGCCACGTCATGCACCTTCGGATGCTTGAGAATCACCGCTTCCAGTTCTACGGGGTAGATGTTTTCCCCGCCGCTGATGATGAGGTCCTTTTTTCTGTCTACAAGATAGATGAACCCTTCCTGGTCGGTCTTTCCCAGATCGCCGGTATGAAGCCATCCATCACGGATCACCTCGGCGGTCAGCTCCGGATTCTTGTAGTAGCCCTTCATCACGCCGGGGCCTTTTACAATGATTTCGCCGACCTCGCCCTGGCTTACCTCTTCGCCGTGATCAGAGACGATCCTTGCATCCCAAAAAAGGCTCGGCCTCCCAATGGCGCCGACCTTTCTCTCGTTCTCCGTCCCCAGGCGAATAATCCCTGGACCGGAGGTTTCGCTCAATCCATAGACCGCATCGTATTCAATGTCAGGAAAATGGGTTTTGAGCCGCTGAACCACGACCGGCGGTATGGGTTGGGCGCCCATTACGGTCCGTCGCCAGCGGCTTAGATCATACTTCTCTTTTTGCACCTCTTTGCTGTCAATGGCGTTAAGAAGATCGAAGGCCCAGGGAACAAGCAGAAAAACTACGGTCACCCGCTCTTTAGCTATGGTTTCCACAATATACCGGGGAGATATCTTTTCCGTGAGCAACACCGAGCATCCGCCGGACAACATGACCCCCAGCAGATGACCGATGGCCAGATGATACATGGGGGGCATCATCAAAAAGCGATCGGAGGGCACAAAGGCGTGATTGGTCGCCTCAGTTGCAGCCACGCTCATCAGGTTCTTTTGGCTGAGAAGCACCGGTTTGGGTGCGCCTGTGGTGCCGGATGTGAAATAAAGGGCGCATTCGTCCTCATCCGACAGCTCAATCTTGATCGGACCTGGTTTTCCTTTCCTTGCGAGATTCTCCAAGGTAGCAAAATCTTCGGAGTCATCTGGTCCTATCACGCTGTAGAGGCGCACTGTATCCAGATCCCCCCGAAGGCTGCTGATGCGTTCCCTGTGCTCTTCATCGAAGAAGAAAGCTGAGGGCTCTGCCACATTAGCGCAGTATCGAAGATCGTCGTCATTGAACCTAAAGTTGAGGGGGACGGCCCAGGCCCCAGTCTTCAACACGGCGAAGTAGACCTCCAGCCAGCGGATGGAATTCCTGCCGAGCAGAAACACCTTGTCTTTCCTCTTGATGCCTTTCTGCAAGAGACTGTCGGCGATTCTTTCTGTTCGGTCGTGGAATTCCTTCCAGCTTATCTCATGGCGAATGCCTGAGAGGGGGTGCACCTCGACAAAGGCAGTGGATTGGGGAGACAGATGCGCAAACTTATATATTACATCAATCAGGTTCATAGGGCTTCCAAATAAAAATTTGTCAGCTATGTTAGAAGAAGCGGAATCAGGGAGCGTATATCGTTCAAACGCTCTATGTTGGCGACGCGCTCACCAATTTCATCAACCTTATCCTTTTGTATCGGCTTTTTGGCATAGGCGATGCAGTCCAGAAAACGGGCCTTGTGTTCCTCCTGTGAGAGCGGGTTGCCTGGGAAGCCTGGCGCGATGTCCATCCGGCGAAAAAATTCGCCCCCATCTTTCATTCGCGCCCTCATATCAACGGGCGTGTGGCCACGGGTCTCCATGGCTGGATCCATGATCACATCCACCCGGCGAAAGATCTTCGTAGCCATTTGGACAAATGAACTGAACGAATTCTTGTTCTATGCTCATCTCAGTCACCTGCCAGGCAGATCCGTGTAAAAGGCCCCGAATGCCCTCCCTTTCAGTCGCTGAGGCTGCACAGACTAAAGGCCATTGCCCGCATCTGCCCCCTTTGCCTCATTCCATCCATGATCCTGGTCACGTATCACGCAAGCATTTTCCTGTCTGTGGTCTAGAGCATGTCAAAAAGTCAGAAAGTCCCTCGAATCATTTGGAAAAAGTCCTGCTGTCTTTGAGTTCCCCTTCATTCATCACAAAAAAGACCTTGCCAGGACTGTCCTCAATGGAAGAGGCTTATTAAGCGCACTTACTATATAATCCAGGACATGTCAACAAAAAGTGGGAAGCTCATAGAACAGAATTGGAAAACGCAAACAGCATTCCAGCCCTTCTTTGCCTGCCATCAAAAAATCCTTGACAGAGGCCCTATTTTTTATTAAAAACCGACTGGTCGTTTTTTTATTATCCACCTTCCCGATGAATGAAACCGTTGGCAGAAGGATCATTAGGAGGAGGCAGGTTTTTTCCATCGCCTTCTTCGCAAAGAGCCTTCTCGTGCCATTTCTATCCCTTAAAGGAGAGGAAAAATGAAACGCGAGACGGACTACGGGCATCCGATCAAGACTTTCTATCATCCCAATGATATTGAAGGCCTGGATTACAACAGGGACCTGGGTGACCCTGGTTCCTACCCTTACACCCGCGGCTATTATCCGGACGGGTATCGAAAGCGAGTATGGACGCAGAGAATGACCGCCGGGCTCGGGTCTTCCAGGCAAACCAACGAGGTGCTCAAGCGGTACCGGGAAATGGGACAACGGGGCGGCATGCTGGTGATTTGCGACAGGACCAATGCGATGCCCATTGATCCCGATCATCCGATTGGCCGGAGAGAGGCGGGGGTCTTGGGATGGCCGGGGGCCTCCCTGTTCGAGTTCGAGCAACTCATGGACGACATCCCCCTGACCGGACAATCCATCACCCTGTTGGGTTCATGCGCCATGTCCTCCATACGGCTGGCCTATATTGTGGCCCTCGCCGAAAAAAGGGGCATCCATCTGAAGGACGTGCACGGCAGTGTAACGGAATACCCTTTCTGCACAACCTTCGGACAAACCGACGCTCAACCTCTGGACCTGGATCTAAAGCTTTGGCTGGATTCTTCCGAGTATATTGTGCGCAACAAGATACGCATGAGATCGGGCATCCTCAGCCAGCACTTTCAGGAATCCGGCGGCAACAATGCACAAGCCCTTGCAGTGGAGATGGCAATGCTCAAGGAGCTTTGCAGCCTGTTGGTCCATGAGCGGGGCCTGGATTTTGACGATGTCGCCTTCTTGCCCTATGAACTGGTGAGCGTAGGTTCACGCTTTTTTGAGGAGATAGCCAAGATCCGGGCGCTTCGAAGGATGTGGGCGAAAATGGCCAAAGAGATATTCAAGGCTAAAAAGGAGAGATCCTGCCATCTGCTCATATCGGTCCACACATCCGGCCGCACTATGACCTATCAACAGCCTCTCAACAATATCGCACGATGCGCTATTCAGACCCTGGCGGGCGCCATCGCGGGTTGCACGGCCATAGACAATGCGTGCCTCGACAATGCCCATGCAGAACCATCGCCCTTGGCAGCCAGGATGTCTCTCAACACCCAACACATCGTGGCCGATGAGACCGGCGTGACTGATGTGGCGGATCCTCTTGCGGGTTCTTACTTTGTCGAATACCTGACCAACAAGGTAGAGGAAGAGGCGTACCAGATTTGGAACGAGATAGAAGAGATGGGCGGAATGATTGCCGCTGTAGAAAAAGGCTTCGTTCAGAAGATGCTGAAGGAATCCGCTCAGGAAAAACACCGGGAGGTGGAAAGCGGAGAACGATTGATCGTTGGAGTCAATGAACTGGTTATCCCCCCGGAAGAAGATTACCAGATTCCCATACAGGAGCTGAAAACCAGCGATTCGGAGGACATTGCGAGGCGTATGGAGGAATGGAAGAAGTCAAGGAATATGCCTTTGATAAACCAAAAAATGGCGCAGCTCTGCGTGGATGCAAAAAAGGAAGATAAATACAACCTGATGCCGTCTATTATCGAGGCGGTCAAGGCCTACGCTACTGCAGGCGAAATCATGGGGGTGATTCGGAAGGCCCGTGGCCTGAGTTATGATCCCTTGCAGGCGATTGATTGCCCTTTTGATCTCCAATGAGGGAGGGTCATCGCAGGCGGGACAACGCTAACCAAGGAGATAAGAGGGGTGCGATATGGGCGAAAGGACGGCCATTAGGGTTCTCGTCACCGTCATCGGCCTTGACGGCCACAGCACGGGCGCCGAGGTCGTAAGCAGGATGCTGATGGATGCTGGCATTGAAGTGGTATATCTGGGAATCTACCAGACGCCGGAGATGATTATTCAGGCGGCCATTCAAGAGGATGTGGATGTCATTGGGATTAGTAGCCACGCCTCGAACTACGGCCAGATTGTTGACCTGCTGGAGCTGCTCAAGAAAAACCATTTGAATAACATCCGTGTCATTTGTGGGGGGACCATTCCAAACCAACAGGTGCAGGAGCTCAAGGAAAAGGGTGTATCCGAGGTTTTTCTACCTCAAAGTACCTCAACATCCATTGTGAACTATATTGTTTCACATGTGAAAAAACCAAAGATGTTGGCTACGTAACCGATCTTGTAGCAAACCGGATTGAAAGCCCTCAGCTATCACCCTTTTTCTCCTTGCCGTGTTCTGTAATCCCATTCAGGAAGACGGTCCAAATCATCTTTGAAAGGATATCGGGCGTGATCGGGCCTTTTGGGTCGTACCAGTGATAAGTCCAGTTACACATGCCAAAGAGTAGAAAGGCCAGTGCTTTCAGGTCTTCAGGTTTAGTATCCATCGAGCCTTCAAAGAATTCAGAAAGGACCTCGGTCACGATTAGATAGTACTTTCTTTCTTTGTCTGCGATCTGCTTGTGATGTTTTGATGAAAGGCAAGAGGCATCATGAAGCAGTGTCTTTGCCTGCGCAATATGATTGGAGTAAAAGGTAATGTGACGCTCGATGATGAATTGCATCTTCAATCGGCTCTCCGGGAGGGCCCGAAGTTGAGATTCCAGGTCTTCCAGGACAAGGTCAATATAATTATCAAGTATAAAAAAAAGAATCTCCTCCTTGCTGTTGAAATAGTGGTAGAGGCCTCCCTTGCTCAACTTCGCCGCAGCCGCAATATCGTTCATATTGGTTTCCAAATATCCTTGCTTATTGAAAGCCCTTGCGGCGGCCTTGCCTATTTCTGTTCGCCTTTTCAGGCCCTTATCAATGTTGTGCTTTGAATTAATCACCCTATTCATCTTCAAGGGAAGGTGGTCTATTATTGAATTGATAAGAATTCCCTTTGTTGGAGGGAAAATATTGATGAAGTGGCCTTGTATGTCAAGGGAAAAATGTCCACAACATATGCGGTTGTTGAGTTAGACTATGGCGACGGGAGTTGTGAAGGGTGTCAAGGGCAGGCAGGGATATCTTTACAACGATGGAGTTTATTGGGTGTTGCGTCTTTTTTGGCTACATCTGGATAAAGTCCTCCGTTGATCCCCATGGCCGTCTGCCCGATCGAACTCGAGGACAGGTTTAAAATCAGGAGGCATAGTCCTCAATGGGATAATCTGGATCTGTGTACAGATAATCCTCACAGGGCGGGACCTGAGAATCTGCCTCCGGCCCATAGGGGCCTACGCCCCGGTGGGAGTAATCTATATGGACATTTTGCTGTGGTGATTTGGCTTTGGGAGGTGTAGGGGGTCTTACCCGCCATACTTCCGGAGGGTTAATCTTTCATAAACCCAGGTGCTTAAGGACTTGTCCGCCTCTGGAGGATTTTTTTGACCTGCCCGCCATTGCCGCTGACACTTTATGATCAAATGCTTCTTTTATCCAATTTACTACACTTTCACTCAGCGCATTCCGCGTAAAGGCGAAGCAGGCGGGTTACTTCCCCGTCCTCTATAAAAGAGATAACCCGCATCCGGCCCTGGCATTTGGGACACGTTAAGGGATCCACCTCCCCGGATCATGTCTGGGACAGGCTCCTATTTTTTGAATGAGCCTTGCCCAATTTTTCCTGTGCTCTTTGGATGATCCATCGGGTTCGAGGATGGAAGGTGTTACGCCGTCCTTGTCCTGCTTTTTTCGTTTATCGCGACTCACATTACTATAATAGCCGCAATAGTCCCGCCTTGCGGGACTCGCCCTTATTTGGAACATGTGGGCACATAGCAGCGAGCCATTCGAGGGCATCAAAGACCTTCTCCTCTTTCCCGTTCCCCGATTGGGGTCGAGGACAGGCTTTGGACCGGTAAAAGACCTTGGATTCCTCCGGAATATAGGTCATTTCCTGGCCCAGACCGATAACCAATAATATATTCTTGAAAAGCCATACTTAGAATAGTACATAGTCTGAGCTACAACAGGTAAACGAGTCGAACCAGGGCGGGCTCTCCTGCGAAAAGGAGGCGCGGATGATGTACCGGGCCACGTTCTCAATAGCCTCCTCACCGGGTTGAATTCTTGGCCCACAATACACATTGAACCCGGAATGCCGGCAGCCCATTATCATATCGATCAGATCTTCGCTGTCGTATGGATGAGAGAAGACCGTGAACGAAACCGGGCCTCTCGTACATGTCGAGGAAGATATCCTGCCCCCGTATCTGGAATGCGTTGTTGAGCGCTCCCTGCCAGTTTAGATACCCGTGGATTGTTCCTCACTCAGACTCGATGATATCCACTTGCCCGAGAAGTTCCTCCACAAAGGGCCCATTAAGGAGTGTTCTATGTCCAGCTGTGCATCCTCCTCTACGGAGAGCGTATTTCCAGGTTCTAAAACGGGCCAGCGATCCGGAGCGGAGCGGAGTGTCAGGCCAAACACCTGGGCATACGCCCGTAGCAACCGGAAATGGTCGCCAGATCATCCTCGTAAGCCCTATCCCAGTAAGGAACCTGTGGAAAGCGTTTAGTCAGCTCAGGCTTCATCCTCTTCAGGCTCTCATACTGATATATGGGATCTTTATGCCACCGCTCTGTAAAATCAACTCCGCACCTCTTGTGAAACCATGCCGGCTCAAATCTCAGCGATACCCTCATGGCCGACTCAGTCCCGTCAGTCGGCTCTTTCCGAGCAGGGGCACTGATCGGTATGTAGTTCCGCAATTGTAAGATTGCCATTCGTTTTCCACCTGAAACTTTCTACAATCACCTCACTCGCCTTTGCCAGGATGCCTCGTGCAGAAGTGCGGTGAGCTTCACTACGCGCAGTCCATAGGCGTACGCGCTGCTTGC
>Ga0315550_1001726_pt1 | contig 13451 bp, 13 predicted proteins | sample SalMarSW160190MG_2_FD_203100 | JGI IMG/M metagenome (GOLD analysis project Ga0315550, IMG submission 203100) | Salt marsh sediment microbial communities from the Plum Island Ecosystem LTER, Massachusetts, United States - Salt Marsh Sediment SW1601-90 ... | reverse complement strand
TTTCCCGCAAGGCCCATCGCGCCCTTCCGGCAGGGGTCGCGGGATGACATAGAGAAAGGCGAGCCAAGACGAGCTGCGGAGAACGCCCATGCCTGCCAAAGAAGACTTCGGCATCCGCCCCGGCGAAGTCACCGTCGACCTGCCGGCCCAGCCCGACGCTGGCATCTATTTCATCGGCCGCATTCACACGCCATGGAAGAAACGCGCGGACTGCCCCAAGAACGCGCGCGGATCCGACTCCGTCTGCACGGTCGAGCTCGATGCGCGCTTTGTCCCCGGCCTCAAGGATGTCGAGACCTGCTCGCACCTGGTGCTGCTCTACTGGATGGACAAATCGCCGCGCAATCTGGTGGTGCAGAACCCCGGCCATCATGGCACGCAGTTCGGTACCTTTGCGTTGCGCTCGCCGGCACGGCCCAACCCGATCGCCATGAGCGTGGTGAAGCTGTTGGGCATCAAGGGTGGCAAGCTCTCGGTGGTCGGACTCGATTGCCTCGACGGCACGCCGCTCCTCGACATCAAGCCCTATTTCCCCTCCACCGACAGCGTGCCGCAGGCCGTGGTGGGCTGGCGCAACAAGGATTGATGGCGCGGGCGCGGCCCGCCAAACGCAAACCGCCGCTTCCGGTTCCCCCGCCTGACACGATTTTGAGCCGGAACCTTTGAACCTTCCCCGCCATTTTCCCGACGAACTCATCGCGTTACGGAAATGCGGAGGCTGGCCATGTCGCGCAAACTTGTTTACGGCTCGCTCGCCGCGTTGATCGCTGCCGCTGCATTCGCCTGTAGCAGCGCGCAAGCACAGCAACTCGCCTACTTCACGCCCGCGCCGCAGCGCCTGATCGCGCCGCCGCCGGCCCCCGCGGCCGCGCCGGGCACCTCGGAAAATGCCCACGACGACGCCACCATCACCGACGAGAACGCGCAACTGCCGCGCCGCTTCCAGACCCAGGTGGTGGACTACCCGAGCGATCAGCCGGTCGGCACCATCATCGTCGATACGCCGCACACTTATCTCTATTACATTCTCGGCCACGGCAAGGCGATCCGCTACGGCATCGGCGTCGGCCGCGCCGGCTTCACCTGGTTGGGTGTGAAAACCATCGTGCACAAGCGCGAATGGCCCGACTGGTATCCGCCCCCGGAGATGATCAAGCGCCAGCCTTATCTGCCGCGCATGATGGCCGGCGGACCCGGCAATCCGCTCGGCTCGCGCGCGCTCTATATCGGCGGCACCGAATACCGCATCCACGGCACCAACGACCCGACATCGATCGGCAAGGACGTGTCGAGCGGCTGCATCCATCTCACCAACGACAACGCCATCGATCTCTACAATCGCGTGAAGGTCGGCGCCAAGGTGATCGTGCTGCCGCAGAATGGCGGGCCGATCCGGCAGGCCGCCGTTCCCGTGCACGACTGGCAGGCGAAGACCACCGCCGCGAGCGCCGCCAGCCAGCCTGCGGCCGATATCCGGCCGGCACCGGCACGCCGCCAGCACCTGAGCTGGAATGCCGTGCCCGCCAACGGGCTTTACTGAATTTCCCCGCTCCTCCCCGACTTGGCCCGGCCGTCGCGCCGGGCTTTTCTTTGCGCGCCGTGGTCAAGTCCCGGCTTGCGCTATATCCTCGCGCGCGCCACGAACTGGGAGATGAGCTCATGCGCATAGCAGTTATGGCGGCGGGCGCGGTCGGCGGCTATTTCGGCGCGCGCATGCAGGTGGCCGGCCACGACGTTTTCTTCATCGCGCGCGGCGCCCATCTCGACGCGCTGCGCCGAAACGGCCTCACCCTGGAAAGCCTGCATGGCGACCTGCATCTGCCCAAGGTCAACGCCACCGACAAGCCGGCCGAGGTCGGCCCGGTCGATATCGTGCTGTTCGCGGTCAAACTGTGGGACACCGAGAGCGCCGCCGAACAGGCGCTGCCGCTGCTCGACCCCAACACCCGGCTCATCACGCTGCAGAACGGCGTCGACAGCTATGAGCGCATCGCCCCCATCGTCGGCGCCGAGCGCGCCATCCCCGGCGTCACCTATGTCGTCACCGTGATCGACCGCCCCGGCGTTATCAAGCAGACCAGCACGTTCCAGGCGATCATTTGCGGCACCATCGACGGCCGGCCGGACCCGGCTTTGCAAGCCTTCGTCGATGCCGCCAAGGTTGCCCGCATCGACATCACGCTGTCGCCCCATATCCAGAGCGACCGCTGGCAGAAGTTCATCTTCCTGTCGGCGACGTCGGGCGCCACCTCGGTCACCCGCTCGACCATGGGCCCGATCCTGGCCGATCCCGACACCCGCGCCCTGTTCCGCAACCTCATGGCCGAGACTTTCGCGGTCGGCCGCGCCAAGGGCGTCGCGCTCGATGACGACTACGTGAACCAGCGCATGGCCTTCGCCGACAAGAACGTGCCGGCGAGCATGAAGGCCTCGATGGCCAACGATCTCGACCGCGGCAACCGGCTCGAGCTCGATTGGCTGGCCGGCCGGGTATCGCAGCTCGGTCGCGAGCTCAACGTGCCGACGCCGGTCAACGACACCATCTACGCGGCCCTCAAGCTGTACCGCTTCGGGTCGGCGAAATAGCCCACACGCATGCATGCCCTGGCCGTCGCGCAACTGCTGATCTTGCTCACTCTGGCGAACGGCTCGCCGGTCGTCGCGAAATTGGTCTTGCGCGATCGATTTTCCATGCCGCTTGACGGCAACCGGAAATTCATCGACGGCAGACCGCTGTTGGGCCCGGCCAAGACGATCCGCGGCATCCTGGTCGCAATCGTCGTGACGGCGGCCAGCGCGCCCTTGCTCGGACTCAATCTCGAGATCGGCCTCCTGGTGGGCGCGGCCGCCATGGCTGGCGACCTGCTGTCAAGCTTTCTCAAACGCCGCCTGGGTCTGGCGCCCAGCAGCCGGGCGACCGGCCTCGATCAAATACCCGAATCGCTCTTTCCGCTGCTCGCTTGCCGGCAGGCGCTTGCCTTGACCGCCGTGGATATCGTGGTTGGCTGCGGTGTGTTCTTTGCCTGCGAGCTGCTGCTCTCACGGCTGCTTTTCCGCCTGCACCTGCGCGAACGTCCCTATTGATCGGCGACGCGCCAAATATGGTGCAAAGTAACTTCCGGCAGGCAGTTAAGGCGAACTGGGACGATCACCGTTCCGGCGCCGACCGACGTGTAGCCGGACATTTCATGGTACTTCCAGGCGCCCGAACCCAGGCGTCGGGGCAGCACCGAATCCAGCGTAACGGGGATCGACCCCGGCAGGCAGATTTGGCCGCCATGGGTGTGGCCGCTGAGGATCAGATCGAAATCGGCATGCGCGGCCTGGCGGTAGATCTCCGGCGTGTGCGAAAGCAGAATGGAAAAACCGTGAGTCGGAATATCGGCAGCCGCCTTCTCGATATTGTCGACCCGATAATAATGGGCGTCGTCGATGCCGGCCAGGTAAATGCTTTGACCATTACGCGATAGCGTCTCGCATTCGTTGAGCAGCATGCGGATTCCCATCTCTTCGAGGCCCGGGACCATGCAGATCGTGTCATGGTTCCCTAGCACCGCGTACACTGCGCCGCGCAGGCCGGCGCGCAATTGCTGCATGACGGAAAGGACGGCCTCATATGGCCCGTAGGTCGCGCCGCGATAATCTCCGGTCAGCACGCAGACGTCATAGTTCAGTTCCGGCAGCAGCTGCGCCAGTTGGCGCATCGCCCCTTCACTGACGTCGGCGTGGAGATCACTGATCTGCAGGAGAATGAAGCCGTCAAAGGCCGGCGGCAATGCCGCGAAATGAACGTGGTTGTGCCTCACCTGGATGCGCTGTGCGTTGCGCTGCCCGCGCCAATAAAGCCCCGCCAGCTTGAGCGCCGCCCGCATCAACGAATGAATGGAATACCAGTTCTCGATATGGAAGAAGTTGAGGCCTTGGCCGAATATTTGCGCCTCATGATCCCTTTCGATGCCCAAGCGTTGCCTTGCGTGCAAACGCCCCAGCCGTCGTTCCAATTTGCCGAGGACATCATCATTCATGGCGAGTCGCCGCAACATCGGGCCCTTGCATCCATGCCGAAGCTGCACCGATTGGGCAAGTGCTGACGGCGGGCGTTACCCGGTCAATGTTGATAGAATGCGCGGCATGTAGCCGTAGACAAACAGCGCGGCGAGCGCCACCAGGAAGACGATCGACAGCACATTGCCGATCCGTTCCGGACGCTCCTGCGCTTGATCGGTGCTGTCCATCATGATCTCCGTGTGGCCGGAAGGCGCAATGGCCTAGTCTCGTCAGACCAACCGATAGCGCTGTCGGCGCTCCAGTGGCAAGCCGCCCGGCCCGCCGCGACCATATGCAACGGCCGGGCTTGTTTCGGCAAGGGCGGCGCGTGATGATCGCGGCCTAACCGCAGGAGGCCGCCATGCCCTCCATCGTCATGCTTTCGGCCCTATGCTTGGGCATCCTGCTCGCCCAGGGCACACCGGCACAGCCGGTCAACATGAAATCGACCGCGCCGGAGAAGATGCTGCCGCCCGGCGAGGCCAAGAAGATGCGCGCCTGCGACGAAAAGGCCATGCGGCAGAAAATCCCCATGGAGCAGAAGGCCGACTTCGTCAAGAAATGCATGGCGGAGATGAAGTAGCCGGATCATACAAATTTCGGGATCGGCCCGCGCTGTGGCGTGGTGCAGGGTAGATCGACAAATCGCTCGTCGACATAGCACCAGCCCCAACCTTCGGGCGGATCGTAGCCCTCGATGATCGGATGGCCGCTGGCGTGGAAATGCTTGGTGGCGTGGCGGTGGGGCGATGAATCGCAGCAGCCGACATGGCCGCAGGTGCGGCACAGCCGCAAATGCACCCAGGGCGAGCCGATCTTCAGGCATTCCTTGCAGCCGAGCGCTCGACGTCACGCTGCGGACGCCGGCGACGTGCACACATGTTCTCTTGCTCATCGCCGCGCCGCCTGCTTGCCGACCGAAGGCGGCAGCGTCGCCGCATTGATGCCGGCACCGACAAGCGCCAGCGCGCCGGCGGCGGCGAGCCCCGCCTGAAGCCCCAACGAATATGACGCCACGCCGGCGGAGAGCGCAATGCCGGCGAGTTGCGCGATCCGGCTCACCGCATTGTTGATGCCGGAGGCGAGCCCCTCGTCGTCATTGCCGACGCTGGACAGCACCGTAGCGGTGAGCGGCCCCACCAGCACGGCGAAGGAAATGCCGAGCAGCGCCATCGGCGCCAGCACGCCGAGCGTGAGCGAGGCCGTCTTGCCCAGCGCGAACAGCGCGAAGGCGAGCGCGGCGCCGAGCGGTCCGGCGATCAACATCGTCCGCGCGCCGAACTTGTCGGCCAGCGCCCCGAACGGCCGCGACAACAGGCCGACGCCGAGCGTGAACGGCAGGAACGCCAGCCCGGCGTCGGTCGGCGGCAAAGCGCGGCGGTCGATGAGATCGAAAGACAAGAGGAAGAACATGATCGACAGCCCGCCATAGATCATGAGCGTCGCCAGATTCAATCCGACAAAGGCGCGATTGCCCATAAGCCGCGGCGGCGTCATCGGCTCTGCGCTCACGCCTTCCCACCCCGCGTAGCCGGCAAGCGCGGCAAGCCCGAGCCCCGCGGCAACGGCGATGGCAAGGCCGCCGGCGGCACCGCCGTGCGGGTCGATCTCGCTCAGCGCCCAGGCGAGCAGCGCCAGCGCGCCGGCGAGGATGGCCGCGCCGACAAGATCGAAATGGCGCGGCTCGCGCCGGTCGGCCGGCGCAAAGCAAAGCAGCAGCGCCACCGCGATCAGCGCCAGCGGCGGATTGATCGCGAAGACCCATGGCCAGCCAAAGCTTTCGGTCAGCCAGCCGCCCAGTACCGGACCGCCGGCGGTGGTCAGCGCGGAGGCCGCCGCCCATACGCCGATGGCGCGGTTGCGTTCTTCCTTGGGATAGGTCGCGCCGATCAGCGCCAGACTCGACGGCGTCAGGATCGCCGCCGAAATCCCTTGCACCACGCGGGCTGCGATCAGCCAGCCGACCGAAGGCGCCATGCCGCAGGCCGCCGACGCCAATCCGAAGCCGAGGCAGCCGATCGCCAGCATGCGCGCCTTGCCGTAGGCGTCGGCGAGCGCGCCGCCGACCAGCGTCAGCGCCGCCAGCGCCAGCACATAGCCATTGAGCACCCACTGCACCGCGGCAAGATCGGCACCCAACGAGGCGCGCAGGCGTGGCAACGCGACCGTGAGCGCCGAGCCGTCGATGAAGGCCATGGCGGAGGCGAGCACGCAGGCCGCCAGCACCATGCGCCGCCGCGGCAGCGCGACCTCGCGCTTGAGTAGGCGCGGACACGGCTCGGCATCGATGATGCCGCGGTCGCACGGCTCGACGAAAGGCTGCGCCATAATGCTGCACGCTTTCTGTTGCCTAGTTTGTAACAGCACCATGGTCTCACGTTGAGCCAAATGCGCTAATGTCACGCAGCAGTGAAGGGTGACATCCAAGCTGGCGTGCAGGAAGGCGAGCGCTTAGGATTCCGCATGCACGAATCGACGGGGCCGGCAAGCATGCTCGACACCATCATCTATTACGCCAGCGCGCCGATCCGCCTGTTCGGTCGTTCGCGCCGCTTCCGTCTGCTGCTCGGCGCGCTGGTCCTGCTCGTCGCCGCCTTTTACGGCACGCTGTGGGCGCTCGACCTCTTCCTGCCCGAACGCCCGCCGCCCGCCTTCGCCAAGCTGCCGGCACCGCCGCCGCTGCCGCCGATGTCGCGCACCTCGGAGGTGGTGGCGCCGGTCGCCGTCGCGCTCAGTGCCATCCGCAACCGGCTCGACGCCACGGCGCCGCACGAATTTGCCGGCAAGAGCGATAATCCGGTCAGCCAACTGCTCCGCCAAGCCAAGATCGGCCTCACCGTGTCGCGCGGCTCGATGTCGGTTGGCGGCGCCAATGACGCGCTCACGGTCGTGACGCCGCTCACCGGCACCATCCACATCACCGGGCAGCTTGGTAGTGCCGCCGGCCAGGCCGTTGGCGGCATCGGCGGCGCAATCGGCGGGCTGCTCGGCGGCTCGGTCGGCAAGCAGATCGAGACGCTGGCGACCAAGGCCTTCGACCAGACCACCAATTTCCGCGGCAAGGTAGTGGTGACCGCTCGCCCGCAGCTCCTGCCCAACTGGCGGCTGGATCCGCGTGTCGCAATCGCCAGCATCGATCTCAACGACACCAGCGTCACGATCGCCGGCATAAAGGTCAATCTCGCTGGCGACGTAAAACCGATGCTCAACCCGGCCATCGAGGGCCAGATGGAAGCGCTGGAAGGGCGGCTGCGCAACGATCCCTTCATCGAGCGCGCGGCGCGCGCGCAATGGGCGAAGATATGCCGCTCGATCCCGCTTGGCGGCGGCGACACCGGCCTGCCCAAGCTGTGGCTGGAAGTGAAGCCGACCAAGGCATTCGCCGCCCAGCCGAGGATCGACGGCAAGGCGGTGACGCTGACCATCGGCGTGCAGTCGCAAACGCGCATCGTGCCGGCCGCGACCAAGCCGGACTGTCCGTTTCCGGCTGCGCTCGACCTCGTGCCGGAGACCGCGCAAGGCAAGCTCGACGTCGGCCTGCCGATCGATGTGCCGTTCAGCGATCTCAACCGGCTGCTGGAAGCGCAGCTCAAGGGCCACCATTTTCCCGAGGACCGCAATGGACCGGTCGATGTCGAGGTGCGCGGCGTGCACGTCGCGGCCGCCGGCGACCGCCTGCTGATCGCGTTGAAGGTGAAGGCGCGCGAGAAGAAGAGCTGGTTTGGCTTCGGTACCAACGCCACCGTCTATGTCTGGGGCAAGCCTGCGCTCGACGCGGGGAAGCAGACCTTGCGCCTCACCGACATTTCGCTCGCGGTCCAATCGCAGGCGACCCTGCTCGGCGCCGCCGCCCGCGCGGCGCTGCCCTATCTGCAGCAGGCGCTGGCCGAGCGGGCGGTGGTGGACTTGAAGCCCTTTGCCGCCGATGCGCGGCAGAAGATCGCCGCCGCGCTCACCGACTTCCAGGCACCGATCCCCGGCGCCCGCGTCGACGCCAGCGTCGACGAATTACGCCTCACCGGCATCGCGTTCGACGCGCACACGCTACGCATCGTCGCGCAAGCGCGCGGCACGGTGAAGGCGACGGTAAGCAACCTGCCGAAGATGTAGGCGGTGAGCTCCTGCACCACTTAGAAATAGTCTGGGCGAGGTCAAGGACGCAAGCGTGAGAAATGCCCGCCCCGGACTCGCGCTGCTGCGTTCCGCGCAGCGCCGCTACGCCTCTTTCCTCGATTGCAGCAACTGATCGAGATCCCGGATTAATTGCGCCAATCGGTTCTCATGCTCGCGGACTTCGTCGGTCATCTGAAAGGCGTTGTCTTCGCGGCTCGCGTTGTTCTGGCGCGCTTCATCGGTTCGCAACGGGCGACGCGCCGGGTAATCGCTTGCGGCTGGCACCAGGGAGAGATGCAAATCGTCGATGAACTGTTCCCGAGCGTTGACGGATCCATGCGGTTGCCGATCGGCGCGTAACTCATGCTCGTGTCGATCGTCAATCCAATCAGCCTCGGGGTGATCGATGATCACTCGCCGGCCACGCCGCGCGGCAAGTTTCAGCAGGAAGCGATACAGGAGGCCGGCCGCAGCCAGACCAAGCGCGACGGTGAGTAGTATTTCCACGAGCGGCGCTGCAGGAGAGGCCGCGGTCTTGACGGCGTGGGCGGTCGATACACCGCTTCGAGCTGTGTCCCCAGGGTCAATGGGCTTCCGAGCGTCTGCGGGAGGTGGAACGGAGTCCGCGTGGGCATCGCTCGGAACCAAATCGGGCTGCTGTGCCTTGACCGTCGCGACCGCTGGGGGATCGGGCCATACGATCGTCGCGGCGGGCGCCACTGCAGCCGCCTGAGTGCTGGTCTGCGATGACGCGTTTGCTAGCGGAGCGGGAGCCTCCGGAATTGACGGCGCCGCATTTCCCTGAACGCTTTGCTGGACAGGTTCGTGCATTGTCGCGCTGCTTATTGGCGCTGGCTGCGGTTTGGGCGGCGGCAATGGTGGAGTGCTATCACCTGACGTGGTCGCAGGCTTCTCGATTGCACTAGCGTGTGTGGCCGGCGCCGCTGCCGATGCACCCTGCGCAGCTGTGCGTTGCGCCGGCGGGTCCAACGCACGCAAGAACCAGCACTTGCGCCCTTTCGCTCGATCCGTGTGATAGTACCAGTGGCTGCCCTTCGGCGTGGCGGAATTCGGTGCAGTAAGACAATCATCCGCGCGTGCAGGATTCATTGGCGCTCCGATGCCCACGCCCCACACGAGAAGCGGAACAGCAAGCGCAATCGATCGGATTGAGATGATTTGGCTTGACATGTCGCCTCCACCACTGAACCCGCGAAAATGTCTATGCAAAATTCGATTGCAATGCGTCACAATTGTGGGCGCAGAGGGACCTTTCCAAGACAGGATTTGATCGGGTCAAAATTGCAGCGCGCGGTGCTGGGAAATGATGAAGAGCAGGCCGTCACCCGAAGCGCCCACGAGCTATTTTGTGACCGCAGGCCGGAAGTTCGTAGATTCAGATTTCATACGGACCGCGACCGAAATCGTTAACACTCTTTAGTTTAGTTGTGATGTTGCAGGCTGCGAACGGTCGCGGTGGACCAACGACGGACGAACGCCCCGTGGGAGAGGCAAAGAGAGTTCGTGGCGTCGCCGCGCCTCAACCGCCGTCTTGCCGCCAGGTCAGCGCCGAGGTCGCCGCGTAGTTCCACACCACGCTCATCGCCGCTCCCGCCAGGCCAGCAAGCCACCATACGGCGTGGTCGGCGAACAGCGCGCTGGCGATGCCGACATTGGCGAGCGCGCCGATGCCGCAGATCGCGCAGAACGAGGCGAGCCCGTAAACGAATTTCCAACCTGTCAGCCGCCGGTCGCGATAGGTCAACATATTGTTGAGCGTGAAATTGCCGACCATGGCGACGCCGGTGGCGAGGCCCTGCGCGGCCGCGAACGGCATGTGCACGAGATTGAGCCCCATCCACAGCACCACGAGATGGTTGATGAGGCCGCTGCCGCCGACGGCGAGGAACATCAGGAAGCGCACCGGCACGATATGGCCGATCAGCTTGTCGGCAAGCAGCATCAGATATTCGATGCCGATCATGGCGTCGAACTTGCTCTCGCCGGCATGGCGGGTGCGGAACTCGAACGGCAATTCGCGCGCGCGCAGGGGCCGTGGCGAGGAGGCGAACAGGTCGACCAGGATCTTGAAGCCGATACCGGAAAGGTTGCGCAGCGCGTCGGCGAAGGCCTCGCGCCGGATCATGAAGAAGCCGCTCATCGGATCGTTGACCGGCACGCGCAGCAGCTTGCGGCCGAGCCTTGTTGCCAGCGCGCTGATGCGGGCGCGGCCAGCGTCCCAGTCGCCGACGCCGCCCTCATCGACATAACGGCTGCCGACCACGATATCGACCGGCTCGTTCTCCAACAGCGCCAGCATGCGCGGCAGCAGCGTCTCATCGTGCTGCAAATCGGCGTCGATCACCGCCACATAGGGCGCGGTGCTCGCCTGCACGCCCTCGACGAAGGCGGAGGCGAGGCCGCGCCGGCCGATGCGGCTCAACAGCCGCACGCGGCGATCGTGCTGGGCCAGCCAACATACCACCTCGGCGGTGCCATCGGCGGAATCGTCGTCGACCACGATCATTTCCCAATTGCGCTCGTTGAGCGTCGCGCACAGCAGATTGTAGAGCGGGATGACATTGTCGCGCTCGTTGCGCGTCGGCACGATCACCGAGAGGTGCGGGCCCGGTTGGGTATGCGCCAGCCGTTCGAGCAGCGGCGCGCGCGCGGCATCGGCAGGCAACGATTTCGGCGCCAGCTCGGATGCGGGCACTGCGCTCATCGCACGACCTCCGTGCCGTTTGCCGTGCCGATGCGTACGTGCACGACCGCGACATCGTCGGCATAGACGCGCTTCCAGCCCTTGAGCCGATCGAGCAGGCCGTTGGCCGGCGTGTCGGGCGTCAGCAGCGTGGCGTTGATGTGATAATCGGAAAGCAGCCGCAGGAATCCGCCGACATCCTGCAGCCTGACCGCGCGGTCATGGCGCAGCACGAAGTCCTTGCCGTAGAGCTCGGTACGCCCGTCGATGAAGGGCGCCATGTGCTCGAAAATCAGATAGCCGCCGAAGTCGTAGCTGTTGAGGATGTGCGTCTTGCCGGAGGCCTTGACCGCCGCAACCGCGGCGATCGGCGCAATCGAGGCACGCGGTGCATAGTGCAGCGCCCGCGGCAGCGCCACGCTCACCGCGATCAGCGCCACCGCCAGAGCGAGCATGGGCAGCGCCTGGCCGCGCTCGATCGGCTCCGCCTGCCCAAGCTGCGGCGCCAGCGGCGCGGCGACGAGGAGCGGCGCCAGCAGGCCGAGCATGTCGCCGTTGCGGCTGTGCGCCAGCGCCATGTGCACGAGGCCGAGCAGCAGCAGCAGACGGATCGGCGGCAGGCGCAGGCCGCGATAGAGGGCGAAGCCGAAGCCGGCCAGCAGGACGAGTTCGAAGCCGGCGAGCTTGCCGAAGTCCTGCGGCTGCCATTCGCCGATCAGCGCCAGCGCGGGGCCGAGCCCGAGGATGCGCTCCGTCACCAGGATCGACTGCGGCCCATAGGGCGTCAGGCAGGCGGCGGCGATCGCCGCCAGGCCGAACAAGCTCCAGCGCAGCGCAACACGCCTGCGCTCGGCGACCGGCGCCGCCCACACGGCCTCGAACGCGAGCGGCGTGACGAAAACGAGGCCGAAGGTGAAGCCGCCGTGCAGGTTCGCCCACAACGTCATCAACGGCAACAACGTGAAGGACGGTGCACGACGTGCATCGAGCGCGCGCACCAGGCCGGCGACCCAGGCCACCATCACCGGCAGCGCCAGCACATGCGGCCGCGCCAGCATGTGCGGCGAGGCGAGCACGAAGCCGCCGGCGACCATGACCAGCGCCGGCGCCGGCGCCAGCTTCTCGGTGAGGAAGCGCGTCAGCAGGCCGAAGGCGGTTGCGATCGCGGCGGCGCTTGCCAGCACCACGCCGCTCCAGCCGGCGAGCGCATAGACCTCGGCGAAGGCGACCTGCGCCAGCCACTGGCTGGAAATCCAGGGCCTGCCGGCCATGGTGAAGGAATAGACGTCGACATGCGGAACATGACCTTGGGTCATGATCCAGTTGCCGACCGCGATCTGCCAGAAGCTGTCGGGGTCGGCGAGCAGCCTGCCGCCGAGCGCCAGCAGCATCAGGTAGCAGCCCGCCGCCACGGCGAGCGCCGTGGGCAGGCGCCAGCGCGCGGCCGTTTTCACATCGTCGGCGAGCGAATAGGCCATTCCGGCGGTTCCCTCCGGGGCTGCGCCGCCAGTAGACCGCGCAAGGCATAATTGTCGGTAAATACCGGCCTTTCTTCTTTACCTCCCCCCTGAAAGGGCGCTCCGTTCGTCCCAAAAAGGGGCGGTTGGCGCAGAACCGGCCCGTCCTGGCGCGCATTGACAGGCGGGGTGCCGCACTTAGATTAGGCACCTGTTCCGAGGGGAGCCCCGGCGAGGGGCTGAGAGACCGCTATCGCGGCGACCCTTTGAACCTGATCCGGGTCATGCCGGCGAAGGGACTGGACACTCGATGGACCCAGCACTGACGATTGCGAGGCTGCTCGGGCCGGTGTTGTCCGTCGTCGGCATCGGCATGCTGGCGAACGGGACCACCTACCGCGCCATGGCCGGCCAGTTCCTGGGCACCTATCCCTTGATCTACATCTCGGGAATTCTGGCGCTTACCGCCGGTCTCGCCATCCTCAACGCGCACCACCGCTGGACGCCCGACTGGCGCAGCCTGATCACCGCGCTCGGCTGGCTTTTCACCGGCGCCGGCACCTTCCGCATCCTGGCGCCGCAGTTTGTCACCTACGTCGGCCACGCGATCGGCCCGGGCACCCGCTTCTTTGCCGTCGCCGGCATTATCCTGCTCGCGCTCGGCGGCTTCATCACCTTCAAAGGCTATGTGGCTGAGGCGGCCGAGGCGCCGCTTCGCCGATCGGAGAAAAAACCATGAACAAGCCCGTCACCGCCACCGATCTGGTCACCCCGAAAGTCACGACGGGTCCGCTGCCGGCCTCGAAGAAGGACTATTCCTCGCCCGCGAGTATGCCTGATCTCCGTGTACCTCGGCGCATGATCGAGCTCGACGCGTCGTCCGGCGAGCCGCCGCTGCCGGTCTACGACACGACCGGCGTCTACACCGATCCGGCGGTCACCATCGACGTGGAAAAGGGCCTCGCCCGCAGCCGTATCGAATGGGTGAAGGAACGCGGCGGCGTTGAGCAGTACGAAGGCCGGCCGATCCAGCCCGTGGACAACGGCAATGTCACCGGCGCGCATCTCGCCCGGGATTTCCCCAACACGCCGAAGCCTTACCGCGCGCTCGATGGCAAGCCGCTGACCCA
>Ga0315550_1001722_pt1 | contig 13472 bp, 8 predicted proteins | sample SalMarSW160190MG_2_FD_203100 | JGI IMG/M metagenome (GOLD analysis project Ga0315550, IMG submission 203100) | Salt marsh sediment microbial communities from the Plum Island Ecosystem LTER, Massachusetts, United States - Salt Marsh Sediment SW1601-90 ... | reverse complement strand
CCTCGGCTGTTGTGTCTGCCATCATCCCTCCAAGAGTCCCCGGGTTGTGTTGGCGCGTCTCTCTCCGCCAACTTTTGTATGCCATTCGCTATTGTAGCATAGAAGATCCCACAGCTCAAAGGCCGAGTCTCGTGCCTGGCAGCAACATGGGACCACGTCGCTCACTTGCTGGAGGAGTGGTGTACTCGGTATGGCATCACGACTCGAGTGTCCAGAGCGAGCCTGACTTCTCTACGTGTGTATACGCCATGTGGGGATTTCAGGGGCGGCACTCGGCCGCGCAAGATGTCCGTAGCGAACACTTCTCGTCCGCACGCGGCAGTGCGTTGCTAGATGGCAAGATCCGAGCAATGCGCTCGACCAGCGCACTGTCACGATCAGAGGCCGCGCTGCCGGGCGCGATTTGCCCTCACACCTGGCAGGTTTGGGAAAACCTGCCAGGTGTACGTCTCATCTACCGCGTGTAGGGGTCTGCCGCGTCGCGCAGCCCATCCCCCAGAAAGTTGAACGAGAGCACCGCCAGGACGATCACCACCCCCGGCGCCAGCAGCCACGGCGACAGCGCCACCGCGCTCAACTGCTGTGCTTCCTGCAGCATCACCCCCCAGCTCACCACCGGCGGGCGCAGCCCCACGCCGATAAAGCTCAGCGAGGTCTCACCCAGGATCATGCCCGGGATGGCCAAGGTCACCGAGGCGATGATGTAGCTCAGGAAGGAGGGCACCATGTGACGGACCACGATGCGGAACTCGTTCGAGCCTGCCAGCTTGGCCGCCATCACGAAATCTTCCTCGCGCAGCGAGAGGAACCGGCTGCGTACCACGCGCGCCATTCCCGTCCAGCCGACGAGGGAGAGGATCACCGTGATCCCAAAGTAGACCTTGATCGCCGACCAGAAGGGTGGGACGGCAGCACTGAGCGCCATCCACAAGGGCAGCGTAGGCACCGAACGTAGGAACTCGATCAGGCGCTGCGAGACAGTGTCAAAGATGCCGCCATAGTAGCCGGAAAAGCCCCCGATCAGGATGCCCAGGATCAGGCTGGTAAAGACGCCGACCAGGCCGATGGAGAGCGAGATGCGCGAACCGCTGATCAGGCGCGAAAGGATGTCGCGGCCCATGCGGTCGGTGCCGATCAGGTAGAGTGGACCGGCATTATCCACGGTGCCGATCAGGTGCACGTCACCCGGAAAGAGGCTCCACATCTTGTACGGGTCACCCTTGGCAAAGAGCGTGACCTTGTACTTGATGGCGGTGTCGGTCGTGTAGGTGCGCCGGTAGCTGACCGGGTCGATCTGCTGCTTCACGCCGTAGACAAAGGGTGTGGTCAGGCCGTTCTCGTCTACAAAGTGGATCGCCTGTGGCGGCATAAAAATCAGCTTGGGGTCATAGTGCAGCGGGTCATAGGGCGCAAAGAACTCGGCAAAGATGGCCATCAGGTAGAACACGATCAGGATAATCCCGCCGGCGATGGCCATCTTGTGCTTCTGGAAACGCCACTTCATCAGTTGCCACTGTGAGGCGACGAAAATGCGGTCCTGGTCCTTGACGGTGAGCGCGTCCTGGATCTCACTGCTGGGCCTGCCCAGGGTCTCGTTACTCTCAGCCATACGAACGCTCCTACTCTGTCAGGCGGATGCGCGGGTCGAGCCACGCCAGCAGAATGTCAGAGACAAAGGTGCCGATCACGGTCAGCGCACTCAGCAGCAGTAGAAAGCTCCCGGCGAGGTACATGTCCTGTGACTGCAAGGCCCGCAGCATCAGCGGTCCCGTGGTCTGCAGGCCGAGCACGATCGAGACGATCGTCGTGCCCGAGATCAGTCCGGGCAGTGCCCAACCGACGGTGCTGACAAAGGGGTTGAGGGCCACGCGCACCGGGTACTTGAAAATCACCTTGCGCTCGCTCAGTCCCTTGGAACGCGCCGTGACCACGTAGGGCTTGTTCAGCTCGTCGAGCAGGTTGGCACGCATCGTCCGGATCAGGCCGGCGGTAGAGCCGACGCTGATCACGAACACCGGGACCCACAGGTGCTTGAACAGGTCGAGGAGCTTGGCCCAGCTCCAGGGGGCTTCCTGGAACTGCCTGGAAAAGAGCCCGGCGGCATTATAGTTGAACAGCTTGAAGATGGCATAGAGGGCCACCAGCGCCAGCAAAAAGTTGGGGATGCCGCGGCCGATAAAGGAGATGGCAGTAAAGATATAGTCTCCGGCCGAGTACTGGCGGATGGCAGAGTAGATGCCGACGGGAAAGGCGATCACCCAGCCGATCAGCAGCGTGGTCAGGGAGATGGCAAAGGTCAGGCCGATGCGGGTGCCAATCAGTTCCTTGACCGGGCGGTCCCACTCAAGCGAACGGCCCCAGTCGCCGTGAAGGATGTTGTTCATCCAGCGTAGATAGCGCACGTACTGGGGCTGGTCGAGGCCGTAGCGGTGTCGCAGCGCATCGACGAGCGCCTGGTCGACCATGCCGTCTTGTTCAGCCACGCTGGCGATATAGGTGGTGAGAAAGTCGCCAGGCGGGAGCTGCATGACGATGAACGAGACCAGCGAGATCACGAGCAGAGTCGGGATCATCAGCAGAAATCTGCGAAGGATGTATTGAAACATAATGACCACCTCATAGGCACGAGCCAAACGTCACCGATCAGGCCCGGACCACGCCGTGCCCCACCATAGGTCCAGATAGTCGTAGCTCACGCCTCCGGTGTGACGCCGAACGCACCTTTTCACGCCCCAGGCGTGACCTACTATGGGTCCAGTTCTTGTTGTAGGTAGGGGAGCCCACACGGAGCTCCCCTACTTGTGTGCTTTACGCCTCCCAGTAGTACTGGGCGGGGTTCTGCGGGCCGGGGTTCGGGTAGAGCCACGAACCCAGGTTCGGATTGGGTACATTGCGGAACTTGTTCTTGCAGACCTCGTAGCCGGGACCGCCGCGGAAGGTGCCCATGACCCAGAACTGCTCCTGCGCCATGTTCAGGATCTCTTTCATGAGCTCGTTCTGTGCCTCGGTACCGACCGTGACCTTGAGCTGGTCATAGAGCTCCATCTGCTGCTTGGCTGCCTCAGGGGGCTCCATGCCCTGCGCGCCGACGCTGTTGTACCACTGCTGCCAGCCCTCGCCGTACAACGACTCACCCGAGTAGGGGAAGTACCAGCGCGGCTCGAGGACCACGTCCATCCCGCCGTCGCCGCCCCATACCGACAGGTCATGCTCGTTGGCGTCCTTGCGCTCGTAAAAGAGCGAGCGGTCCTCGGTCTTGACCGTGATCCGGATCCCGACGTTGGCCCAGTAGCCCTTGATCAGCTCCATCGAGTCGATGCGGTTCTGCTGGCCCGCGGTGACCTCGGCGACGATGCCCAGCGGCTGCCCGTCTGGGCGCAGCCGCATGCCGTCTCCATCCTTGTCGGGCAGGATCTCGTCCAGCATCGCATTCGCCGTGTCCGGGTCGAACTCGGTGTACTGCGTGGCCAGCGTCTCGTTATAGAGCGGCGACTCGGGCAGCGGCGCGCCCTGCCACGGGCTGCCGATGCCTAGGCCGACGACGTCGATGATCTCCTGCCGGTTGATGGCGTGCGAGAGCGCGATTCGGAAATCCTTTTGCTGGAACAGATCGCGCAGCACCTCGTCCTTGTGGGTCAGGTTGATCCCGATCATCATGTCGTTCATGCCAGAGCCGATGTTGTCGACAAAGTGGATGTCTGCCGACTCCATGTTGTCGAGGAAGAGCGGTTTGTTCTGCAGGGAGGCGATGTGCCGTCCCTGGTAGCTGATCTCGCCTGCCACGGCCATCATCACGATCGCCTCAGTGTCGCCCTGGACCTGGTAGAGCTGGCGATCGAGGTAGGGGAGCTGGTTGCCCTCGGGGTCGGTGCGGAAGTAGTACGGGTTGCGCTCGCCGATGAACTGCGGGCTGTCGCCCAGCTTGCTGGTGTACTGCCAGGCCCAGATCTCTGGCTCATCGGGGTTCAGGCGCGGGTTGGTCCAGTCGCCCCAGGCCTCGTACCAGTAGGTCACGCCCGCTGCCTTGGTCTTGGCCTCCAGATCGGCCGCGTCGGCATAGGCAGGGAAGAACTGCTGCCGCCAGTGCTTGGGCTGCACCATGCCGCTGCCGCTGGGCGTGGCCAGACGCTGCAGGAACAGGCCATACGGGTCGGGGAAGGTCCACGTGACCGTATAGTCGTCTTCCTTGGTCACCACCACCGGCCCACCCGCCGTGCTCCAGGTGCTGGAGAAGGTCGGGTTTAGGTCGGTGTTCGAGGAGACCTCGTACCAGAAGAGATAGTCGTCGGCGGTGAGAGGTGTCCCATCGCCCCACTTCATGCCCTTGCGCAGGCTGAACACAAAGGTCTTGCCCTCGTCCTGCACTTCCCAGCTCTTGGCGATGTTGGGGATCACGTCCGTCCATTCGACGTTCCAGCGAGCCAAGTTCTCGTACTCGGTGTAGCGAGAAAAGATGGCGCCGTCGGCGACGCCTAGGGTGCCGAGGGTCATATCGCCGCCGTACGTGCCCACCTGCTCGATGACGGGGACGATGTCGGGCTCGGCGGTCAGGCGCTCTTCGAGCGGGGGCAGCGTGCCTGCTGCGACCTGGTCCATCACCGCGGGCGCCTGCTGCGTCGACGGTCCTGCTTCGGGAACGGGCGTTGCCGTCGCTTCCTTCTGCGTTGTCGTGGCCTGGGTGGCAGTGGGTACTACCTGTTGCGTGGGCGGCTCTGCGGTCTTGGCACACGCGGCCACGGTGATGCCAGCCGCTGCCAGTGCAGAAAGCCTGAGGAAGTCTCTACGGTTTAGCTTCTCCACCATCTTGTGTTACTCCTCTCCTTCGAGTGACGTGAGAAACTGCAACGTTGATCGATCGCGCCTCGATGATCGGCTCTGCTGTCCTCCTTTCATGGGATAACCGTGCAAGTCAAACAACCTTTGCTGGTGCCAATAGGGGGCAACCGGTCGCCATGGGGACGAACCGGACAGCACACCCCACATAGCTAGACCCTTGCGGACGACGGCAAGACGACCTACGTTGGATAGTAGATGGGCGCCTCGCCCAAGACGGGAACGTAGGTACCTTGCGAAGCGTATCGCATAGTATAGCACTGAAGCGACATCATGTCAAAGAAAAGCGAACCCGTCGTGACAGGGCGCGTTCAGGCTTCTAGACAGACCTTCCATTTGCCTTCTGCTGACCCAGTACACTGCCTCTACCGCACCTGGATCTTGATCAGCCACTTGACCCACGCGTTTCCCGCCAGGTCGGGGAACACTGCCCGTACAGGAAAGCCGTGCAGGATCGGCAGTGGCTCGCCTTCCCACTCGTAGGCCAAGAGGCTGTCCTCCTGCCATCCCGCAACCAGCGGCACCGTCACGTTGTAGCGGTCCTGGCTAAAGAGCCGCAGCTCGCTCGCGTTAGCTCGTACTCCCGCCAGGTCCAACACGTCGCGCAGCCGCGCCCCGGCCCACGTTGCCTCATCCTCAAAGAAACCAGGGCAGACCAGCACGCACGCCACCTCGGCGCGGGGCAGGCAGCGCAACTCGTCATAGCTTAGGGCGAGGGGGCGGTCGACCAGGCCGACCACCTGCAACCGGTACTCGGCGAGGTCGATCTCTTGCGCCTGGCCCGTATAGTGTAGGCCCGTCTCTGGGTCCAGGTCATTCTCGCCCAGGACCAGGCTCGATGCCGTGGGCGCAGCTATAGGCGAGGGCGTGCAAGCGGGAACTGTGGGTGCCACGCCACACCCCGTCACAAGCACCACTACCAGCACCGCGACGAGTATCCATCTCTCTCCCCCGGTGGGGGAGGGTTGGGGTGGAGGCACGCTCTCCTCCTACAACGGCGGCGGCTCGCCGATCCGCGCACCGGCGGGGGCAGGCACCGGTCCCTTTAGCAGCGGGTCGTCCGTGTCTTGCATCCACCGCGCCAGGCGCCCACGCATCTCTGCCAACACGTCTGCCATCGCCGGGTCGGCTGCCCGGTTATTGGTCTCATTCGGGTCAAAGACCAGGTCGTACAGCTGCTCCACTGCCGGGTAACGGTGCCGCCAGTCGTGCGCCTGCCACAGCTCCTTACTCGGGCTTCCATCGCAGTTCATGTCCCCCGGTCGGGAGCCATCGTAGTAGAGCCGGATGTACTTCCAGCGTTCTGTGCGCAGACAGCGCTGTGGATCGTAAGCGCCGTGGTAGTTGATCTCGGCCGTGATCTGCTCATTGACGCGGGTGGCCTCACCGCGGAGCAGTGGCGTCAGCGACCGGCCCTCCAGCCACCTTGGCCGCTCCAAGTGCAGCAGGTCGCAGATGGTCGGGTAGAGATCGATCTGCGAGACCATCGCGTCGATCGCGCTTCCTCCGCGCAAGCCCTCCGGGCCGCGCACGATCAACATCACCCCAATGCCGCCGTCCGTCAGGTTGCATTTCATGCGCGGGAAAGCGATGCCATGATCGGTGGTACAGATCACCAGCGTGTTCTGTGCTAGTCCATTCGCCTCCAGGGCGTAGAGCACCCTGCCGACGCCATCGTCCAGGATCTGCGCGGCTACCGCAAAATCGGCCGTGTCCTGCCGTGTCTGCGGTGTGTCTGGCAGCGGCGCTGGCGGCTGCACATAGCGCCCGTCCCCCTGCGGCGCATCTGGACTGAACGACGTGCCTGGCTGGTAGCGATGTGTCTCAAAGAACCCAACGGAAAGGAAAAAGGGCTGCGATGGTGCACTCCCCAGAAAGGCCGCTGCCGCTGGCGCAACGTGTTCAGCCCGCCGGCTTGCCGTCTCCAGGATCCGGTCATAGCCGATGGCTGTCGGATCGCCCGCGATGTGCTGGATGCCAGCCAGCGTCGAGGTATAGCCCGCCTGGCGCAGCGTGTGGATGATGTGTTGTCGATAGTCATTCAGCGAGAATCCGCGGTGGGCCAGGCCCGTCATGCCACTGCTGTGTGCGCTCTGCCCGGTCAGCAGCGCTGCGCGGCTCGGCGAGCAGGTCGGGGCCGCACAAAAGGCTTGCCGAAAGAGCACGCCTTCTTCCGCCAGACGCTGTATGTTCGGCGTCCGGATCGGATAGCCGTAAGGTTGGATATACCGCCCTGTGTCGTGCGAGTGGATGTACAGGATATTCGGACGATGCACTATGGTTTCCTCTACACGCAGGTCTCGGTCTGGAGGAAAAGACCTCCTTGAGCAGAGTCGCCGGCTAACCTGGCAGGAGCCTGGCGCGCACACGTGCCACAGCGGACGCCGCAGGCACTACGGTGAACGATAACCGCTTCAGGGGCACCGGCTTGCGGTTCTCTTCCGACGCTTTCTCCAACACCTCTAGCTGGAAAGTAGCCTCTGCGGGTGCCTCGATCGTGAGTTCGAGCACACCCTCGTTGCCGACCAGCAGCGCCGTGCGCCCACAGACGAGCGGCTTGAGCCACGTGACGAACGCTTCCTCCACGGTCAACGGCTGCCCTGCGAACGTCACCCGGTCCTCGACAGTGAGCGTGCCCTCATCATCGAGCAGAAACGTTCGCGAGATGCTCTCCAGCCCCTCCACCGCGTACGCGCCCCCTAGCGTCATGGTGACCCGCTTGGGTATAGCGTCTGGCTCGTAGGCAACCATCTCGCCACGGAACGCCTCACCGCGCGACTGGAGGGCGTCTCCGATGCGCGGTACGCTGTGCCCGTACGAGTTGGCGAACACGACCTGATCGTGCCCGTCTCGGCGGTACAGATCATAGCGCCCTCGCTCGGGATCGCACAGATAGGTCTCGTCCCCGGCGTGCAGGACGAACGTGCCGACGTCGTTGTGATTGTGGGGCACGCCGTTGTGGCCCGCCTTGGCGGCGACGACCACCGGCGTGTTGCAGGGGCTGCGCGAGACCAGGCGCGTCACCCCGCCGTCGGGCAGAATCGCGTCTTCCACTTGCAGTGGGTCCGGGCGCACGCCGTCCCACCACAGCGCATCGCGCCAGAGAGTGTGAAAGCGGCTAGCGCGCACCTGTAACGTCGCCGGCTCGGCCAAGAGGGCGGCTAGCTCGTGCACGCCGGTTCGCTCGGCCAAGCGGGTGAGCAAGCCGGGATTGAGTGCTGTGACCTCATCGCAGTCAGAAAAGCTAAAGTAGCGGCCTGAGGAGAGCGCCACCCCAAAGGGATAGCGCGCGATGGTCCGCATCCGCTCGCTGGCGAGAAGGTCGATCGCGCCGCCCGTGCGCTGGCGCAGCATCTCGGAAAAGCAGATCAGGTTGCTCAGCCCGTAGCGCCAGTAGCCGACACCCTCGGTCGAGGTGCCATCTGCCTCGAACGCCGTGTCGACAAAGGCCTGCAGCCCGGCGAGGACGGTCGACAGTGCACGTGCCAGGCGCGCCGGATCCTGCTCCAGGTGCAGAAAGGCCGCGCCGATCGCGCCATTGCACACGCCGGTCCAATTGTTGTGGCCCCGGTACCACCAGAAGCCCTCCGGGTTCTCCAGGTACGGGCTCAAGACTCGCTGCTCGATCTCGTCGCGCACGCGCTGCTGGACCCGCTCTTCGATCCGATCGCCCAGGGCGACAACGATCTCGGCCAGATCAAACGCCGCGGCTACGGCGCGCAGCTCGATCGCCCACTGCTCGACCTGCGGCAGGACCCAGGTCGTCTCCTCACACGTGCTCCACAAATAGTCGTGCAGCAGGCCGAGGGCACTCTCGTCCCCCAGGAGCACGAGCAGCGCCGCGAGGGCCAGCTTGCCCCGCTTGGTCCAGTAGGCCTGCTCGTACGGCCCGCGCTCGGTACGGCGCTGCACGTTGCGATAGAGAGTATACGAGAGCTGCGGTATCGCCTGCAGGTCTTCCAGGAGGGAGGCGTTCTCTGCCAGCACGAGACGCATACCGGGGCGCGCCCGAGCTTCGTCAGGATGCGCGGCAGCGTAAAGCAGCTCGGGCACCAAGGGCTCTCCCGCTTGAGTCAGGAGAGACTGCAATTCTTCCGCAGTACGATTGATGGTATCGAGCATGGTCGGCTGCTTCCTCCTCTGTTGGCGGGCGCACAACGAATGCCAGGGGACCTTACCAGCCCTCTGGCATCATATCACGTGGGTGGGATGCACCTCGCTAGACGTCCCAGAAAAAGTGAGGCGTCTGGCACGGCCCGGGGTCCGGGTAAGTGCCACCACTCGACCAGTGCCATTCAGGCACGTTGCGGAACTGGTTCTTGACGACCATATAGCCATCTTCCGAGCGGTAGGTGCCCATGCACCAGAACTCTTCCTGTGCGATGCGCAGAATCTCGGCCATCATCTCGTTCTGACCGGCCTCGTCCGGGGTGACCAGGATCTGGTCATAGAGATCCATCTGCGTGCGCATGCTGGCGGGTGGCTCCTCGCCCTCTTTGCCCCGTGTGTTGTACCACGCCGTCCAGGCAGGGCCATACCATGAGCCGACGTGCTGTGCGAAATAGTTCTTGGGCCACAGCATAAAGTCCATCCCGCCGTCACCACCCCACACTGCGGCGTCCCAGTCGTTGCCCGCCCGGCGCTCAAAGAGCAAGGAGCGGTCCTCGGGCTTGATCGCCATGCGGACCCCGACCGCCTCCCAGTAGCTCTTGACCAGCTCGAGGATCGAGATGCGGTCCGTCTGGCTGCCTTGGACCTCGACCACGATCCCGAGCGTGCTGCCATCTGGCATGGTGCGGAAGCCTTCGTTATCCTTGTCGGGGATGATCCCATCCAGGATCTCGTTCGCCTGGGCCGGGTCGTACTCGGTGTATTCCTTGGCCAGCGTTTCGTTGTACAGCGGTGACTCGGGCAGCGGCGCGCACTGCCACGGCTCGCCGACCCCCAGGTTAACGACGTCGATGATCTCCTGGCGGTTGATGGCGATCGAGAGCGCGATCCGAAAGTCCTTCTTCTGGAACAGCTCTCGCTTGACCAGATCGCTGTTTGTCAGGTTGAGCGGGATGATACAGGCGTTCATGCTGGAGGGCTTGACGTCCACGAAGCGGATGTCGGCTGCCTGTGCGTTCTCCGCAAACAGCGCCTTATTCGGCAGTGAGGCGATGTGCCGGTCCTGGCAGTCGATATCGCCGGCGATGGCCATCATCACGATCGCTTGCTGGTCGCCGGCCAGCGTGTAGATCTGGCGGTCGATGTAGGGGAGCTGGTTCCCGTCTGGGTCGACCTTGTAGCAGTAGGGGTTGCGCGTGGCGATAAAGGCCGGGTTGTCGCCCAGCACCGAGGTGTAGAGCCAGGCATAGACCACCGGGTGATCGGGGTTTTGGAGCGGGTTGGTCCAGTTGCCGTACGCCTCGTACCAATAGGTGACGCCCGAGTCCTTGATCTTCTGGTCGATCACCGCCGGATCCGCGTAGCCGGGGAAAAACTGTTCCCGGTAGTGCCGGCAAGAGTACAACCTGGATCCAGAGCGGCCGAGCTGCTGCAGGAAGAGGCCGTAGGGGTAGGTGTAGGTAAAGGCCACCGTATAGTCGTCGTCTTTGGTGACTACCACGGGGTCACCGTACGTGGTCCACATGCTGGGGAAGCTCGGGTTGAGGTCGGTGTCGGAGGCCTCTTCCCACCAGAAGACAAAGTCATCTGCCGTAAAGGGCTCGCCGTCCGACCACTTCATGCCCCTACGTAGCGAGAAAACGGTCGTCTTGCCCTCGTCCCGGAACTCCCAGCCCGTTGCCACGCCGGGCAGGAGCACCGTCCACTCAATGTTCCAGGCCACCAGGTTGTCGTACTCGTTGTTGCGGTCAAAGATCATGCTGTCCGCAACGCCGAGGGTGCCCATGCCCCAGTCGCCGCCGTACTTGCCGATCCTTTCCACCGGCGTGACCACCATCGGCATCCCGGGCAAGCGCTCGTCCACCTCGGGCAGCGATCCAGCAGCCACCTGGTCTTGCCACTGCGGCGCCTGGAGCGCCGAGGGGCCTGCTGGCTCCGGTGTCGCCGTCGGCGCTGCGGCTGCGGTCGTCGCCGTCGGCGCTGCGGCTGCGGTCGTCGCCGTCGGCGCTGCGGCTGCGGTCGTGGCTGTCGGTGCCGCGGCTGCGGTCGTGGCTGTCGGTGCAGGTGGTTCCTCGGTTTTGGCGCACGCGGCGAGCGCAACGCCTGCGGCCGTGAGCGCCGAGAAACGGAGAAAGTCGCGTCGATTCATTACTTCTGCCATCTTTCTTCCCTCCTCTATCTGACGTGTGATCTGCTATCATCGGACTCCGACTGGTCACTTGGTTCAGTATAGACACACCTCCTTTCTTGGTACGTTGGCGATCTGTTGAGTATGCCCTCAGCGGCTGCACTGGCCGGTACGTACCGCCGGCTCTTATTCCTCCAGCGATGCCAGCAATCCCTCGGGAACCCGTGCAGCATAGACGTGTGGGATCCCGGTGCGATCCGAGTTATAGATCACCCAGCACTTGTCGGGGCTGTAGTAGGGATGCGGATGCGTGTACTGTGGGCTGGAGAAAGAGGAGCCAGACTCGCACAGTACGGCCGTCCGCCCCGTTTGGAACGACCCGACGACGATGTGCGCCCCCGGGCGCTCGTCGCTCACCCAGAAACGGCCATCCCGCGAGGCGTTGGGATGGGCGTAGTAGTAGCCTCGCCCGACCACCTCCGGCCGTTCCGCGCCTGGCCGCAGCACGAGGAGGTTCCCCTCTTCCACCAGCTGGTCGTGTGGCCCGCCGCTCACCGTCGACAGGATGCCACCCGTCTTGCCGATCCAGCACTGGTGACCCTGTGTCGGCCAGGTGTAGGGCCTGCCCCACGGCAAGGGGCGCCAGTTTTGGCCGTCGATGTCGATCAGGTAGATCGTTTTGCCGATCTCGCCAAAGGGACGGATCATCCGCCCCTCCTCGTCGACCACCGAATCGCGGTTATGCTGGATCATAATGTCTATGCCCCCGCCAGGGTCGATCTGCGGGTGCGCGTTGCACATCTCGTGGTCCTGCTCGTAGATCAGCTCTCGCGTGTCGTGCTCCAGATCAAAGCGCAGGATGCCAAAGCGCTTGTTTCCGAGATAAGCAGAGGCGACATAGTAACGCCGGTCCGGGGTGACCGATCCCATGGTGCGTGGCGCCGGCCCATCGTCGCTGAACGTCCAGCGATGCTGTTCGAGTGTCGCGATGTCGATGCTTAGGATCTGGGTCGTTTGCTCGTCGAGGCGATGCGAGCAAAAAAAGGCACGCTGATCCGGGGATATGGCAAAGCCACGCAGCTCGTACAGCGACTCGGTGATCACACTGACCAGGCCTTGCTCTAGGTCGGCGCGCCACAGTCGAGCTGGCCCGACCGAGTCGTGCTTCCGCCAATAGATCACATAGCGCGAAGCAGCGTCCATATAGGGGACTTCACAGTAGATGTGGTCGTTGATCGCCGGACAGCTGGTAAGCTGGTAGACCTGTGCGCCAGATGGCTCATAGGTCTCTCGGACCACAAGCTCCTTGGATGACAGGTGAAAGGGGACGCTCATCTGACCGCATCCTTGCTTTCCCGCTGTAAGGCGCGTACAAGGTAGAACCGGTCTTCTGCCTGGTTCGCCTGATGATCAAGGGCGGGCAAGGTGGCCGGAGTATACTCTCAGCGAGGACCCATGTCAAGTCTACGGCTGGGCGCTCTTTTTCATACCTGCGCCGCCTTCCACCGCCCACTGCGAAATCGCAGGTAAAAGATGACCCCCCGTACGACCAGGTCGGTGGCCATGCCCAGCCACGCCCCGGCCAGGCCCATGCCCAGCACGACCCCCAGCAGCAGGGCCGTCGGCACGCGCACGGCCAGGATGACCGGTCCGGTAATGTACATTGGAAAGCGCGTGTCGCCCGCGCCGCGCAGGCTTCCGGCAAAGACCATCGACGCTGCGAGCAGCGGCTGAACGAAACCGATGATCCGCAGCGGCGCAACGGCCGTCGCGATCACGTCCTCCTCGGCGGTAAAGAAGGAGATGAGCGGGCGAGGCAGCAGGATAAAGACCAGTCCCATGGCCATCATCAGCGTGGCGGCGATCTGGTAGGTCAGGTAGCCGCTTCGCTCGGCACGCCTGGGATCGCGTGCCCCCAGCCCCTGCCCGACCAGCGTCGTGCCGGCGATGGCAAACCCAAAGCCCGGCATGTAGGAGATCGACTCGACGCGCAGTGCCACGGCGTGAGCGGCCACGACGACCGTGCCCATGCTGGCCACGACGCGCACGAAGGACATCATGCCCACGCGCATCAGTAGCTGTTCGCCCCCTGTAGGCAGACCGACGCGCAACAGGCGGCGGATCGTCTCCATGTCGGGGCGCCAGCCGCGCAAGTCGAGCTTGAGCCCCGAACGTCCCTTGAGCAGGATGGCCAGGGCCAGCAGGCCGCCCGCGGCGCGTCCCGCTGCTGCACCCAGTGCAGAGCCAGCAACGCCCAGCCTGGGCAGGCCAAGGGGGCCATTGATCGCCGTCCATGCCACGACGACGTTGACCACGTTGACCACCAGCATGACCTTCAGCGTCGTACGCGTGTCGCCCACCCCGCGCAGGCAGGCGTTGCAGACGAACATCACCGCTTGCA
>Ga0315550_1001721_pt1 | contig 13475 bp, 9 predicted proteins | sample SalMarSW160190MG_2_FD_203100 | JGI IMG/M metagenome (GOLD analysis project Ga0315550, IMG submission 203100) | Salt marsh sediment microbial communities from the Plum Island Ecosystem LTER, Massachusetts, United States - Salt Marsh Sediment SW1601-90 ... | reverse complement strand
CGAAGCATTATACGGTTCTGCAGGCGGCTCAGTCGCTCGGTATAGATATTCCGACCTTTTGCTGGCATCCCAAACTGAAGCCGGTCGGGGCCTGCCGGATGTGTTACGTCGAGATTGAAAAAAGACCCAAGCTTGAAGTCTCCTGTGCCACGCCGGTCATGCAGGATATGGTCGTTTACACCGACAGCGAAAAAGTCAAACAGGGGAGAAGGGCGGTTCTGGAGTTTATCCTGATCGATCATCCTCTTGATTGCCCCACGTGCGATAAGGGTGGTGAGTGCGATCTCCAGGATTTGACTTTCGCTCACGGAGTCGATGACTCGCGGTATGACCATAAAAAATACCGCTTTATACGCGACAAAAAATCGACTTTCGATGACTGGCGTATCGGGCCGGAGATAATCCGCAATCAGAATCGCTGCATTCTCTGCTTCAAATGCGTACGTGCCAATAAGGAAGCTTTTGGCGAACATGATCTGGGCGCTTTCCAGCGCGGCAACATTACCGAAATAATGCCGCCCCCCGGACGACAGGTCGCCAATCTGTATTCCGGCAACCTGGTGCAGATTTGTCCCGTCGGGGCTTTAACGAATACCGATTGGCGGTATAAAATCCGGGTCTGGAAAACCGAACAGATTGATTCTATATGTCAGTATTGCGCCGACGGCTGCAATATCAGGCTCTGGAGAGGAACCGGCGGTTTGAAAAAGATTTTCAGAGCGACTGCCCGCCGTAATGATGCCATCGATGAAGGCTGGATATGTGATGTCGGTCGCTACGGATACCAGACGGTTCATGCCGAAGGTCGCCTGACGACACCGCTGATAAAAAAGGATGACACGCAGGTACCGGCAACCTGGGAAGAAGCGATCGGACTGGTCGCCCGGAAGTTCAAGGAGATAAAAGACAAAAAAGGCGGCGTATGTATTGGGGGAACGATTACGCCGGCGATGGACAACCGATCGCTCTATGCCTTTTCGAAGTTCATGAGATTGGTACTGAATTCCAATAATGTCGATTTTCGTACCGACTATAAAATGCTTCCCGAAGAGCATGGCGATTTGTATTCCCGATTGACCGAGCAGAAATTCAAAATAGCCGACATTGAAAAATCGGATCTAATAGTTGTAATAGGTTCGAATCTTATAAAAGAGCATCCCATCGTAAATCTCCGCGTCCGTAAGACGATCGAAAATATGGGCGCGAAACTCTATACGCTCAATCCGTTCACGACCAAGTCGGCCGATATATCGACTGATGAAATGATTTATAATATCGGGACGCTGGAAGCGCTGTTAAACGGTGTCTGCACCTATCTGGCTGAAAACAATACCAAAAACAAGCTCGAATCGCTGATTGATCCGAAAACCGCGGAAAAGGCGTCGGCGATATGCGGTATTGAAACCGAAAGAATCAAGGCCTTTGCCGAGGCGCTGCGCAAAGCAAAAAATATATCATTGCTTGTCGGTGAACTGGTGACCTCGTCATCGGCCAGAGAATTATTGGCGTCGGTAATCAATAATTTAATTTTGCTGGCCGGTATCCATAATAAAGGTCAAGTCGGCTTTCTGTCAAAATATTCCAATAGCATGGGCGCTCAGAAACTGGGCGTTATGCCTCATCTGTCCGAGAAGAAAATCAAAAAACTGAAATCAATATGGGGCGCTTATCCCGATAGTGCCGGATTGGCGGCGGATAGGATGATTTTATCGGCGACCAAAGAAGACCTGGATTCCATGTTCGTAATAGGTTCGAATTTAATGCTTTCCTATCCCGACGGGCAATTCGTTAAGGATGGTCTGGATAAGCTCGATTTTCTCGTTGTGGCCGATATGTTCGAGACCGAAACGACCGCCCTGGCCGACGTCGTCCTGCCTCTTTCAAGCTGGGCGGAATACGATGGTGCGTTTGTGAATCTGGAAGAGACCGAACAATCATTTAAAGCCGCTATCGGCCCGGTCGGTCATTCGCTGCCGGCCTTTGCACTGGTGGACAAAATCGCCCGTGAATTAAAATCACCGTTGTATGAAAATCCGGAAGATATGGACAAAGACGTATCGGAACTCATGAAATTGGAATCCGATAATAACTACGCTCCGCAATTGCGCGAAGTTCGGTATATCAAACCGGATTCCAACGAGGAATACCCTTACGCGCTTTATGTCATCGATGAGCTGCATCACTTCGGACAGATGACCGAAAAGTCGAAATCTCTGTCGGCCTTTTGCAGCGAGGCTTTTCTGGAAATGTCACCGTCGATGGCGGAAAAACTGAAGGCCGAAAATGGAACTCTTATCAGAGTCGAATCCGAGGTCGGGAAAATTGTCCTGCCCCTTAAGATCTCCGAGTTTGTTGAAAATGATGTTCTTCTGGTGGTGCGCAATTTTTCGGCCTCGGCGGTCAACGTCCTGCAGATGAGAAAACGAAGAACCGATCGCGTGAAATTAACAAGGGTGGAAGAAGAATGAGTGTGACCACCTTCATAATTATAACCGTCATCAAAGTCGTTATCGTGATTCTGGTCGTCCTGACCGGATGCGCCTATGCCACTCTACTGGAAAGGAAATTTGTGGCCCGTCTGCAGCATCGTATCGGACCAAATCTGGCCGGGCCTTTCGGTCTATTGCAGCCCATTGCCGATGCTATCAAGCTTGCCTTTAAAGAAGATTTTGTTCCCGATCGGGTCGAGTGGCTGACATATGCCGTGGCGCCGATTGTCACCTTTGTCCCGGCCCTGTTGTCATTCGCCGTTGTACCGTTCGGGAATAATATCACTATTGCCGGTTACCATATCGATATGGTTATTTCCGATTTGAATGTCGGCGTTCTTTTTATATTCGCGGTGACATCGCTGGGTGTTTACGGGATCGTTTTGGCCGGCTGGTCATCGGGATCGAAATATTCGCTGTTGGGCGGTATCCGTTCTTCGGCCCAGATGATTTCCTATGAGGTTGCTTACGGATTATCCATTATCGGCGTTTTGATAATAGCGCAAACGCTGTCGTTGAAAGAACTGGTCGCGCAGCAGGCCTCATTTTTCGACTGGTATATTTTCCGCCAGCCGGTCGGTTTCGTCATGTTTGTGATATGCGCATTTGCCGAAACGAATCGAAATCCGTTCGATTTGCCGGAAGCTGAATCGGAACTGGTCGGCGGCTACCATACCGAATATTCTTCCCTGCGTTTTGCCATGTTTTTTATCGGGGAATATGCCAACATGATTGCCGTGGCCTCGGTCGTGACGACCATATTTCTCGGCGGATGGCAGGGACCGCTGTTGCCCCCGATTGTCTGGTTCCTGATAAAAGTATTTTTATTTATGGCCTTTTATATCTGGGTAAGAGGAACTCTCCCCCGGTTCAGGTATGACCAGTTGATGAATTTCGGGTGGAAAGTACTTTTCCCTCTGGCTTTATTAAATGTCCTGGTAACCGCTTTGATTTACAGGGTGTGATTTAAATGGCTGCAGGAATTTTTAAGACGATATTTTTGGCGCTGCCGAAAGGATTCTATACGACTATCAAGCATCTTTTCAAGAAGCCGGTTACTTTCCAGTATCCTAAAGAAAAGGTGGAAATGGCGCCTCGATATAAAGGTCTGCATTATTTCGAAGTGTACGATGATGGGACCGATCGGTGTGTATGCTGCGGTTTATGCGCCGCCGCCTGCCCGGCCGACGCCATCTATATGGAACCGGCCGAAAATGAAAAAGGGGAGAGGTACGCCAAAGTCTATGAGATCAATCTTCTGCGCTGTATCTTCTGCGGCTATTGTGAAGAGGCCTGCCCGGAGGAAGCCATTTTTCTCGGGCACGAGTACGAATTTTCGAATGACAATCGGGATTCATTTATATATCCTAAGTACGCCATGCTGGACAACAGACCAAAAGAACGATTTAAAAAAATCTATCGAAAAAACAGGAGAGTACAGTAGTTATGCTGCTCGAGACCGTCATATTTTATTCGGCGGCCGTACTGGCCATCGGCGGGGCGGTGATGATGATCCGGCAGCAAAATCCGGTTGCCTCGGTGCTTTATTTTATCGTTTCTCTGGTGGCCCAGGCGATTTTGTATGTGCAGCTGTCGGCGCTGTTTGTCGGCGCCCTTCTGATTATCATTTATGCCGGTGCCATCATGGTCCTTTTCCTGTTTGTGATTATGCTTCTGAATTTGCGAGGCGAACGTTTCGAAGGTTCGCAATCGAAGCTGGGTAGCGGGACAAAATTCATTCTGTCAATAATCTTCTTTATTGAGATTGCTTTCGTCATTAAACAGATGGTCTTCGCGCCCGGAACGGAAATTCAGGCCGGTCAGCTTGCGGACAATTTCGGCTCGGTCGAGATGGTGGCGACGCATTTATTCCGGGAATATTTGTATCCTTTCGAATTGACTTCGATTCTGCTGCTGGTGGCGATAATCGGCGCGGTCGTTATCGCCAGGAGAGAAAAAACTGATACGGAGAGAGAAATCTAAATGGTCCCTATTGCACATTATCTTATTCTGAGCGCGCTGTTGTTCGCAATCGGTACGATAGGTGTTGTTATCTCGCGAAATCTGATTATTATTTTTATGGCGATTGAATTGATGCTAAACGCGGCGAATCTCGCGATTATCACTTTTTCGAGAATGAACGGAAACATCGATGGGCATGCCTTCGTGTTTATTGTCCTGACCGTCGCGGCCGCCGAGGCGGCGGTCGGTCTGGCGATTATAATTATGATTTTCCGCAACAAAGAAACCATTAACGCCGATAAGTATAACCTTTTGAAACGATAAACCGATGAATCAACCATTGTACTTAATACCGCTTTTTCCCCTGATCGGCTTCCTGCTTAATGGTTTATTTATTGGCAGACTGCCCAAAAAGCTGATTTCATTTATCGGCTGCGCTTCGGTCGGCCTGTCGTTCATCTTCGGTGTCAGATATTTCTTCGATTTGCTCTCGCTTCCCGAAAGCGGCCGTGTGATGGAAAACATATTATTTACCTGGATACCGTCCGGCCAGTTTAATGTCAATATCGGTTTCCTCTTTGACCCGTTATCGGCCGTGATGGTTCTCGTCGTCAGCGGCGTCGGTTTTATTATCCATGTCTATTCGATCGGTTATATGCATGATGATAATGGTTACGGCCGTTTCTTTACATATATGAACCTGTTCGTGTTTTCGATGTTAACACTGGTTCTGGCCGATAATTACCTGTTGATGTTCGTCGGCTGGGAAGGTGTCGGTTTATGCAGTTACCTTCTGATTGGCTTCTGGTTTGAAAAGCAATCGGCCAGCGATGCCGGCAAGAAGGCTTTTATCGTCAATCGTATCGGCGATTTCGGTTTTCTGATCGGATTGTTCATCATTTTCTGGCAGGTGGGCTCATTGAATTTCGCGACCGTTTTTGAAAAAGCGCCGCAAATGTTTCTTGCCGGGGGCGGTCTGATTACCGCTGCCACGCTGTTATTGTTCATGGGCGCCACCGGTAAATCGGCGCAAATTCCATTATATGTTTGGCTGCCGGATGCCATGGAAGGCCCGACGCCGGTTTCGGCTTTGATTCACGCCGCCACGATGGTGACGGCGGGCGTTTACATGATCGCCCGTTCGAACGTCCTGTATATGATGGCGCCGGTTACCATGGCCGTCGTCGCCATTATCGGTATCGCGACGGCATTTTATGCCGGGACGATTGCGCTGGCTCAGAATGATATCAAACGAGTTCTGGCTTATTCGACTATCAGCCAGCTGGGTTATATGTTCGCCGCCTGCGGCGTGGCTGCCTTCGCCGCCGGTATTTTCCATCTGATGACTCACGCTTTCTTTAAAGCATTATTGTTTCTGGCCGCCGGCTCGGTGATGCATGGTCTGGCCGGACAGCAGGACATGCGCTATATGGGTGGGCTGCGGCGCCGCATGCCGAAGACTTTCTGGACATTCCTGATTGCCACCCTGGCTATCGCCGGTATCCCCGGATTTTCCGGATTTTTCTCCAAAGACGAAATCCTCTGGAGAACATTTTCTTCCGATTATGGTTCAATCCTGATTTGGGCGGTTGGATTGTTAACGGCCGGATTGACCGCCTTCTATATGTTTCGTCTGATCTACCTGACATTTTACGGTGAGGAACGGATGGATTCGCGCACCAAAGAACATATTCATGAATCGCCGCCGGTCATGACGATTCCGCTGATCATCCTCGCCATCCTGTCGATCATCGGCGGCTGGGTCGGAATTCCGCATGTTCTGGGCGGCGGTAACCGTTTCGAGAAATTCCTTGAACCGGTCACGAACGCTTCTCATCATGCCGGTGAAGCCGGTCCTGCCCTCGCCTCGGCGACATATAGCAGTACTATCGAACTGGTTTTGATGGCCGCCTCGGTTATTCTGGTGCTCGTTTTTATCTATCTGGCTTATTACGTATATAATAAAAATATCGCCGCCGCCGGTAAATTGAGAAACAGCTTCTCGGTAATTCATAAATTGCTTTACGGTAAATACTTTATCGATGAATTTTACGGTGCCGTGATCGTTCGCCCGGTCGTCAACGGTTCGCTGTTTTTATGGAAAGTCTTTGATGTAATCATAATCGACGGTTTGCTGAATGGCCTGGCGATTTTAATCGGTGACATGTCAAAAGGCTTGCGGCCGGTGCAGTCCGGAAATATGAGAACGTACGCGACTATATTTTTACTGGGCGTGATAGCGATAATAGGGTACGTGCTCTTAAGGTAAAATGGAAAAACAGATTCTGACAATCATAACTTTTTTCCCGCTCCTCGGTGCGATAATGCTTCTTATTGTACCCAAGGCGCGGCATGATTCGGTAAAATCGATCGCCCTTATTATTGCTTTTGTCACTTTTCTGTTTTCGATCTGGTTGTACGCCATGTTTGAACCCCTGGCCCCCGGGATGCAATTCGAGGTCAACATCCCCTGGATTTCCGGTTTCGGAATAAATTATCATCTCGGTATCGACGGTATCTCGCTCCTGCTGATATTGCTGACGACGGTTCTTTCGATGATCGTCATAATATCGTCGTGGAATGCCATTAAAACCGGCGTCAAGGGGTACTTCATCTCGATGCTTCTTTTGGAAACCGGTATGCTCGGCGTCTTTGTTTCGCTGGACCTGTTTTTGTTCTATGTCTTCTGGGAAGTGATGCTTATCCCGATGTACTTTATTATCGGCGTCTGGGGCGGTCCGAGAAAAATCTACGCCGCCATAAAATTCGTCCTCTTTACCATGTTCGGATCGCTGCTGATGCTGGTAGCCATACTGTACCTGTTTTTCATGTATTATGGCTACTATAATGAGTACAGCTTCGATATGCTGAAGTACTATTCGATGCCGATTCCGTTGGGTGCGCAGACTTATATCTTCATCGCGTTTGCCCTTGCTTTTGCCATCAAAGTACCCATCTGGCCGTTCCATACCTGGTTGCCCGATGCTCACGTCGAAGCCCCGACCGGCGGTTCGGTGATTCTGGCCGGTGTCTTGCTGAAAATGGGTACATACGGTTTCGTGCGAATATGCCTGCCGATGTTTCCCGAGGCAACGGTTAAATTCATTCCCCTGATATCGATACTGGCCCTGATCGGGATTATATACGGTGCCCTGGTGGCAATGGTGCAGCGCGATGTCAAATCGCTCGTTGCTTTCTCATCGGTCTCGCATCTCGGTTTTGTCATGCTCGGTATGATGGCTTTGAATACGCAGGGGCTGGAGGGCTCGGTTATACAGATGATTAATCATGGCATCTCGACCGGGGCTCTCTTTTTGATTGTCGGAATGATTTATGAACGTCGGCATACGCGTATGATCTCCGATTTCGGAGGCTTGTCCAAATCGATGCCCGTCTTTTCGACATTCTTTATGATTATTGCACTATCCTCGATAGGCTTGCCGCTCACCAATGGCTTCGTCGGCGAATTTCTGATTCTCCTCGGGACATTCCATTCCAATCAGGTCTATGCCATCATCGGTGCCTCGGGTGTCGTGCTGGCCGCCTGTTATATGCTGTGGATGTTGCAGCGTGTGATATTCGGCAAATTAACCAAACCGGAAAATAAAAATCTCAAAGACCTCGACGGTCGGGAGAAATTGGTTTTAATTCCGCTCGTGATTCTGGTTTTCTGGATCGGCGTCTATCCGAAGCCGTTTCTGTCGAGAATGGAACCGGCCGTTAAAAATATAATAAGTACGGTTCAAACCGCCGATCAGGCGAATGAAGATATCCTGGGCGGCGAACATATAACGTACTCGGGAAATGCCGATTCGACGAGATGTTTGAATATCGAAGGGAAATGGATATGTCCGAAGTAGTCATATACACCAAACCGGGCTGTCCGTACTGCGCCGCCGCGAAGGAGCATTATAATAAGCTGGGTGTCGATTATGACGAAATCGATGTATACGATATCCCCGGTGCTAAACAAAAAGCGATCGAGCTTGCCGGCGGTCAGGCGATAGTCCCGGTGATTATCGACAAGGGCGAAGTTAAAGTAGGTTTTGGCGGAGGTTGAGGAATATAATTTTGCGGCGGTGCGTCGCACATGAGTATTGAATTATGGATACCAGTTCTGCGGCAGTAAGTTTCGAGATTATCGCCCCGGAGGCCTTTCTCCTTATCTTCGGGATGGTAATTCTTTTATCCGGCAACCTGATTCGCGGCCGTTCATTACCGTTTTATCTCAGTTTGGTCGGTCTGGTCGGCGGTTTGGTTCTGGTTGCCAGTCAATGGGACGTGCCTGAATCAGGATACTTCGGCATGGTGCAGGTCGATAATTTCGCGGTCTTTTTTAATATTATCTTTTTGGTGGCCGGAATCATCACCGTTCTGATGGCTCGAAATTACCTGAAAGAGCGTGGCATCGAACGTTTTGAATTTTATGTGTTGCTGCTGTTTTCAACGGTCGGCATGATGACCATGGCTTCCAGTTCCGATTTAATCGTCATTTTTCTCGGCCTCGAAATCATGTCGGTTCCTCTTTATGTTATGGCCGGTCTGGCCCGGAAAGACCCCGCTTCGAACGAAGCGTCGATTAAATATTTTATTATCGGCGCCTTTGCCACCGGATTTTTGCTTTATGGAATCGCACTGGTGTACGGTGCATCGGAGACGACCGACCTGAGGCGAATCCTGACCGATTTCAGTTTTATAAGCGCCAAATCGGGCTTTCTGTTATACTCCGGCGCGTTTTTGATATTGCTCGGTTTCGGTTTCAAAGTTGCCGCGGTTCCCTTTCATATGTGGGTTCCCGATGTCTATCAGGGCGCTCCGACGCCTGTCACCGCTTATTTTTCGGTTGCCCCTAAAGCGGCGGGAATCGCCGCTTTGCTCAGGATTTTTATTTACGGTTTGTCGCAGCTGGGCGGACTTACTGTCGTCCTCTGGATATTGGCCGTCTTGACTATGACGGCCGGCAATCTGCTTGCTATTTATCAGGAAAATATAAAGCGAATGCTGGCCTATTCATCAATCGCCCATGCCGGCTATATCCTGGTTGCCCTGACGGTTGGGGGAGAGGGCGCCGTTTCGGCGGCGATATTTTATCTCTTTGCCTATTCCTTTTTTAATCTCGGCGGATTTATGGTAGTTACCATGATCGACAGCCGCTCGGGAAGTAAAGCATTAATCAGCGAGATGAGAGGCCTCGGGGGACGTTATCCGTTTCTGGCGGTTCTGCTGGGATTATTTATGTTCGCCCTGGCCGGATTTCCTCCGACAGCCGGTTTCTTCGGTAAATTTTATATTTTCTCCGAGGCGGTCAAGAGTAACTACATTCCGCTTGTCATTATCGCGGTTATGAACAGTTTTGTCTCGGTGTATTATTATCTTCGAGTCGTCTGGATTTCGTTTTTCGAAAAAGGCGATACCGAATTCAAACCGATATATTATCATCCGGCGGCGGTATTGGTGCTTGTTATAACCGCGGTCGGTACACTTGCGATAGGTTTCTTCCCGGAGTTCTGGCTGCATCTTGCCCGCGAAGCGACCTTTCCGTTTATTTAATAGATTTTTGAATTGGGCCTTTCCAGGTCTTGACTCACAGCTCAATAAATCAAATACATATTTTACTTGCAGAATATAGAACGGAATGTATATTTAAGATATCGGAGGATTGGGTATCTGTGTTTTGATTAAAATGAATATTCTAAGAGGATTGTGTGTATAAGTTCATTCTATAATCGGCGATATTTCTGTTGTATCAGCCAATTCACGCCCGGAATAAGGATGGCAATGTTGATCAAAAGCAGGATTTACTCATTAAAACTGGCTCATATGTAAGAGTTCATGCGCCATCCAAAGCAATAAAGTGGACATCCCGGGGCAAACCACTCCCGCTTAAGGGAATGCTAGTGGCGCTTTATGAAGATTCGCTTATTCTGGAGGGCAATGATTTTTCAGGTCGACTAAGTTTACCATTAGACAACATGGAGAAACTGGAAATCAGCGTAGGCAAACGCGGTCATAAGACGTGGTTGGGTGGTGGGATCGGTTTTTTGGTCGGTGCTTTAACGGCACTTGTATTTGGAACGACAAAAGGAGGCGATGATCCGGCTACGGCCCTGATAACGATGGGGATAGGCGGTGGTGCCGGATTCGTTCTCGGGTTTACTATAGGTTTAGGAATAACAGCAGAAAAATGGGAAGAGATCCCAATTGACCGGATTAAAATCGACCATTCTCTTCTGTTGGATGACCGCGTTGGATCGGAAGTCTCTTTCACTTTCTAATAGGATAAAATATGGAAGGGACATATGTATAGAATGACGCTTCTTTTTATATCGCTATTAGGGATTAAAGAATCGAAATCCCATGCCGGATTTCGACCCGCTCTTTAAATCTACGGAACATAGTAGCAGGGCGGAGCACCCGATAAGTACAGATATGCTATCAAATCGGTTATATCAAAAATATTAATCGTCTCATCACAATTGACATCACCTGACGCCATCGGGTCGGGCGGGTCACCTTCCAGATAGAGATAACCGATCAGATGCGTAATATCAAAGATATTTATTGCCCCATCATTGTTGCAGTCGCCGGCCATCACCAGTATGACGTTTCTTTCAAAAAGAACAGTCGATGAGTCGGTTACGACATTCTCCGCCGGATCGCCATGATCTACGAATGGTTCCGCGGTACATCCGGTCGCGCCTATACCGATCAGCGCCGTGTTTTCCAGACCTGACTCGCCGACGTTCAGGTATTGAAAGATGATGTTACCGTCGGCTGTGAAGACAACTTCAAAAGTCGTCGCTGTATCGAAAGGTGAATTGTAATTTCCGGCATGGTACCATTCAATGACGGTCGTATCATTGGTCGGTGCATGATAGTAATAGATATTGCCCAGAGGGAAACCAAGAAAATCCTCCAGTAATAAATCATTCCAGTATATGGCGACGAACGTGTTAAAAGGATTCCCGGGAATTTTGAAATTACCGAAATAGCCGCCGCTGTTCACCTCGGTTTCAGTGAACGATATTGCCCCGTTAACACCGACGTACAATTGATTATAATTGGCACCGTAAAATGGAAAAGCGAAGGGCAAAGCTATCGGCCCGGCGGTGCCGTCATCTAATGGTACGCCGCTGTATGAGTTATAGTAACTCTCCCGGGGTATCATCGTTCCGATATCATGGATTTCGATCCAGTTGAATTCCGGGCCTTCAGGGTCGGTGCTTTTAGACACGACAAAAGTCGTGTCATTAAGGCAGGGAACCTCCAGAAATACCGGGACGAGGGTCGTCGAATCCGGGCTTTCACCCGTAACATTCCATGCAATCTTGATAATACCTTTATAAGTATCGATTTGATCCTCCAGCCCCGAGGCATCGAGCGTGACCGTCAATAACAATGAGTCGGATTGGAGTACACTCCCGCTGGTCGGGCTAATGCTTAACCAATCGGCGATTTTTAATAAGCTGTCATTATCGGTAATTGCAAAATCGAGATTATTACTATACGAACCGTTGAACAGCCAGAGATCCATTTCAGCCGATGTACCCTTTTCCAGAGAAGTATCGAAATAGATCGGTGACGTCGATAATGTGGGGGGCGGCATTACGGACGCCATAGCCGCAGCCAGATTCGGCAAAGGTCCGATATGCTGAGTTGTGTCGCCACCCTGCGATGTCCCGGTCGAGTTCAAATATTGCAGAGCCTGATCCGAGGTTAACGGAACACCGAAACTGTTCTCGTAATATCCCTGAAGACAGGCCACTGTGCCGGTTACAATCGGCGAGGCCGAGGAGGTCCCCGAAAACGTCGCCGTATAGTACTGGTTGGGATCGTTGCTGTCACCATCCCAGTAATCGCCGTAACCGGTCGTAAAAACTTCCCGGCCGTAACCCTGGAGATTCACCCGTTCACCATAGTTCGAGAAACCGAGTCGAGACCGGGGAGTGCCGTAGTTTCCGCTGGGTGGTGCTCCCGCGCCGGCGATAATGGCATGTGAATTTCGGTAGGTCGTATCGAACTTCTGCTCGTAAATTTCATCGTCGAAATCCTCGGCGCCGTTTCCGGCCGCTTCTATGACGATGATTCCCTTCGCCCAGGCATATTGCAATGCATCAAATCTGTCCTGCCAGTACTCCATGCAAACATAGCCGAGTTGATCGGTACGAACCTGAAAATTGTATCGCGGTCCCGGAGCGTGCAGCTCTATTAGCATCAGATCCCCGGCCTCAAGGGTGTCGATGGCTAACCACATCGCTTCGACCGTTCCGTTAATCGCCGCCGAGGCCATACCGATCGACGCCCCGGGGCAAATACCGGTGACACCATAACCATTATCACCGCCAATCATCTCACCCAGAACGGCCGTGCCGTGATTACCGTACTGGTCCGCGCCGCCGTTTATTGTACCGCCGAGAGCGGCGTCGAGATCTTCATGCGTATCATTCCAGGAATTTTCGATATCAATGATTTTCACGCCGCTCCCATCGCCCCCCGGTTGGCTGTTGGCATATATGGCGTCGACGCCGACCGGTGCGGGGTTACGATACTTCTGCAGCGTATCATAATCGGGTGTCGGTGGATAGATATCCCCGGCCGGTTCGGCTTCCGGCTCCGGATAGGCAATCTCGACAATATCGAGTTTATTCAATCGATTGACAAGAGATTCGACTTCGGACGCACTTGATACATCTATCTTATAATACAAATTGAAATCGGCCAGTTGATGGCCGGATTTAGCCTCATAAATACTTTTCGATTTCGCAAGCTTTTCCTCCGGGACGGGAAGCAACCGGGATAATCTGCCGTCGGTATATGGTTTGATAATATCATTTACCGCTTTTAAAGATAATCCCTTATTCGATACCAGCTTATTATTGCGCAGGCGGACACCGGTACTCTCATTGAATTTCACAATTACGCGGAGAATATCCGCTTCCGGAGAGATCCTTTGCATGGCCGGTTTAACGGACGCCGGTCGATGTTTTAGCGTCAAAATATCCGAGTCTGATCCCTCGATCGGTT
>Ga0315550_1001719_pt1 | contig 13495 bp, 14 predicted proteins | sample SalMarSW160190MG_2_FD_203100 | JGI IMG/M metagenome (GOLD analysis project Ga0315550, IMG submission 203100) | Salt marsh sediment microbial communities from the Plum Island Ecosystem LTER, Massachusetts, United States - Salt Marsh Sediment SW1601-90 ... | reverse complement strand
CCATATTTACGATCGTTGTCACGGATCAAGAAGCGTGGACCTTCTCCGAAGGGAGTTGCCTCGCGTAACTGCTGAGCCAGCCATTTATCGGTAGGATGACGTGTCACCCCGAAGTGCACGACGCGGCGATTTCTCAATTCAATGATTATGAAAATGAAAAGCGTATGGAAGAATACATCGTAAGTCTGTAGGATATCGCAAGCCCAGATCTCACTGGCGTGATTGTGGATGAAGGTTCTCCAACGCTGCTGAGACGAGCCAGGGTCACGGGAGTATTTAATGTAGCTCTGTATTGTGCTTTTCGCAGCGCGCAATCCCAGCTTCAGCAGTTCACCATGAATGCGGTTGGCGCCCCAGGTGTGGTTCTCCCGAGCCATGCGCTGGATAAGTCTAACAGTCTTTTCAGAGAGCGGTGGACGACCCAATTGGTTCTTCTTTCGAGATTTGCGTTTCCACAACCAGCGGTACAGATCACGATGCCAACGCAGGAGTGTATCGGGCTGAACGATGGTCAAAGCCTGCTTCCAGGATCGCAACCCACTGGCCAACAGCACCAGCAGGACGCGCTCGCGCGGCTTGCAGGCAGGACGTATAACCTGACGATTGAGAACGATGAGCTGCTGCCGTAGAAAGGCGTTCTCCAGCACGAGTTCTGATCTGCTGTGCGTGAGATCGAGGATCGCACCAGTGAACACCGATGGGTTTCTGGGTTTGACCCTGTATTGAAAGTGCTGTGCGATAATGTGCAGGATGAGTTCGAAGAAGCGTCGGAGAGAAGAAATCACGGTCTGCCTTTCATTCTTAGGAAATTGAGACCGTGATTGTAATACTTAGATACTTTAATTGGGCATTTTTGGAACGGATGTACATTTTCGGCCAGCACAGCTGTGCGATAATGTGTAGGATGAGTTCGAAGAAGTGTCGGAGAGAGGAAATCACGGCCTGCCTTTCATTCTAAGGAAATTGAGACCGTGATTGTAATACTTAGATACTTTTGTTGGGCATTTTTGGAACGGATGTACATTTTCGGCCAGCACAATCGGCTTTTTTTGTTAACTTGATATAGCATGATAACCGTGCTATTATGATACCGTGATAAGATCGTTTGCCGATCAAGGAACCGAAGACATTTTCGACGGAAAGAACACGGCCTCAGCCCGGCGCTGTTGTCCTCAATCCATCTGGAAAGTGACTTATCGTAAACTTGATCAGTTGGATTCATCAACTAAGCTCATTGATCTTAGAATCCCTCCAGGTAATCGCCTGGAAGAGTTATCCGGTGATCGGGAAGGGCAGCACAGCATCAGGATCAACGATCAATATCGAATTTGCTTCAACTGGACAGATACCGGTCCAGAAGATGTCGAGATTGTAGACTACCATCAAGGGTAGGAAGGTAGGAGAAATAGAAATGGTCCGAATACCGACACATCGACCGCCAACGCATCCTGGGGAGATGCTTTTGGAAGAGTTCCTTAATCCCATGTATCTGACTCAGCGTGAGCTTGCTGAAGGTATACGCGTACCATATCAACGAGTGAACGAGATCGTCAATGGCAAGCGAGGAATTACCCCAAGCACTGCGCTACGTCTGGCTAAGTTCTTTGGTAATAGCGAAGGGTTTTGGATGAATCTACAGCTGCGGTGGGATCTGTTTCAGGCAAGGGCCTCCGAGGCGAACGAACTGAAGAAGATTCAACCAGTACATGTGTGATATAAACCGTTCGCTGCAGCCGACCCTTCGGGATGAGCGATTTAGAAGCGGTGGTCCTGGATTGAGTATCTTGATAAGCAAGCCTAGTAACGAGCGGGGCGGCTGAAGCACAAAACCGTTAGACTGCTCCTATCTCAGCTAATGAGGGAAATAACAATAGGTTCATCGTGATACCAAAATGGGAAGAAAGGTTCGAAGGGTACCCTATCAACTTGATCCAAAAGATGTGAAGGACCTCCCCCTCGAAGAACTTAGGGTAATTCTTAGAGGGGCAGATGACCTTATCATGACCGGTGGTCGATCCCTTCTATCAAAGATTCTAAAGGGTTCTCGACAAAGAAGGGTTCTCGAGCTCGGTTTGGACACAAGCCCGGTCTATGGGTTTTATAAGGAGCTACCTCTCGAAGAAGTGATGGCCAGGATAGATTGGGTCATTCTGAATGGATACCTGGACATTGAATACGATTATCGATTGCCCATGCTGGTCTACACCGAAAAGGGTTGGGAGATAGAGAAAGAGACTTATGCGAGTGAATTGCTGCAAGGTTTTGATGAGAAGTTGGACAGCGTTAGTGCCGAATATGATATGTCATATTTGAAAGATAGGGATCGTGGGATGATCCTATTATTATTGCGAAAAGTAGAAGCCACCGGTGATGACAAGCACATACCCTTGTTGGAAGCCTGGATGAAGGTTGACTACAAGAAAGTCCGTAACCGAATCCGTCAGGTGATCAGCAATTTGGAAGGTTGCACTTGCTAGATTGACTCTCCGCGTGTAGGATAATTGAAACTAATGCTGGCCGGGTTCCGAGTAGTCGAAAATCGTAAGGTCACCCTTGGAACACCAGCCTGAAGGTCCAAGGCCCCTATTTTGGGAAGCGAACTCATAACCTGAAGGTCCTCAGTTCGAATCTGAGCCCCGCTACCTTGAGGCACCTGAAAGGGTGCCTTTTTCTTCGTAAGCCCCCTTATTTAGGATTAGAACCAAGGATCTGGCGGTTACTAGCCCGTTTCCTAAATAATCAAATTCGGGCTCTCGCATGAACCTCAGATCGTCAGGCTGGTTCAAATATCCAGAGTGTGTTTCCGAGAATGTAGACCATGCTGGATACGTGTGGACAAAGGTCGTCACCTGATCTAACATAGATAACACCGGACTTTTCACACAGACTCTCGCTGCAGTTGACCCGGCTGGCGTGCGGAAAGTTGGGGCTTGTCATGCATGCCGAGTTTCCGTTGAGTGAGGATGTCCTTGCCAGAGCCGCCGGGCAGCTGAGCTCGAGGTCGTTCTGCGCAGAGCCATCTTTTTATGTTTTTGTGTTTTCCTAGAATATTTCAATCCAACACGAACTGGCGTTTTCCACAGCAGAAAATGTATCAGTGGAAGACTCTTGCAGGAGAGATTGAGCGATGAAACCTGACAGGTGGTCCTTATATAGGCAGATATTCCGGAGTCGTCTTTTTGAAGAGGCAGTTATTCAACTGTGGGAAGCGGGTTTGATATCCGGAGAAATGCATCTTGGTGTCGGCGAAGAAGCGATTGTGGCTGGGATCGTAGATCAAATGATCGAAGGGGATGCAATGGCGCTGGATCACCGAGGTACACCTCCGTTGCTGATGCGTGGCATCAACCCCGTTTTACTCTTAAAGGAATTCCTTGGTCTGCAAGATGGTCTATGCTCAGGTATGGGAGGACATATGCACCTGTTCTCCAAAGATCATCTGGCATCATCTTCTGGAATCGTTGGTTCATCAGGACCGACTGCTGTGGGCTTCGCATTTGCCGGGATTCATCTAAGACCGGGGACATTAGCTGTCGCTTTCTTCGGCGAGGGTGCGATTAATCAAGGCATGATGATGGAAGCGATGAATCTTGCATCAGCTTGGAAGCTCCCGGTCATATTTGTGTGCAAGAACAATGAATGGGCGATATCAACATCATCCCCATCTGTCACCGGTGGTAGTCTCATGGACCGTGCGTTTGGATTCGGGATTCCAGCTATCGAAGTGGAAGGAAGCGATGTCATGGAGGTATGGGAAGGAGCATCTGAAGCGTTCGAACGAGCACGCGATGGTTCAGGACCCACTTTCCTGCTCGCCCGTTGTACACATCCAGAAGGGCACTATCTTGGCGATCCGTTGTTGACAATGAGCCGGCAGCCAGTAAAGGAACTTAGCAAACGTGCAGGACCATTGTTTCGATCCATAATCAGCAGAAAAGGAGCTCCTATACGTGATCGAATGAAAAGCCTAAGCGATGTGATGACGGTGGGTAAAGAGATCGCTGACCAGGTGGCTGCCATAGAAGACCCATTGGGCCTGACGCGTCGCGGGTTAGTTGCAGACATTGAGCGTCTGACCATGTTAGAAGAAGAAGTGTCGCGTGAAATTTCCGAAGCTGTTGAGCTGGCTTTGAACACGGATTGATAACAAGTGAGGGGATTCAAATGAAAGAAATGAGCTTTGCGGAGGCAATAGAGGGAGCACTTGCCCAAGCTATGGCGCATGATCCTCGCATTGTCATCATGGGAGAGGATGTACAGGGGCTGCGATTGAACCTGTTGGCGCGTTTTGGTGAGAAGCGCGTCCGCAATACGCCCATTAGTGAAAGCGCCTTTGTTGGAGCTGCCGTATCCGCTGCGATGGCAGGGCTTCGCCCGGTGGTTGAAGTGATGATGGTCGATTTCATTGGGGTCACGATGGATGCGCTGCTCAACCATGCGGCTAAAGTTGACACGTTTTCAGGCGGTAAATGGAAAGCACCGGTTGTCGTAAGAGCTGCTTGTGGCGGTGGTTATGGTGACGGCGGACAACACGAGCAGAGTTTGTGGGGGTGGCTGGCGCACATACCAGGACTGACCGTGGTTGTTCCATCTAATCCAGCGGATGCGGGTGGGTTAATGCTCGCTGCAATCGAATATGACGGACCTGTTCTCTACCTTGAGCATAAATTGCTTTCAGATTATTGGCTCGATGCGGTTGGTGCAGGTGGACGCGAAACGGTGCATTATGATGTGCCAGCGGAAGGTGCGTATGGGCTTGTTCCGAAAGTGTGGAAACCAGTGCCACTCGCACAGGCCGTCACTCGAAGGGATGGGGACGATCTTACTATCGTAAGTGTGGGCGTGGGTGTGCATCGCTCTTTAGAAGCTGCACACATTCTTGAACAGGAAGGATATTCGGTGGGTGTCATTGACATCAGGACCGTTACCCCTCTCGATAAAAGTACCTTGATTAATGCCGTGTCAAAAACTGGCCACTTAGTGGTTGTGGATGAAGATTATGAGACTTTTGGACTCTCCGGGGAACTGGCAGCAATCGTCCTGGAGGCAGGAATTCAGTTGAAGTACGTACGTGTCTGCACAAGAGAGACAATCCCATATTCCCGCTTTTTGGAAGATCAGATACTCCCAAATACCCAACGAATTGTGGATACGGCTCTGCAAGTCATAAGTAAATAACGAATCACAGTTTATCTTAATCACATAGCGATATTGGTGCTTTAAACTTTGGTCTATCTCAGTTATTGAGGGAAATAACAATAGGCTCATCGTGATATCAAAATGGGAAGAAAGGTTCGAAGGGTACCCTATCAACTTGATCCAAAAGATGTGAAGGGACTCCCTCTTGAAGAAATTAGGGTCATTCTTAGAGGGGCAGACGACCTTATCATGACCGGTGGTCGATCCCTTCTATCAAAGATTCTAAAGGGTTCTCGACAAAGAAGGGTTCTCGAGCTCGGTTTGGACACAAGCCCGGTCTATGGGTTTTATAAGGAGCTACCTCTCGACGAAGTGATGGCCAGGATAGATTGGGTCATTCTGAATGGATACCTGGACATTGAATACGATTATCGATTGCCCATGCTTGTCTACACCGAAAAGGGTTGGGAGATAGAGAAAGAGACGTATGCGAGTGAATTGCTGCAAGGTTTTGATGAGAAGTTGGACAGCGATAGTACCGAATATGATATGTCATATTTGAAAGATAGGGATCGTGGGATGATCCTAGTATTATTGCGAAAAGTAGAAGCAACCGGTGATGATAAGTACATACCCTTGTTGGAAGCCTGGGGGAAGGTTGACTACAAGAAAGTCCGTAGCCGAATTCGTCAGGTGATCAGCAATTTGGAAGTTTGCACTTGCTAGATTGGCTCTCCGTGTGTAGGATAATTGAAACTAACACTCGCTGGGTTCCGAGTAGTCGCAAATCGCAAGGCCACCTTTGGGAACCTAGCCTGACGGTCCAAGCCCCCCTTTTTAGGGTTAGAACTCATAACCTGAAGGTCCTCAGTTCGAATCTGAGCCCCGCTACCTTAAGGCACTCGAAAGGGTGCCTTTTTCCTTTAAGGACAGCGTTCAAGGGGTATGTTTCAGGATTCGGACTAAGGACCCCGGGGATATAGGTCTAAGAGCATAAATTCCTAAAGGTTTTGCGTCTTGCTGGAAAATCGTATGGGTCAGGGTGCTTAAATTGGATTTAGGCTTGTTACGTCCAGGTTCCGGATCCAAATCCTGTTCATGGGAATCTGGGCCATCTATGAGCAAAGAGCACGTGATAAACGTTTCAATAATCTGCACACATAATCCTCACTTGGTAAATAATTTTCTGACGAACCTGAATTAGACAATAACTCTGGTTTCACGTACCTTAAAACTCGGTCTGCAAACTCAATGGATTTTCTCACAGTGTCCGCCTATATCGCATCTAGCCTGCTCTTGTCCGATGGCCTTCATCTCCCCTGCTGCGACAGCTGCATGCGTTTGTGTTTTCGTGGGAAGCGTTTCTTGAGATCTGGTGACAGCGGTGGTCCATCCCGGGTGCGTGCTTGTTCGAGTCCCTCAGGAAGATCGCTGTTGATGGACAGCCTGATACCCTGAGGGGCTAACGAACCCCTAACTCGGTTGATGCGCTGATTGTATTCGCTGCTGAGCGTCCAGCAGTCCCGATGCAGATACCGCCGATCCTCTGTGTCTGTGCTTGGAATTCGGGTGACGCTCGAGACATACTCATCACCGGCATGATAGCCGACGAGTGTGCGTAGGCGCTTCTCCATGTCGATGCGGTCGGTCCTAGCTCAGCACCGATCCTCTCTTCTGCTTCGGGCTCGATGACCAGTCAAACCACGAGCTGCGCGCCCTCTTGCCGGAAATCACACTCCAGATCTGCACCGAACTTGCGAAGGTGCTTGAGAGGTGTCATAGTTGATTTGGTCGTCGGTGTGCTTTTTACGCGATTTTACCGATGGCTTAAGGATTCAAATGATGACCACTCTTCCAACCAGCTTTTTCGCTACTTAATGTCAAACATTATCGGGCTGTAGGACTTTGTATATCGAGATTGATACGCCAATGGTAGTTCCTATGGATGCACCAGACCCAGCTATTTCACACCCTCGCGATCGACTTGCTCTCATCGAAGTGACGGCGCTGACGAAAAGATTTGGTTCCGTTGCTGCTGTTGAAGATGTAAGCTTCTCCGTGTTTCAGGGAGAGCTTTTCGGCTTTCTCGGACCGAATGGTGCAGGGAAAACGACCACGATCAATATGCTCACGGGACTTGCCAGGCCGGATTCCGGAAAGTTTGTCGTTAGTGGTCTGGATTGTACGATGAACCCCAAAACAGCCCAACATCTCATTGGCGTTGTGCCGGATGAAAGCAATCTATATCCGGAGCTCTCAGGATTTGACAACCTCTGCTTCTGTGCCTCGCTATACGGTATGTGTAGACTCGAACGGCGGGATCGCGCGCGATCCTTGTTAGCCATGTTCGGACTGGAGGATGCGTCAGATCGTAAATTCGGTGTCTATTCCAGAGGCATGAAGCGCAAATTGACGATTGCCGCAGGTATTATTCATCAACCTGAAATCTTGTTTCTGGATGAACCTACGACGGGGATTGATGTGGCCAGCGCCCGTCAGATCAGACAATTAATTGCTGGATTACATGATGCGGGGACGACGATTTTTCTCACGACACACTACATCGAAGAGGCCGAGCGCCTGTGTGAACGGATTGCCTTCATCGTTCAGGGCCGGCTCGTGAGAATCGATACCGTTGCTAACCTTTTGCAGCCCATCCAGGAACGCAAGGCGATCCTGATTTCTGTCACGAACACCGTAGATGATCTCCATGGCAAGCTCGCAGCAGCTTTTCCGCATTTTGATTTCCAGGCTGTTTCGGATGGGCAGATACGTGTTGAATCAGAAGACACCATCAACATCAGCCCACTGGTCAGGTTGATCGAAGATCAGGGCGTTGAAGTGACGGAAGCGCGTCAATTGAAGCCCTCTTTGGAGGACGTTTTCGTTAGGGTTAGCGGCATAGAACTGGAAGCCATGAGAAAGGAAAAGGAAAAGAGTGGAGGGGGCAGCGCATGAAAAGGTGGATTGCTTTCTGGAATATCGTTACCAAGGATATGCGGGCTTACTATCTGAAGCCTCCCAATATCAGTTGGGGTTTGATCTTTCCTTTGGCCTGGACGGGCATGTTCTTTATCAGGTCCGGCAGCGGTCTGGATAGTGTCCCTACACTTCTTCCCGGCGTGATTGCGATTTCCATCCTGTTTGGGACGACCTCCTTGCTGGCGGTGACGGTGACATTTGAAAAAAAGAGCCGGTCCTTTGAACGTTTGCTGCTCGCGCCGATCCCATTAGAGCTTCTGATGCTGGCAAAGACAAGCGGTGCGATTTTGTTTGGCGTGGTCAATGCCTTCGTACCCATCCTGCTGGCCTTATTCCTTGCGGATCTTTCTGAGGTTTCATGGATAACCGTGGTGCTTGCCAACTTAATGATTGCGATTTCCTCTACATTCTTGGGGCTATTTATCGCAGTATCGGTCAGTGAGGTCTTTGAGGCGCAGACGTTTTCCAACTTCTTTCGCTTCCCGATGATCTTTCTGTGCGGGCTGTTTTTCCCAATCAGCGCTTTGCCGGTATTCCTGCGTCCTCTGTCATACCTGTTTCCACTCACGTACGGGGCTGACATCCTCCATGGAGCCATTCATGCTCAAAGCGTGTTCCCCCTGGGTCTGAACTTTTCAATAATCGCTGGTTTTTGTATTCTGCTCTTTTATTTAAGCATCAGGAATATAAACAGTAAATGGATTATGTGATTACGGGGGTGGATTTAACTCACGAGTGTAAGGATGCTGATCGATATCCCGGTGCGGTCACCGTCTCATATGCACATTTGCGATATTTGTTCCGATGATCCTCTGCGTAAATAATCCTGTGCACAAGGGAATCGTGGATAGCCGGGTATCAAGCGATCGAAAATCGCAAGGCCACCTTTAGAAACCAAGCCTGACGAGCTAAGCCCCCTATTTTGGGAGCGGAACTCATAACCTGAAGGTCAGAGGTTCGAATCCTCTCCCCGCTACCTTTTGAGGAAGCGCCCGCAAGGGCGTTTTCTTTCTTTAAAGAACAGCTTTGAGGGGTGTATTTCAGGATTCGAACTAAGGACCCCGAGGATATAAGCCTGTGGGTTGATTTCTTTAAGGTTTTCCAGATTCTCGCAAAATGGAGAGGGGTAGGGTGCTCATTTCGGATTCGAACTCGTAACCTCCAGATCCTTGGTTCGAATCTTAACTTGTGGACCTAATTCTACGCTGATCAATGAATCTATCTTCCCTGCGAATATCAAGCGTTAGAAAAACATGCTGCAGGTCGCCCCCGCGCTCTCATTCCCACCTATAAACATAAGTTCCATCAATCTCCCAAAGTCTTGACCTTCTAGTTACTGGAAGGTTTAGAATAGCTTAAGGAGAGAGCCCATGTATCAGATCGGTGAGGCAAGCATGCAGACGGGTTTATCGACAAAGACCATTCGCTACTATGAGCATATCGGATTGATCCCCCCGCCCGAACGGAGCAGCAACGGGTATCGGATCTTCGCCGAGGAAGATCTAGAACGACTCCGTTTCATCCGCAGTGCGCGGGCACTCAATTTTCCGTTGAAAGACATCGACGAAATCCTGGCCTTCCGTGATCAGGGTGAGCCACCCTGTCGATATGTCATGGCGCTGATGCAGAAGCAGATCGAGGAGATCTCTGAGCGCATCCGTGAGCTCGAAGGCTTAAGTGAGGAACTGCGCCGGCTGTATGAGAATGGCCAGAGTCTCCCGGAGGATGTTCAAATGAAGACCTGCATCTGCCACGCCATCCAGATAGATAAATAAGCAGATGAAGATGGAAGTTAATCTGATTAGGAGCCAGTAAATGACAGATAAATTGGACTTCGGTATTCTTTACTTTGAGGATTGCCCCTCATGGAAAAACGCGGTGGCTCTGCTCGAGAGTGCGATCAAGCAGCTTGACCTGGATGCGAACGTTGATCTTATAAGGGCGGAAACGGATGAGGCAGCACAGGAACAGCATTTTGTCGGTTCACCGAGCATCCGGCTGAATGGGGAGGACCTCTTTCCAGTTGATCATGAAAACTACGCCCTGGGCTGCCGTGTCTACCAAACACCCGAGGGCATGCGCGGCTGGCCGACAAAGCAGATGCTGGAAGCAGCAATTGCTGAGTGGATTAACCCGTGAGTCGTGTCCCATATGGACTGTTCCGTCTCTGGATAGTCGGCGGACGGAACGGGCAAAGATCGTCTAGGTGGCGATAAAGATTTCTTAACAGTCCTGTGGTTTACTCTTGTGTATCGAAACGTGAGGTGCGCTCATAGGTCAAACCGGAGTCCTTTTCCTCTGTACCGGCAACTCCGCCCGCAGCCAGATGGCGGAAGCCTTCTTGCGACGCTTGGGTGGCGATTCGTACAACGCCTTCAGTGCCGGGCTCAACCCCTCCACGATCCACCCACTCACTCGTCAGGTGATGGGCGAAATCGGTTACGACCTGGAAGGTCAGCGCTCGAAAAACCTGGACGAATACCTCGGCGTGATATCGTTCGACTACCTAATTACGGTGTGCGATCACGCCGATAGGAATTGTCCGTTTTTCCCGGGGGGCGGCGTTCGGTTGCACTGGTCCTTCGAAGACCCCGCCGCCTTTGAGGGCAGCCTGGAAGACAAACTGCAAAAGTTCAGGGCAGTGCGAGACCTGATCGAACAGCGGATCACGACATGGCTGGGGGAGCGACCGGTCCCTTCGCATTCGTAAACCGAAATTCGATTATGCGCCTGCGCTCTCTTTAGGTTTCGTGCTGGAATTGTCTGATACCTTCTGATCACTGCCTTTGCCGCGCTAAGCCAAGCTCCTCATACGTTTATGTAATTCTGCATATCTGCAAGATGATGTTCCGCATTTGAAGGTCTTTCTCCGAGATGTAGGATACATTCAGAGCGTTGAATATTCTTCGTCAGTCTTAACGGAGTGCGCAAGCCCCAATCTCTTGGCCTGCCGTAGATTGGAGCTTGATAGCCGGAGCAAGATGCAGCGCTCTCAACCGCCTTATTATTAATGCTCCTTGGGGAGGGATCATGGACAACGAAACCTTTGATAAGTGGCTCGCCGAACTTGATTTCAGTTTCTGGGGCACTGCACAGCATAAGGTCACGGCAGCGCAGTTCTTCGAGCGGCGGGAAAGCGAGGGCGCCGTGATGTTGGACCTGCGTTCTCCGGAGGAAGTTGGAGAATTGGCCATACCATTCGCTCTTCACATCCCGATCCAAGAACTGCCGTCCCGAAGGGACGAGGTCCCATCGGATCGTCTGGTTGTGACCTTCTGTTCCTCGGTTACGCGTGCGGTCGTAGCCTGGACCTACCTGCAAGTGCAAGGAATGGAAAATATCCGCATCCTTGATGCGAACTACGGCGAATTATGCGGTGAGCTCATACCAGGGAAGGTATATAAACGTGTAAAGAGTTCGGCATAGAACCGATCAAAATGCAGAGGTATGGGATCTGGCGTACTACCTACAGTCGAAGCGCCTGCCAGGGACCCTGATTTAAAGCACCGAATCCGCCCATCGGCGTTCCGGAAAAATCGGGACGCTATCAGAAATTCTGGATTCAGTTAGCATACCGTTCGAGTGGGGTTCCCCTCGTCCCGGTGAATACTTCATCCGAACTGGTCCAGGGTAGACAAAGAGAGTAAAGATCAAATGTTCAAAGAACTGCTCGTTGGCGTCCTCATCTTAATCGTGGCGATTGCGATGACGATGGTCGGCAAGGGGGGCGGAAATTTCTATGTCGTGATTCTGGCGCTGGCCAATATTCCGATGCATGAAGCCGCAGCGACCGGCCAGTTCATCCTCTTCGCCGCATCGGCCGCGGCATTGATTTTCTTTCAGACACAGAAGGTCGTCTCCTGGCCGCTCGCCATTTTGCTGGGGGGGCTGACCTCTCTGGCGGCGCTCGGCGGGGGATATTTTTCACATTATCTCAGCGGGTTCACGTTGAAAATGATCTTCGCGGTCTTGCTGATCCTTGCGGGAGCCGTGATGCTGATCCCGGTCAAAGAGCAGACCGATTCGTCCGATCGAAAACGCTTTGACCTAATCCGTCTCAGATTAGGCGAAGAATCTCTCCCGATCAACCTGTTGATTACTGTGCCGGTAACGGTACTGACCGGTTTTGCAGCCGGTATGGTCGGTGTCTCAGGCGGATCTTTCCTGGTCCCTTTGATGGTCCTGGCGTGCGGTGTGCCGATGCACACCGCGGTCGGCACCGCATCGTCATTGATCGCGGCGACGGCGTTGATGGGCTTTGTGGGTCATGCAGCCCAGGGAGATTTCAATCCCTCCTGGGCTGTGCCGCTGGCATTCGTGACGATCGTGGGTGGTTTGATCGGCGGAAGGTATGCATTAAAGACCAAGCCGAAAAATCTCAAACAGCTATTTGCCGTCACGAACTGGCTCGCGGCAGGGTTCATGGTGGTGAATGCCCTCAGCACATGATTTTGCGATCTCGTATTCGTTGCAGGCAATTCTGAGTCATCCTGCTGATAATTAATCTTATCAAATCGTTGATGCCCAATAAGGATTAAGCTGGCCGATTATTACCCAACCTGATTGAAAAACTTGATTTGCAGCATCTTGCCCGCTTAGGCGAGTATCTGAGGTTGCAGAGATACAACGCTGCGGTTCTGTCTATTTTCATCACTTAAATTAACGGCTTTACCCTGTGCTGGCTACTTATCCAATCCGCCAAGTGTTAAGGGGGTTGAAACTACGATGTTAGAGTTAAACCCTCTTTCAGCAAGTAACCTGCTTGCTATTGATCAAACTCAATGGATAACAATCAATCCTCGATTGGCATTATTAGCTCATCAATCGAATTGAACTATACCATCGACTGTTTTCAGGAGGGCTTCGTTGTGATTGAGTTCGATTGGGGGAGAGTCAGTTCAGATAAGCTGTGCGAGTGTAATCATGATGAAGGCCGCCCAATATCGGTTCGCTTATGATCTTGCCAGATTGTGATGGGAAACCTTTTTCATCGTATCTCCCAGGAATACGCTGATGGATTCCCTGGTGAGGCCGAACATTATTGTAGTGGCTTACGTATTCCCTCACTAAACGTTCAATTTGTTTTCGGCTCATTACGAGCATGTGATCCAGACAATCTCGCTTCAGACTCCCCATGAACCGTTCACAAAACGCATTTGCCTTCGGAGTTCGATACGGTGTCTTCAACTCTTTGATACCTGTGCTGGTTGCAACACATGAAAACTGGGGTCCGTACTTTCTATCGCGGTCTCGAATCAGATACCGTGGACCACTGTCCCATGGGGTAGCTTCTCTCAACTGCTGCGCTGTCCATGTATCGGTTGGCAAGACTGTCACCGCTGCGTGTACAACCCGTCTTGTTTTCAGTTCCAGG
>Ga0315550_1001717_pt1 | contig 13505 bp, 11 predicted proteins | sample SalMarSW160190MG_2_FD_203100 | JGI IMG/M metagenome (GOLD analysis project Ga0315550, IMG submission 203100) | Salt marsh sediment microbial communities from the Plum Island Ecosystem LTER, Massachusetts, United States - Salt Marsh Sediment SW1601-90 ... | reverse complement strand
ACTGGCTCGTTGCCCATTGACAATGACGAAATACCTTGACTATCATCATGTTTACAGTTACGTTACTACTTCAAAGAACAACTTCGTACCCTGCAGTAACTCAGGACACACAACCTTTGCTAACACGGTCAATATAATTAATAGGCTTCCCGCTATGCGGGACAAGTTGTCACGGTTTTTCCATAAAACTTTGTGTACCTTCACTTACTAACGTCTTTTGTTAATAATTTTTCTATTCAGTAAACATTGGAGTCTGATAACAAATAGGAATAATAACTATTTTTAAAACAAAATATTCTAAAGACCCTTTAGATGGGAAAATATAATTAGTATTGATTTTTAACTGAATAAGAAATGGCGCAACAATATTTAGATCATTCAAAAGCAATTTTAACTTCTGATCGGTCAAACTTTAAAGGAGGAAGTAAAGGTTCCGGAATTATTTCCTTATTCGGGTACCAAAACGAATATGATCTTAGAGAAGGGTATCCTTTATTGACCACTAAGAAGATGGCTACGAGATCTATGTTTCATGAAACAATATGGTTCTTAAGAGGAGATACAAATATTAAATATCTTGAAGACAATAACTGCCCTATTTGGAGACCTGATGCTTTTCAGGATAATCTTCCCGGAATGCAAAAAGAAGGAATTTTCCCTGAAGGTATTGTAAAATATTCTCCTGATTGGGACAAAGCTATGAAAGAATATGGTCAGAGAATAAAAGAAGATTCTGAGTTTGCAATGAGATGGGGAGATGCAGGACCTATATATGGTAAACAATGGAGAGGATGGGAATATTATGATCATGACAAAGGGATCTTTGTTGAAATAGATCAACTGGGAAAAATGATAGAAGGTCTGAGAAAGAAGCCAACCGGGAAAAAACACATTGTTGATTCATGGAATCCCGGAGACACTCCGAAAATGTCTTTACCTCCATGTCACGTCCTCTATCAGGCAACTGCAAATGAAGAAGGCGAATTAGAATTACAGCTTTACCAGAGAAGTTGTGATCAATTTTTAGGTGTTCCTTTTAATATAGCTAGTTATGCTGCTCTTACACAAGTAATTGCTCAGGAAGCAGAGAAGGTTCCAAAAACATTTATTCATACTTTCGGAGATTCACATTTTTATTCCAGTATCGGAAAGAGAACCCAATGGCACAGGGATAATTTCAGGGAATTACAAAAAAGAGTAAGAAACATTTCTGAAAGAGAAGAATATTTAGAAATTGTTGATTGGATAAATAAAAATGCTCCCAGCGACGGAAATGAAGAAAAATATGATCATGTTACTGCTATTCTTGAACAAATGTCAAGAGAACCCAGGCCTTTACCTCAACTACATATTACAAAAAAACCTTTTGATCAACTAACTATTGATGATTTTGTTGTAGAAGATTATAATCCTCATCCTCCAATCAGAAGGAGTATGGCTGTTTAACTAACAACCTTAAAATAATATTTCTGTCAGAAAAAGGGCAAAGGAAATAACAAATTGTAAGTTTAATGCATTTGTTGAAATAGGTTTGGTTTTAATTGGTCATTACGTTAATTGGTGTATTCCTTGTGTTTGATGGAAAATATAATAATCAGGATGTACCAACTTTTTATAAACAATGAATAATATGGAGGAGTTAGTATTTGCTTTTCCAACAGACGAGTTTTGGAAATTAATAACCTATAAAAAAAAAGGTTTAATAAAGGAAAATAGTGAAGTATTAAAAAGGATTGTCCAAAATGGTCTGTTTCTTAGAAGAAGTGAATTAGAAGAAGACCCTTCCTTTAAACAAATTATTCCGTATGCAATTATCTCTAATAAAGAACCGGAGCAAAGCGGAGTTCGGCAAAGCCAATCATTTTATTTATTTAAGAGGACATCTAAGCAGACAGAAAAAAGATTACACAATAAATTTTCTTTAGGAGTAGGAGGTCATATGAACCCTAACGATTCTATGGAATCGAAAGAACAATACTTAATTGATGAATTAAAAAGAGAATTATATGAAGAAGTCAAATTATTAAATGGATGTTTGATAGAGGATATTGAATTTGTTGGCTTTATAAATGATGATACAATTTCGGTTGGCAGGGTTCATATAGGACTTTTGTATAACATCCATGTATCAAATAAAGAGGTATATATTAATGAAACGGATAAAATGACGGCAGATTGGATAGATAAAGCCAATTTAGCTAAATTTTATGAAGGAATGGAAACATGGACTAAAATAACATTTGATTTCTATATTAAATGAAAGAATACACGAACATAAAAGCAGATGATTTTTGTTGTACTGGTGCCGTTTCAGAAACAATTCTAATCAGAAATAATTATACAAATTATAGCCAATATACCATAATTGTTCCCGGTGCAAATATCATAACCCCAAATTATGGACTAAAAAACAATAATGATTACTTAATTCTACGTAATGACTCAATTTTGGAAAAAGGGGACTATGCTATTAATAAGAATGAAGGTAATAATTACCATAAATGGTTTATAGATTTTAATGTCACTTATAATATTGATCCTTCATTAACTTTTGATAACACCTCAGGCTATTATTTAACACTTGCTTCAAATGATACTCTTATCCTTAACTAAAAGGATATGGAGGATGGTGTAAGTTTTTATTATACAAGATTTTAAAAATAAAAACGCTCCGCTAACACGGACAATACTAAAATTAATATGCTTGATGCAATTATGTTATTCCCCAAGCACCAAAATTCCACATTATCAATTTCTCCGGGGACTTGGGATATACAAACAATATAGCTTAATTTTTTCAGTATAGTATCAGTAGCACTATCAATAACAAAGCGCATTCAGTTATATATTATCTGTTTGCGCTTATTTTTTTATAGGGCCGGCTGACAAAGAATGTTGCAACCGGATAAAATGATAAAGAGTTAGTATTTATTTAACTCTCTGGCTATTTAGTCGTGATTCCGGCGCGACTCGAACGCGCGACCCACAGCTTAGAAGGCTGTTGCTCTATCCAACTGAGCTACGGAACCATTTTTTATTTCAATGTACTCTGAACTCATCTCAAGCACAAGGAGTTACTCTATCCAATCCCGAAAAACAGAAATCTTTGATTTCTTTGTTTTTCGAGGATCCTCGATTTGATTACGAAGTCAAAATGACTTCGTTCAAATCGGGACTGAGCTACGGAACCATTTTTTATTTCAATGTACTCTGAACTCATCTCAAGCACAAGGAGTTACTCTATCCAATCCCGAAAAACAGAAATCTTTGATTTCTTTGTTTTTCGAGGATCCTCGATTTGATTACGAAATCAAAATGACTTCGTTCAAATCGGGACTGAGCTACGGAACCAAAATACCGGTGCAAAATTACATTTTTTTTTAAGAACAAGACACTACTTAATATATCTATAAGGATTTCATATAATTAACGAGTCCCTTACTTTCAATTATCTGCTTCAGCTTCCCTGATAATGGTTCAAAATTGAACTTATTGGATCCTATCAATATCTCACCGCTGTCGAATTTTATGTCAACCTTATCTCCAGGCTTATACGATTCAACTGCATCTTTATGAACTATCAGAGTAAGCCCCTGATTTATCGAGGAGCGATAGAAGATCCTGCTGACTGATTTGACAATAACAGCTTTTATTCCTGCATATACCAGCCCTACTGAAGGGTGTTCCCTTGAGCTTCCGCAGCCAAAGTTATCTCCGGCAATTATGATATCGCCTTTTTTCACTTTAGTGGTGAACGAGGGATCAAAGTCAGAGAAAAGCAATGGCAAAATAGCTGCAGGATTAGTGCTTGACACATTATATGTATGCTTTCCTGCAAACATCTGATCGGTATTCAGGTTATCAACATCGGCATAGTTCCATATATTTCCGGCTTTTCTGTTTTTACCCGCCTTTATCTCAAAAGTTCTGCTCTGAGCCTGTTTATTCGGATACTTCTCATTTCCCGGCTTAATACGCGGATCAGTTATGACCCCCGTAATAGCTGATACAGCAACAGTCGCAGGTGAGGCCAGGTAAATCGATGCTTCTTTATTACCCATTCTTCCCGGAAAATTACGGTTGGCAGTTGAAATAACTGAATGTCCTGATGCCGGGATACCCTGTCCGGTTCCAAGACATGGACCGCAGGAGGGAGTAAGTACATTGGCGCCTGATTCTATAAGATCAGTAATTATCCCCTCTTCAATTGCCTCAAGGTAGATCCTCCGGGAGGCAGGTATCACATTAAGCTGAAAGCCATCATTGATTTTCTTGCCTTTCAGTATCCTGGCAGCTATACGCAGGTCCTCAATCCTTCCATTGGTACAGGTGCCTATTAATCCTTCCTGGACAGGTGTACCTGTAACCTCATGAACAGATTTTATGTTATCCACATTGTGCGGAGCTGCCACTACAGGGAAAATATCATTTAACCGTATACTGATCTGTCTGAAATATTCCGCCCCGGTATCGGCCCGAACACCCTTCATTTTCATACCCAGGAAATCCATCAGGACCTGATCGGGAGGAAATACTGCATTCTTGGCTCCCATTTCGGAAGCCAGGTTTGCCATTGTCATCCGGTCAGATATATTGAGGCTTTTAACACCATCTCCATGGTATTCAACTGACATATAATTTGCTCCGTCTGATCCGATCATTCCTATTATCCACAGAGCCAAATCTTTAGCCGACACTCTCGCCCTTAATTTACCGGTAAGATTTATCCTGATCGATTCAGGCACCCTGAACCAGGTCTCCCCTCTTTTCCATATCCCTGCAGCTTCTGTGCGGTCTATTCCGGCAGCAAAGGCATTAAAAGCACCTGCTGTAGAGGTATGACTGTCGCTGCCGACTATTATCATGCCAGGCCTGGCATGATACGACATAATCTGGTGGCATATACCCATACCTGCATCGTAAAATTTACCAATACCCTGATCATTCACAATATCCCTGATATCCTGATACTGTGCTGCCAGTTTTGCATTTGTGGGAGGGGCATTGTGATCAAGTACAACAAGCATCTGGCGGGGATCTGCAACCTTTTGCCCGCCCATATTCCTGAAAGTCTTGTAAATGCTTGATGTGTTATCATGAGTAAGGATAATATCAGGACGTGCAAAGACTATCGACCCGGCCGGGGCTTTAAATATCTTTTCAGCAAATGTTGATGATCTCATGTTATTGGTTACTAGTAATTGGTAATTGGTTATGTCAACAGTCCTCCGTTATTGTAGATTTCTAGCTGGACCCGGGAAAAGGGTTCGGCATTACTCCTTTTATTGTTTCTCATGTTAGTTAATTCTCCTGTCCTGAAATTTATTTTTATGTTGTCTCCATTCTGTAATTCAAGTTTATCCAATGTTTTAGAGCTAATAACCGGAAGAGCGGCATTTATAGCATTTCGCTCGTATATTGCTCCGAATGATTCCGCAACAATAGCCTGGATGCCAAGTGAAATGAAGCAGTCAACAGCCTGCTGCCTGGAGCTTCCGCTTCCGAAATTCTTACCGGAGACCACTATATCCCCTTGCCTTGTTTTACCTGAAAAATCTTCAAATCCTTTAAGGTTATCAAAAGTATATTGTCCCATCTCTTTTATATCGGTAATAGCCAGGTACCTGTTGTGAAAAATCATATCAGTATCAATATTATCTTTTTGTACTAGCCATATCCTTCCCTCAATTTCATCAGGTTTAGCTTTCACACTTTTCTTCTCATGACTATTGGTCACAGCATAAGTCACTTTCTGTTCAAAAAGAGATGGAGATGAGGGGATTCTGTCAGGAGTTGTTATATGTCCTGCCACTGCTGAAGCTGCGACCACTTCAGGTGAAGCAAGAAATACGCTTCCCTTCCCCTGTTTACCGGGATAATTCCTGTTTCCGGTGCTTATTGTTACTTCCCCCGGACCATTCTGTCCAACCTGTCCGGCGGCACATCCTGCACAGCCTGCATTAGAAACAAGAGCGCCTGACTTCTTGAAGATATCTAAAAGTCCCTGATCGAGGCAGGCTTTCCATATTTCATCTGTTGCAGGGACAATCTTAAGTATTACCCCGGGTGCAACTATCTTTCCCTTCAGTATTGCAGCTGTCTTAAGCATATCCTCCATTCTTCCGTTGGTACAGCTTCCTATAAATGCTGAATCAATCTTTTGGCCGGCAACTAAGATTACTGAAACGGTATCGTGTGGTTCACCAGGACGGGAAACAAGCGGAAGAAAATCTGTAACATCTATCCCGAATGTTTTCTCATATGAAGCCTCTTTATCTGCGTAAAGAGGCTGGAAGTTTTTGCCGGAACGCTGTCTGCAATAATTAATCACATCCTGTGACGGCGGGAACAAAATTATTATTGCACCCGTCTCGGTTGCCATCGACGATATTGTCATTCTTTCATCAAGGCTCATATTGTCGACCGGATCACCGTACATTTCCACAGAATAACCGAGCAGTGAGTTTGCACCGAAAATGCCCAGCAGATTAAGTATAACATCTTTCGCAGAAATGTTCTCTGGCATTTTCCCTTTGAGGTTTATTTTTACTGACGGAGGCACCTTGAACCAAATTTTTCCATTATGCCAGGCTGCAGCAATATCCATATCGCCCATTCCTTGTCCGAAAGCTCCCACAGCGCCAAGGATATTAGCATGTGAATCGGTTGAAACAGCTGTAGCACCCGGCCAGACAAAGCCCTCATCAATCAGAATGTGAGTGCCAATACCAGCATTTATATCGAAAATCCTTATTCCGTTTTCACGGGCAAACTGTCGGCAAAGATGTTGATTTACTGCATATTTCTGATCAGATCCGGTCGGGTTGCAGTCGAATGTAAACATTGTTTTCTCACAATTTTCTATTTCCAATTTATACTCCCTGATATTTTTTACAACATTTGCGCCGCCAAAATCGCGGGCAACCCTGATGTCAATATCTATGTCAGTAATTTCTCCCGATTTCAGGATATCAGATCCTGAATGAGCAGCAAGGATTTTTTCAACCAATGTCATTGCCATAGTTTGATCATTTGAAAGATTTTAATGTCTTTAATTTTACAGTGCGTTTACCTGTATTGAGACCTGTAATCTCTTGGTGATAGTCCCTCTGTTTTCCGGAATTGTTTATTAAAGTTAGAGATACTTACAAAGCCGCACTCTACAGCAATGTCCTGAACCTGGTATTCGGTTTCCCGAAGGAGATAACAGGCTTTATTTGTTCTTACCCGGTTCAGATATTCAACAAATCCTGCTCCGCAATATTTTTTAAAGAAGCGGCTAAAGGTTATAGGGCTCATTTCAGCTATTTTGGCAATCTGCTCAAGAGAGATCTGTTTAAAGTAATTTTCCCTTATATAAGTATACACATCTGTCATTTTCTTATTTCCTCTTTCGTCATAGGCCTGCTTATAATTTTCAGAGCAGAGGAGCACCTTTTTCTCAGACTGGCACATGATCTTCAGGACATTAAAGAAATCGATCATTTTATCAATTCCTTTATTATTTACCATCTGTACCAGATATTTTTCAGCCTTCCTGGCATCTTCTATTGAAAATCCGATACCCCTCTCAGCCTGATTCAGCAGTTCCTTTATGCAGATCATCTCATGTTGAGAAAGAAGAGCATCTCCAAGGGATGACTCCCTGAAATGTACCATGACCCCATGCTTGTCGGGAAGTGCTATGTCATGCTTATAATAATTCCAGGAATGAGGGATATTTCCGGCAACCAGGACCATATCGTAATGGTCGAACAATTCAACACTGTCGCCCACGATACGTGTCCCGTTACTTTTAATATTCAATACCAGTTCATACTCCGGATGAAAATGCCATAATCCCCCGGTGTCGCTTATATATTCAGCTGTAAAACCTCCGGCATTTTTATAATTAATCTTCTCAAGTTCTGCTATCATTATTACTGAAGATCTTAAATAAGGGACCTTATCAAATTTACACATTATTCTTTCAATTTTGCGATCAGAACCCTATTTAAAATATTTTCCCCTGATTATTTTGATTATGTTATTTTATTATTTATATTTGTTACCAAGCTCATGCAATTGGTATAAGAGGAGATGAGCAAGGGTTGGGAGTGAAAATCAACAGGATTGTATTGCAGACATTGACTTTCACATCTGGAACCTGAGGAATAGCGCCAGCTTACCATGGTTCCATCCTTTTATCAGACAGTAGACACGGGAATTATCTCATAAATAAAACCCGCTCCCTGATTTTCACAACCGCCCTTCCTCCTCTTATTTTTTTGTATATATGTTATCCTGTCTGTCCCATCACATCTACAACTTTGTATTATAAGTAAAAATTTACATTATCTTTATATTTGGGTAAACAGGGTAATCCAAATTTTTATGCTGATATAGTACGATGAAGACGTATATAAGACGAATGGATAAGAATGATCAGCTTATTGTTCTTTTCGGGGGTTGGGGAGCTGATGAAAATGTCTTTACACCATTATGTACAGATGAATTTGATTTTATTCTGTTTTATAACTATTCTGCTGATGAAGCTCTGGTATTACCGGAAATGAAGGTTTACAGGAAAATCACTTTAATAGGCTGGTCACTTGGCGTATGGGCTGTTGAATACCTTTCTTTAAAAACAGGAATCAAACCCGATTTGACCATTGCTGTAAACGGCACTCCGATACCCGCCGATGACAGGTTTGGAATCCCGCTTAAAGTATTTGAAGGTACCCTGGAAAATATTTCAGAGACAAACATGGAAAAATTTTATTTGAGGATGTTCGGCGACAAGAGAACATACATGACTAATGCTGACCGGATTCCACACAGGACAATAAAATCGCTTCATGATGAACTCAGATGGCTTTACAACAGGATAATGGAACAGACTGAACCGGGCTTCAGATGGGATTATGCTGTTACCAGCGAAAATGACCGTATATTCCCTTCAGAGAATGTTAAGAGTTACTGGAAAAAAGAAAAGTATACAAGGCATATAATTGTTCCAATGCCACATTATCTGTTTTTCAAATGGCATTCCTTTGCTGATTTTGTAAGTTTTGTTGAAAAGTTCGGGAAGAAAAGGTGTCCTGGAGATATTGTTATTCAAGCAGATGCCATCAAAGATTTTTGATTAGTACATTGTAGTCAGATTTTGTTGTGAGCTTGTCAAATTTTTCAAGAATCGTAATTACCTTTTCATAATCTTTATTTCTTAATGCTAACTGTTGTTTAATGCCTTTTTTATCAAGCCTTGAAAGCACGAAATTCACAGTCATCTTATTAATATCTAGTGCCGGCTGGTACAACCTCTGTTTTTGTTCATTTTCATGAATAATCGACACAAGATCAGCATCGCTTAGATCCTGGAGAATATCGCGGGCCAGGCGAACAGGTATCTGGAGCATTTTACCTATTTTTTCGGCACTGACAGGTTTTTCACCGACAGCGAAATTTCTGATGATCATATGCATGATCAGAATTACAAGCGCCCGTTTCTGGAAATAGCTTACATTCAGTGCCTCAGATTCAAATTCATAGCGAGAGATATTCTGATTGGCAAAGGAGAGTTCAGCTCCAATAAGAACAAGTGTCCATGTTGTTTGCAGGAAGATGATAAACAGAGGTATAGCAGCAAGACCGCCATAGATGGCACTTAGTTTTGTTATTCCGAATTGAAGATCAAGATAAAGCCACTGCAGACCTTTTAACAACAAACCGGTGATGATCCCTGAAACGAGAGCCGGCCAAAACTTGACCTTTGCATTTGGCATTACAATAAATAATAATGTCAGGATAAGCCATGTAAGAAAGAAAGGAGCAAATTTGATAAGAAAACTGATCACCGGCTTAAAAAATGACAGTATCGGCGCCTTCGAAATATAATCAGTTAATTCGGTGCTGATAAACACAGTGATACTGCTTGAAAGAATGAGTATCACAGGTGCAAAAACCATTATTGTCAGATAATCCGTGAATTTTCTGTGCCATTGTCTGGAAGAGGTTATCTGCCATATGTGGTTAAATGAACTTTCTATCTGCTCAAGTAACGAGACCACCGACCAGAACAGGATAATCATTCCAACTCCGGCGATATAGCCCCCTCTTGTTTCCTGTATGGTAAGTCTCGCTCTTGTAAGCAGGGGAGTAAGGATTTCACTGTATGACTGAAAATCTTTTGAATTGGTAATAAGAGAATCCAGGCTCTGATCAAGCCCGAAACCCTTAGCAATGGCAAATGCGATAGCAATAACAGGAATAATTGATAAAAGAGTATAAAATGTAAGGGCTGAAGCCCGTAATTGAACCTTGTCTTTCATTGAACCGCGGCCAGCTATAAAAAGGATCCGCAGCTGTTTGATTAAAAACGTCTTATTCTTTGATAATTCTGAGAGCGGAGTGTGCCATATTGCATCATTCAGCCTTTTTGCCTGGTTCAACGCCCATGATACTGGATTAGCCATGGTCTAAGTATACTTTTTTATTTTGTCAGATAGTTACCGGTTAGTTGCTGTTTCAAATATACAAAATACGAAAGGGTGTATAATAAAAAATATTAATATTTTCACTCTGTCTGATCTTTAATTGGATCCATTGATCTCTGATCCTTCCAGTATAAGGCCTCTTATGAGAAATAAGACAAATACGAATCCCGGGATTCAATAGTATTATGATCCGTATTCGCACTGCCTATTTATTTACAGATCAAGAGATTCAGGAATGACAATAGGAAGTATTCTTCTTCTTCTCCTGTGAATTTCACGATATGCGCAGAAAATACACACTTTATAAAAATGGAACAGCCACATTGGAGGATTTGCAGAATCGATCCGTATTTCCATTCTTTCTCTGAAGCGTATAAGGATCGCTACAAGTATCAGCCTGACCCTGATTAGACGCAGCTTATCATATATACGGAGCATTCTCACGGATGAAATAAAGGTTTTCTTATCAGTAACCCGGTCATATAACCGGCTGAGGTTTTCGAGGCTCTGTTTTGTCTTATGGAGATATTCCCCGTTTGACTCCAATCCCTCATGAATAAGACCATTATCAATATGCAAAATATTTATTCCTGCCTTATTAAGCTGGTAACTGAAAAGAGTATCCTCATGGCCATATTGTTTGAGCTCTTCATTAAAGCGTAATTTTGAAAAGATTGTCCGGTCAATCAGAAAATTAAATGAAGAAAAAGAGGCGTGGGGGTGTTTGTTCCTTAGAGAAGCTTTTCGTTGTTCTCTTTTAATTCCGTATTTCCATCTCAATATTTTATCAGGATCTCCGGGGGGACTTCCATGATACAGGATACCACCTGAGATAACCCGTGCAGATGACATCATATCTATCCAGTTTTTCAGGTAAGCTTCTGCAGTAGAGGGAAGCATGGTATCAGCATCAATAAACAGCAGAAAATCACCTTTAGCTTCTAGTGCCAGCCTGTTTCTTATTGAAGATCTTCCTATATTCTTCTTTGAACGGATAATCCTTACACCATTACCTTCAAGCGATTTGTATTTTGAATGAAATTCAGTGGAAGAACCATCATCACCAATAATTATTTCAAGAAATTCGGGAAACTTGCCAATACAGCCTTTCATACTGTGAGCCAAAGCCACAATATCATAATCGCAAACAGGAATAAGCAGGGAAATAGTCATTTTTACCCGGGAAATTAACCTTTCAAAAATACAATATATTTCTTTATGTTGAAAAATTATGAATTTGGCAGAAAAATTGTAATGACTATTTTTGTCATCATCTTTTACAGCTTTATATTCTTATGAGAAAGAGTATATTTATTTTCATCCTGTTTCTTCTGCCGGAATCAGGTCTCTGTCAGTTAAAAAATAATTACGAAATATCACTGACGGTATCAGGTCTCAGGGACTCCTCAGTTTATCTTGCTTATCATTTTGGTGACAAGCAGTACATTAAGGACACTGTTAAGCTCGACAGTAAAGGTCACGGAGTATTTTCAGGGCAGGAAAACCTTCCGCAGGGAATTTACATGGTTGTCCTGCCCGGCAGGAACTACTTCGAATTTCTTGCTTCAGACGACCAGAATTTTTCCATTACATGTGACTATGACGATTATTTCAACACACTCAGGTTCACCGGATCGGATGAAAATTCAGCCTTCATAGAATACCAGAAAAAGTGGTCATCGCTTCAACGGCAGGCTCAGGCATTATCCGGAAGGATACAAAATAATAAACAAAACAGTGATTCGCTTAAGATCATTTCGGAAAAGCAGAAGCAACTGGAAGAATTAATGAAATCATATCTGAGAATCACTGCAGAAAAGAATAAGGGAAATTTGCTCTCAGTATTTGTAATATCAATGTTACCCGTCGAGATACCCGAATTTACTGTACCGAAAGGCACTCATAATCCTGATTCTGTGAGGTGGGTATTGAGGTATAACTACAATAAGGATCATTTTTTTGATAACCTGGACCTTACGGATGAAAGGCTGCTGAGAACACCTTTGTTATATGCCAGGCTTGATGCATTTTTCCGGAACGTTGTGATCCAGTATCCTGACTCAATTAATAAAGCCATTGACAGGGTAATAGCAAAATGTCAGGACAATTCTAAAGTTTTCCAGTTTGTAGCCGTTTATCTCTTCAACCATTTCCGTGAGAGTGAAATAATGGGTCATGATGCAGTTATTGTTAAGCTGGCTGATGATATTTATCTCTCAGGAAAAGCTGACTGGATAACCCACGAGTTCAGAGATGACCTGGCCAAACAGGTGGAACTTATTAGGAATAACCTGATTGGAATGAAGGCCAGGAACCTTGTAATGGATTCATATAAGGGGGTATTTGTTTCCCTTTATGATATTGAAAAAGACTTTACCATTCTCTATTTCTGGGAACCAAACTGCGGATTCTGTAAGGAAGTAACACCCAAGCTCAAGACATTTTATGAGAAAGCAAAAGATGAAGGCATTGAAGTATTTGCCGTATGTACTATAGATGACAAACCGCTGTGGTTAAAATATATTGAAGAACACGGATTAACATGGATCAATGGCTGGGATCCTGAAAGGCTCACTCATTTTGATTTTTATTATAATGTCCAGGCCACACCTTTGATTTACATCCTGGACAGGGATAAGACTATAATAGCAAAGAAGATTTCAGTGGAAGACATTCCCTCCTTTATTGACAATTACCGGAAATATAACATGTAATCATCTTTGAAGATGCCGCACAAGGTCGTATACTGAGTCAAAATGCTCAGTTGTTTCTTTTGTAACCATCACCCATTTCTTGTTATCCCGGTTCGGCGTTTTTAAAGTAATGTCGGTTCCTATATCAGAAACATGGTATCCTGCCCTTAAAACAGCTCTTTCTGTCCATTTCCGGATCATACCTTCTCCTGAGATACAAATATTTCCTCGGGGTTCTTTTCTGAAAGTAAAACTGCCGTCTGCTGAATTGAATCCAACTATGGCAGATTCAAAAAGATGATCAAATGAACCGCCAAGCACCAGGTCCTCCGGGGCA
>Ga0315550_1001714_pt1 | contig 13515 bp, 13 predicted proteins | sample SalMarSW160190MG_2_FD_203100 | JGI IMG/M metagenome (GOLD analysis project Ga0315550, IMG submission 203100) | Salt marsh sediment microbial communities from the Plum Island Ecosystem LTER, Massachusetts, United States - Salt Marsh Sediment SW1601-90 ... | reverse complement strand
CGTCCTCAATATCCATCGTTATTTCCTAGACTATAGCCGATAGCTCCTGTTTATATTCGTTGAGGAGGTTGATATACTGCGAATCCAGCTGTGCCAGCAGCTTGCGCCACTCTTCCTGGAACTGCGGCTGCTTTTCAATATCTATCTTTAATCCTGCTGTCGTGCCTAGCTGCTGCTGCATTGCCTGCTGGAGCTTGGCGCCGAACTCAGCCTTTAGTTGCTCATAAGCCTGCCTTCTCTGCTGCTCACCCTGCTCTGCATAGTGGGTGAAGATGTTTCTTATCCTGCTGAAGATATTCTCCACGCCTATTTTATCCTTCTTCAGGCTCTTTAAGCCCTCCATTGCCTTTTTGTTATTTTTCCTGGTTAGTTCATTCTGGGACAGGTTGATATTCCTTATTAGTATTTCGCTGGCTCCCTCTTTGATATAACTGGCCGCCTTCTTATCGTACTTACCCATTTCGGTGGCCAGGTTCAGGTTTTGTTTCAGGTATCTGGCGGCCAGCTTTTCCCCTTCGGGGACGTATTTCCATCTCAGGCGTTCCTCTTCGGTCACTTCGCCCAGCTCCTCCACCTTCTCCATGGCTATCTCACGAGCGCTCTTGATATCACTCATCTTAAAGTCTCCCGATGTTATTACTACTAACATTATACTAGATAGTGGCAAAAGCCTCAAAGTGATGTTTTTCTTCCCATACCCACCCGCCCTCATAAGCTGCGCTTCTAGCACTTCTCTTCAGGGCAAATTTGTATTTAAGAGGGTAGGTGATATAATTTAGTAACCGATAATTATGGGGAAGGACTTTGAAATTTTAGACCATACCGCCGACGTTGGCATTATCGCCTACGGGGCTGACCTCAAGCAGGCATTTGCCAATGCGGCCAGGGCTTTGTTCAGCCTGATAACCGAGCTTGATGATGTGGAGGAGGTTCTGCATCAGGATATCAAGATAAATGCCAGCGACCTGGAAAGCCTGCTGGTGGCGTGGTTAAACGAGCTGGTTTACCGCTTTGATACCGAGGGCATTCTCTTCAAGAGGTTCGATATTAGCCAGCTGGGCGATACCCACCTTGAAGCCAGGGGCTATGGGGAGAAGGCGGATAGCTCAAAGCACAGCCTTAAAACGGGGGTCAAGGGGGCTACTTACCACATGCTTAAAGTAGACAAAACTGATGGCTACCGGGTTCAGGTGATATTTGATATTTAGTCGAGGTTAGAATGTCGGCACCCTGGAAGGAAATAGTAAGGAAGATAGACGACTACCGCTGGGAGATACCGACCAGCTACAAGGCTGGCATGTTGGTGCCCGGTCTCATCTTTGCCAGCGAAGCCATGCTCGGTCATAGCTGGGAGGAGAAGGCCTTTGAGCAGGTAGCCAATGTTGCTTTTCTCCCCGGTATCGTCCGCAACTCACTGGCCATGCCCGATATTCACTGGGGCTACGGCTTCCCTATAGGTGGGGTGGCGGCGACCAGGGTAAGGGATGGGGTGGTTTCGCCCGGCGGCGTTGGCTTTGATATTAACTGCGGTGTCAGGCTGGTGCGGACCAACCTTACCGAGGATGAGGTTAGACCCAAAATCGAGCAGCTGGTCAACCAGCTTTTCGTTAATATTCCTTCGGGGCTGGGTTCGGAGGGCAAGATAAGGGTCAAGGAAAAGGAACTGGAAGAGGTTATGGTCAGGGGTAGCCGCTGGGCAATGGAAAAGGGCTACGGTTTCCCTGATGATAGCATCGTTACCGAGGAGTCCGGCAGTATGAAGGGGGCTAACCCGGACAAGGTCGGCAGTAAGGCCAGAAAGCGGGGTATTCCCCAGCTGGGGACTCTGGGCTCGGGCAATCACTTTCTGGAGGTAGGGGTGGTGGATGAGCTCTATAATGCTGAAGCAGCCAAGGTGATGGGCATTGAGGCTCTGGGGCAGGTGCTGTTGCTGATACATACCGGCTCCCGGGGCTTTGGTCACCAGATTTGCACCGATTATGTGGCCTTATTGGGGGAAGCGGTGAAGAGGTACGGCATCAGCCTGCCCGACCGCCAGCTTGCCTGTGCCCCGATTAGTTCGTCGGAGGGACAGGACTACCTGGCGGCGATGTCATGCGCGGCTAACTACGCCTGGGCCAACCGCCAGTTCATCCTGCACTGGGCCAGGGAATCTTTCAGCAAAGTCTTTGGCAAGAGCCAGGAAGAACTGGGCATGAGGCAGATTTACGATGTCTGCCATAACATTGCCAAGCTGGAGGACTATACTATTAACGGTAAAAAAGAGAAGCTTTGCGTTCACCGCAAGGGGGCGACCCGGGCTTTCCCCGCGGGACACCCCGATGTCCCTGATGTCTACCGGAGTATCGGCCAGCCGGTTCTCATCCCCGGGGACATGGGCCGCTACTCCTATATAGCCCTGGGTACCGAGGCGGCGGTGAAAGAGACCTTCGGCTCCACCTGCCACGGTGCCGGTAGGGTACAGAGCCGGGGGGCGGCCAAGCGCAGCCTTCGCGGCGCCGATGTCGCCCGGGCGTTGGCAGAGAAGGGAATCACGGTTAAAACCGGCAGCATGGCCTCGCTGGCGGAGGAGGCATCCGAGGCCTACAAGGACGTGAGTGAAGTGGTTGACATAACCCACAAAGCCGGTATATCACTTAAGGTGGCAAGGACAAAACCTATAGGAGTAGTTAAAGGATAGAAAAATGTATTTTAAAAATGTTATCGAGGCTCTGGGACATACCCCGCTGGTTGAACTGGGTCAAATAACCCCTAATAAAAAGGTGAAAATTCTGGCCAAGCTGGAGGGGCAGAACCTGGGGGGGAGTGCCAGCATGAAGGACCGGGTAGCTAAGTACATGATAGAGGAGGCGGAGCGTAGCGGAGAGCTGACCAGGGACAAGATTATCCTGGAAGCCACCAGCGGCAATACCGGCATAGCTCTGGCCTGGCTGGGGCGTAAAAAAGGCTATAAGGTCACCATCGTTATGCCCGATAGCATGAGTCTGGAGAGGCGGCAACTGCTCAAAATCTTTGGCGCCGAGCTTATCCTGACCAAGGGGGCTTTCGGCATGGCAAAGGCCATCGCCACCGCCAGGGAAATGGTAGCTAAAGACAAGAAGTACTTTATGCCCGACCAGTTCTCCAATCCGGCCAACCCTCAGGCTCACTACGAGACTACCGCCGTCGAGATATTAAATGATTTCCCCTATGATAAGATTGACGTTCTGGTGGCTGGCATCGGCACCGGCGGCACGCTGATGGGCGTTGCCCGCAGGTTTAGGGAGAAATACCCCCATGTCAGGGTGATCGGAGTGGAGCCACCCATTGGTGACAGTATCCAGGGCTTAAAGTGCCTGGGGGAAGAACTGCCGCCTTTCTGGGATGCTTCTCTTTTTACCGGAAAGGCCGATGTTACCAGCCAGCAGGCGGCAGAGGCGACAAGGCAATTACTGGAAAAGGAGGGTATTTTTGCCGGTTTGTCTTCAGGGTCAGTAGTCTATCAGGCGGTCAAAGTCGCCGCTGAGATGGGCGAAGGCAATATTGTGGCCGTTTTGGCCGACGCCGGCTGGAAATACCTCAGTGTGGAACCCTGGTCCAAAGCTAAGTAGGTATGGACAGGCTGGCCTAAAAGCCGCCTATAAGTAAGGGCAGATAGGGCCGCCCACTATCATAAATACTATAAGCATAATTAGCCAGGCTACGAAAGCTATCCCCAGGCCCATAAGCAGCATTCTCCAGTACAAAGCCCAGGCGAAGCGCCAGGTTACCTTAACCTCAATCTCGTCCATCTTTACCACCTCCTCTTTGTTTTAGGAGCCAGTATTCGAGGCTGTCGGCTAAAGCAAGCCAGCTGGCCTCGATGATGTTGGTTGAGCCGCCGACGGTGTGCCACTCATCAACCCCATCGGTGGATTCGATGAGTACCCGAACCTGGGCGCCGGTGCCCACCGTTTCCTCAAGGATGCGTACCTTATAGTCGACCAGTCTTACTTCAGCTATGCTGGGGTAAAACCTGAGCAGCGACTTGCGCAGCGCCTGGTCCAGGGCATTAACCGGGCCGTTACCCTCGGCCACGGTGTGCATTACTTCTTTTCCCACCCTAACCTTGACCATCGCCTCGGATAGTATCTCCTCCGGGCTTCCCTGCACGGGCGCGCGCCGCCTCTTCTCCACCACTACCATAAAGTCAACCAGTTCAAAGGGAGACTGGTAATCCGGCTTGGCCCGCTGCACCAGCAGCTCAAAGGAGGCTTCGGCATTCTCATACTGGAAGCCGCGGCTCTCCATCAGCTTGACCCGCTCCACCAGCTTCTTGGCCTCCTTGCCTTCCGGGGGCAAATTCAGCCCCAGTTCCTTGGCCTTGTATAAGATGTTTCCCTTGCCTGATAGCTCGGAAACCACCACTTTTTGCCGGTTGCCAACTTTAGACGGGTCTATATGTTGATAGCTCTCATTCCACCTCATCGTCGCGGAAACATGAAGTCCGCCCTTATGGCTGAAGGCACTGGCTCCGACATAGGGCAAAGATGTATCGGGGGCGAGATTGGCCGCCTCGTTTACAAAGTGGGATACCTCGGCCAGCTTGGCGAGTTGCTCATCAGTAATGCAATCGATGCCCATTTTGAGCTTCAAGCTGGGGATAATAGAACACAGGTTAGCGTTGCCGCAGCGCTCACCGTAGCCATTTATGGTACCCTGTACCTGAGTTGCTCCGGCGTTTACCGCCGCCAGGCTGTTGGCTACTGCCAGCTCGCCATCGTTGTGGGCATGAATGCCCAGCGGCACAGAGGTCACTTTTTTAACCGCCCCGATAGCGTCGGCTATTTCGTCAGGGAGCATGCCCCCGTTAGTATCGCAGAGCGCCAGGCAGATGGCCCCGGCTTCGGCAGCCGCGGTCAAGCAGCGCAGGCTATAATCGGGGTTATGCTTAAAGCCGTCAAAGAAATGCTCGGCATCAAAGATAACGGAAAGCCCTTTTGACTTGAGATAGGCTACGGAGTCGGTAATCATGCTCAGGTTTTCCTCAAGAGTGGTTTTCAGAACCCGGGTAACCTGCAAATCGGAACTCTTGCCGACAATGGTAGCTACTTTCACCCCGGAATTAACCAGGGCTTGGAGGCTGGCGTCGGCTTCCGCTTTGACTTTAGCCCGCCGGGTGTTGCCAAAAGCAACCAGCACCGAGTTGGCCAGAGCCAGATTCTTTGCCTTCTGGAAAAACTCGTCATCCTTGGGGTTGGAGCCGGGGTAGCCTCCTTCGATAAAGTGGATACCCAGTTCATCCAGTTTCTGGGCAATATTAAGCTTATCAACCACGGAGAAAGAAACACCCTCTTTCTGCGTGCCGTCCCGCAGTGTAGTATCATAAAGTTGCACTTTAGACAATTTCTAGCCTTCCACCCTCTTGGTTATTAGGTCTCCCATCCCCTTTGTCCCTACCTTTGTTTTACCTTCGTCCATTATATCATAGGTACGGTAACCCTTATTTAACACCTCGTCAACCGCCGTCTCAATGGTCTTAGCCTCTTCAGCCAGGCCGAGGGAATAGCGGAGCAACATGGCCACGCTTAAGATAATAGCGATGGGGTTAGCCATATCCAGTCCAGCGCGGCGGGGGGCGCTGCCGTGAATCGGCTCATACATACCGAATATATTAACTCCCTCCCGCGGTACCCCGGCCAGACTGGCCGAGGGTAGCATTCCCATAGAGCCGGCCAGCATTGAGGCCTCGTCGGTGAGAATATCGCCGAACATGTTCTCGGTAACCAGCACATCGAAATAGGTCGGGTTCTGAATCAGCCGCATGGAACAGGCATCAACCAGCATGTGGTCCAGCTCCACATCGGGGTATTGCGGGGCGACCTCCATGGTCACCTGCCGCCAGAGGCGGGAGGACTCCAGCACATTGGCTTTATCCACCGAGGTCAATTTCTGGCGCCGGCCCCTAGCCAGCTCAAAGCCCACCCGGACGATGCGCTCAATCTCATGCTCGGAGTAGGTCATGGAGTCGGTAGCCCGCCTCCCCCGGGATGTCTGCCACCGCCTTTTGGGGCGGGCGAAGTAGAGGCCGCCGGTAAGCTCTCGGACAAAGATAAGGTCTACTCCCCGGATGACCTCCGGCTTAAGGTTGGTGGAGTCAACCAGGACCGGGGAGACCTTGACCGGGCGCAGGTTGGCGAAAAGCCCCAGCTCCTTGCGCAGTGCCAGCAGCCCGTCTTCGGGGTGGACTTTAGCCAGGGGGTCGTCCCACTTGGGGCCGCCCACCGCCCCCAGCAGCACCGCATCGGCGTCCCGGCACATCTTTACGGTATCCTCGGACAGGGCGGTTCCCTCTTTGTCGATGGCAACCCCGCCCACCAGCCCGTAGTGCAGTTTGAAGCGGTGGTCAAACCTCTTGCCTACCGCCTCCAGCACCTTGACTCCTTCGATGGTGACATCAGGGCCAACGCCGTCACCGGGTAAAACTACCAGTTCAAATTGCATCTAAGCTCTCCTGCTTTCCAGTCTTTTTTTAGTATATTCAACCAGCCCGCCGGCAGCGATAAGCTCCCCCATAAAATCGGGGTAGGCTTTTGCCTTAAACTCCATGCCATTGGTCAGGTTTTTTATCCTGCCGTTGGACAGGTCAACTTCCAGATTGTTGCCAGCTTCGGTCTCGTCCACCGCCTGGTCGCACTCCAGCAGGGGTAAGCCGATATTTATGGCGTTGCGGAAGAAGATGCGGGCGAAGCTTTTGGCTATTATACAGGAAATTCCCGCCGCCTTGATAGCTATGGGGGCGTGCTCCCTTGACGAGCCGCAGCCGAAGTTGGTGGTGGCCATTATGATATCCCCCGGCTGGACCCTTTTAATGAAGTCCTGGTCTATATCTTCCATGCAGTGCTTGGCCAACTCCGCCGGGTCAGAGACATTAAGATAGCGCGCCGGGATAATGGCGTCGGTATCTACGTTTGCCCCGTATTTATGGACTGTACCTTTTAGCATATTTTTAGAACCCCTCCCCCAATTATATCTATTCCCACCCGCCGCCCTTAATGGTAAGGGGCTTTGCCCCTTTTAATCCCCTTATCCCCCCACGGGAGGGGAATATCGTTGCTTATAAAACCTCTTCCGGGCTGGCGATTCTGCCCATTACCGCGCTGGCCGCCGCCACCGCCGGGTTGGCCAGATAGACCTCGGACTTGGTGCTGCCCATCCGCCCGACGAAGTTGCGGTTGGTGGTAGAGACGCACCTTTCGCCGTCAGCCAGAACTCCCATATGCCCGCCCAGGCAGGGACCGCAGGTGGGGGTGCTGACCACCGCCCCGGCCCGGATAAATACTCCCAGCATGCCCTCGGCCAGGGCGTCCAGGTATACCTGCTGTGAGCCGGGGATGATAATGCACCGCACCCCCGGGTGTATTTTCCGCCCTTTCAAAATCTGGGCGGCAATCCTCATATCCTCGATACGGCCGTTGGTGCAGCTGCCGATTACCGCCTGGTTAATTTCTATGTTCCCCACCTGGCTCACCGGCCTGGCATTAGCCGGGGAGTGGGGTAGGGCAACCTGGGGCTCTATATCGGAGACATCATACTCAATAACATTTGAGTATCCCGCACCGTTATCCGGCTCGTATACCAGGTAGGGGCGCTCGGCCCTTGATTTTACATAAAGTTGCGTCTTGTTATCCACCCCGAAGATGCCGGCTTTAGCCCCGGCTTCAATGGCCATATTAGCCATGGTAAACCGGCCGTCCATGGACAGGGCTTCTATCGCCTCGCCGGCAAACTCCATTGCCGAATAGAGGGCGCCGTCAACGCCGATATCGCCGATGGTATGCAGTATCAAGTCTTTGCCACCCACCCATTCCCCCAGATTTCCGTGGTAAACCAGCCTGATGGTGTGGGGCACCTTCATCCATATATCGCCGGTGGCCATGGCGGCGGCAATATCGGTCGAGCCCATGCCGGTGGCAAAGGCGCCCAGAGCCCCGTAGGTGCAGGTGTGAGAATCAGCCCCGATGACCACCTCCCCCGGCAGCACCAGCCCCTGCTCGGGCAGAAGCACGTGCTCGATGCCCATCTCACCCAATTCAAAGTAGATTATCCCCTGCTCACGGGCGAACTCCCTCATAAGCTTGGCCTGCTCGGCGGAGGCGATGTCCTTATTGGGCACGAAGTGGTCGGGCACCATTACCACCTTGCCGGGGTCAAAGACCCGGTCTACTCCCAGCCGCTTAAACTCCCTGATGGCGATAGGGGCGGTAATGTCGTTAGACATAACCAGGTCTACCCTGACGTTGATGAACTCTCCAGGGCTTACCCCTTTGTTATCGCTGTGTTCGGCCAGTATCTTCTCGACTAAGGTCACTGTCGGTTTCCTTTCTTGGTGGCTAACAGCCGGTTAAGGGCATTCATGTAGGCTTTGGCGCTGGCAACGATGATGTCGGTATCGGCGCCCCGCCCGGTGTAGGTTATGCCCTCGCTCTCTATCCTTACCATCACCTCACCTATGGCGTCAATACCCTCGGTTACCGATTTAACGGTAAATTCGGTAAGCTGGTTGGGCACGTTCACTATTCTATTGATGGCCTTGTACACGGCGTCAACGGGACCGGTGCCCAGGGCGGCATCGGCCAGCGTCTCACCATCGGGCCCGATGAGCCTGACGGCGGCGGTGGGGATACCCCGGTCGCCGCAGGAAACCTGGACCCGGTCGAGGTGGTAGACTTCGGAGACGGTGCGCTGCTCCTCGGCAATCAGGGATTCTATGTCCCTGTCGGTGACCCCCTTCTTTTTATCGGCCAGCTCTTTAAAGGCGGTAAAGGCGCGGTTGAAGTCCTCCTCGTTCAGGCTGTAGCCCAGCTCGGCCAGGTGCTCTTTGAAGGCGTGCCGCCCGCTGAGCTTGCCCAGCACCAGACTGCTAGAGGGTATGCCCACCGTTTTAGGGTCCATTATCTCGTAGGTTATCGGCATCTTGATAACGCCGTCCTGGTGGATTCCCGATTCATGCCGGAAGGCGTTGGCCCCGATGATGGCCTTATTGGGCTGAACGACAAAGCCGGTCAGGTCGCTGACCAGTCGGCTGGCTTTATATATCTGGCTGGTATTAACGTTAGTGCTTAAGGAGAAAAAGTCCTGGCGGGTCTTGATGGCCATGACGATTTCCTCAAGGGAGGCGTTGCCCGCCCTCTCCCCGATGCCGTTGACGGTACACTCCACCTGCCGGGCTCCCCGCCTTACCGCCTCCAGGCTGTTGGCCACGGCCAGCCCCAGGTCATTGTGGCAGTGAACGCTGATGACAGCCTTCTTGATATTGGGCACATTCTTGATAATACCCTCAATGAGATTGCCGAACTCACCGGGGATGGCATAGCCTACGGTATCGGGTATATTAACCGTGTTGGCGCCGGCGTCAATCACCGCCTCCAGTATCTGGTAGATATATTCGGGCTCGGTGCGGCTGGCGTCCATCGGGGAAAACTCGATGTCGTCGGTGTACTTCTTGGCCCGTGCCACCATATCCCGGGCGGTATTCAGCACCTCATGGCGGCTTTTTTTCAGCTGATAGCCCAGGTGTATATCCGAAGAAGAGAGAAACACGTGTATCCGGGGATGGGCCGCCTCTTTGACGGCCTCCCAGGCCCGGTCTATATCATCGGGGTGGGCGCGGGCCAGCCCGCAGATTACCGGCTTGCGCACCTCTTTGGCGATGAGGCTTACCGCCTCAAAATCACCCGGTGAGCTAATGGGAAAGCCGGCCTCGATAACATCAACGCCCAGCCTCTCCAATTGCCGGGCTATATCCAGCTTCTCTTGGACATTTAGCGTACCCCCCGCCGCCTGCTCCCCGTCCCTTAGTGTGGTATCAAAGATTATTACTTTATTCATGGTATCCTCCTGGGAGAAAAAACTTGATAAGTGGATTTCTCTGGCAGGGAAAATATTTTCACTGCCGGCCGTGTTTACCCCTCCCCTATATCGGAGAGGGGCTAATAAGGATGAGTTTATCCCTCCCAGCAAGGGTAAATTCAGCGGAATATTTAACTAAAGTTTTACTTTTTCTTTCCAACCCATCCCCCTACTTCTTCTTGAGCCAGGGCATCATCTCCCTGAGTTCCCGGCCTACCAGCTCTAACGGGTGCTCCTCGTCCATCCGCTTTAAGGCATTATACACCGGGCGCCCGGCCTGGTTTTCCAGTATCCACTCCTTGGCAAAGCTGCCGTCCTGAATCTCGCCCAGGATGTTCATCATCTCTTCTTTGACCATTTCATCGATAACCCTGGGTCCCCGCGTGTAGTCGCCGTACTCAGCGGTATCGCTCACCGAATAGCGCATATAGCTCAGGCCCCCCTGGTAAATCAGGTCAGTGATGAGCTTGAGCTCGTTACAGACCTCAAAGTAGGCTATCTCCGGCTGGTAGCCCGCTTCCACCAGGGTCTCAAACCCCGCCTTTATCAGCGATGAAATACCCCCGCATAGCACCGTTTGTTCACCGAAGAGGTCGGTTTCGGTCTCCTCGGCAAAGGTGGTCTCAATGACCCCCGCCCGCCCGCAGCCGATGCCCTCGGCGTAGGCCAGTGCGGTAGACAGGGCCTTGCCCGAAGCGTTCTGGTGCACGGCCACAATCGCCGGCGAGCCGGCGCCCTCGGTGTAAAGCTGTCTCAGTATATGGCCGGGGCACTTGGGGGCTATCATGGCCACATCGATGTTAGCCGGGGGAACCACCTGCCCGTAGTGGATATTAAAGCCGTGGGCGAACATCAGCATTTTGCCCTTGGTCAGCCCCTTTTCGATTGCCCCGTAGTAAATAGCGCGGTGCAGGTTATCCGGCGCCAGCATTACAATAATATCGGCTTCCCTGGCCATCTCGGCGGCGGTCATCACCTTAAATCCGGCCTTTTGGGCGCTCTTCCAGCCCGGCGTTCCCTTGGCTTCGCCCACTATCACCTGGCAGCCGCTGTCTCTCAGGTTCTGGGCGTGGGCATGCCCCTGGCTGCCGTAGCCGACAATACCCACTGTTTTACCCTCTAGCAGCTTTAAATTACAATCTTTATCATAATATATCTTGGCCATCGTCAAACTCCTTATTATTTAATTATTTAGTCGGTGTCTGCCCTTTTGCCTTGGGTGGCTTCTTCACCGGCAGCGGACTGGTTTCACCCCGGGTCAGGGCGATGCGCCCTGTCCTGGACAGTTCCCTGATGCCGAAACCGCGCAGCAGGTTAAGCAGGGAATCGATTTTATTCTCGTCGCCGGTAACCTCAACGGTTACCGAGTCAGCGGCAACATCTACTATGTTAGCCCGGAAGATATCCACAATCTGCATAATCTCGCTTCTGGTAGAGGAAGTGGCTTTTACTTTAATTAAGGCCAGTTCCCGGGTAATCACCTTCTCGCTGGTGATATCGGAGACCTTGACCACATCCACGACCTTATCCAGTTGCTTCCTGACCTGTTCCACCATGGTGTTGGCCCCGTTGACGACCAGGGTCATGCGCGATAGATGCGGCACTTCGCTGTGTCCCACGGCGATGCTTTCAATATTGAAGCCTCGCCGGCGGAAAAGGCTGGCCATGTGGTTGAGTACCCCCGGCTTATCCTCCACAAGGGCGATTATAGTATGTTTGGGCATGCTATCACCTCTCTTCCCGGCTTAGATATTGCTCACCGGCAGCTTGGCTGAATCCTTAACCGCTTTAGGTTTAGTCTTCTTATTTGGTTCCTCAAGGACTTCGGCTAGAGACGCCCCCGGCGGCACCATCGGATAGACATTCTCCTCCGGTTCGACGATAAAATCTATCAGGAACGGTCCCGGCTCCGCCATTGCCTGCTGGATAGCCGGCTCCACCTCTTCTCGGCGTTCCACCCTCAACCCGGGCAGTCCGTAGGCTTCGGCAACCTTGACGAAGTCGGGGCTGCTAAGTGGAGTGGCCACATATCGCTTCCCGTAGAACATCTCCTGCCACTGTCTCACCATTCCCAGGTAGTTGTTGTGGAGAACGGCAATCTTTACCGCCACCTTTTCCTGAACGGCGGTGGCCAGCTCCTGTATCGTCATCTGCAGGCTGCCGTCGCCGTCAATACACCAGACGGTGTCGTTGGGGCAGCCAACTTTAGCCCCGATGGCCGCCGGCAGGCCAAAGCCCATCGTCCCCAGCCCGCCCGACGAGATGAAGGTATTGGGTTTATCGTACCAGTAGTGTTGAGCCGCCCACATCTGGTGCTGCCCCACCCCGGTGACGATAATCGCCTCACCGCCGGTTACCTCGTAAATCTGGCGAATTACGTACTGGGGCAGGAGACTTTCGCCGTCCCTGATAACCAGTGATGGATGTTCCCTGCGCCAGTCATCGAGCTGCCGAATCCAGTCAATACGCTTGGTGGCAACAATCAGTTTATTTAACTCCTTAAGAACCGCCTTCACATCACCGACTATCGGCACGTCAACACGCACGTTTTTGCCGATTTCCGCCGGGTCGATATCAATATGGATGACATGGGCGTGAGGAGCGAAATCGCTTACCTTGGCCGTAGCCCTATCGTCAAACCTCATCCCGATAGCAATTATCAGGTCGGCGGCGTCAACCGCCATATTGGCGTAAGCCATACCGTGCATCCCCAGCATACCGTAGCTTAAGACATGAGACTCGGGGAAACAGCTGATGCCCAGAAGCGTGGTAATCAATGGTATCTGGGCTTGTTCCACCAGCTCTTTTAGTTCGGCAAAGGCGGCGGATATAATAACCCCCCTCCCGGCGATAATAACCGGTTTCTTGGCTTCATTTATCAGCTTAGCCGCCTTCTTAATCTGGGCCGGATGCCCCTTAAGGATCGGCTTATAGCTTGGCAGGTTAGGCTTGCTCGGGTAGTTAAACTCCGCCTGGTCTATCTGGACGTCCCTGGGCAGGTCGATAAGCACCGGCCCAGGCCGCCCCGTTCTGGCCAGATGAAAGGCCTCCTTAACTATCTCAGGCAGTGAAGCGGCATCCATCACCAGGTAGTTATGCTTGGTTATAGGCATGGTGATACCGGTAATATCCACCTCCTGGAAGGCATCCTTGCCGATAAAAGGTCGGGCTACCTGGCCGGTTATAGCCACCATAGGAACTGAGTCCAGGCAGGCGTTGGCGATGCCGGTTACCAGGTTGGTCGCTCCCGGCCCGGAGGTAGCTAAGCACACGCCGACCTTGCCGGTAGCCCGGGCGTAGCCGTCGGCGGCATGGGCTGCCCCCTGCTCGTGGCGTACCAGTATATGACGGAGCTGGGGGTACTGGGGGAGGACGTCATACAGGGGCAGAAGAGATCCGCCCAGGATGCCAAATATAACCTCCACTCCCTCTCTCACCAGACTCTCGCATATCATTTGTGCCCCGGTCAATTTCATAATAGCCCCCTATCTAGTAAACACGGCGCCGGTGCTGGCTGATGTTACCTGCTCGGCATAGCGCTTAAGGTAACCCGTCTTAACTTTAGGCTCAAACTCAGCCAGTTTTGCCAGGCGCTCGGATATCTCTTTATCGCTAAGCTCCACATCAAGCTTGTAGTTTTCAATA
>Ga0315550_1001713_pt1 | contig 13523 bp, 11 predicted proteins | sample SalMarSW160190MG_2_FD_203100 | JGI IMG/M metagenome (GOLD analysis project Ga0315550, IMG submission 203100) | Salt marsh sediment microbial communities from the Plum Island Ecosystem LTER, Massachusetts, United States - Salt Marsh Sediment SW1601-90 ... | reverse complement strand
TTTTTAGTCGCTGGAAAAGCGAAAATCCCTTGCCTCTACCGGTACTTTTGGGGGGTTTCCTGAGGACCAGCGGGAAGAAACTCAAATGCTTGAATGCCAAAACTACCTCTTCCCTTGAATCTCCCCCTTAAAGTAAGGGGGATAAAGGGGGTTATTTCCATAACTCCCCTTGCCCCTCTTATCTTAAGAGGGGAAACCCGCCTTCCCTCTTATCCTTCGACCTCGCTCAGGACAGGCCTGGACATATCTTACCCTACTTCTACGTAACGGCACTCTTTATCTCTGGTCAACCCCTCAACAGTTGCTAAGTAAGCCTCGATGGCGTCTCTTATGTTCTCGAGTGCCTCTTCTTCTGTCTCTCCCTGTGACCAACAGCCAGGCAATCCAGGACACCAAACAGCATAGCCCTCTTCCGTTTTCTTAACATTCACTTTGTATCTCATAGCACACCTGACAACTTACATTGGTTACCCTTTCTTTGAGTTCTCGGTATATCTCCTCCTCAATCTACCCAGAATTAACCAAGCTGTTCTACTTAACTTCATTACTTAACTCTATCCATAAAACTTTTCAGGAGTTCCTTTTCAATAGGTTGGGGAATTCCCCTATCTTCCTTTTGAGCAGTCTCCAGCCACAAATCAATGGCTACCTTAATTTCCCTTAGGGCTTCCTCTTCGGTTTCTCCGAAGGCTGAACACCCTGGAAGCTCGGGGGCTAGGGCAATGTAACCCCCGTCTTCCTCACTGTAAAATATCTCTATGCTATACTTATATCTCTCCATTTATCTCTCCAGTAGGCTATACTTTTCAATGAGCTTTATGAACTGTCTAACTTGATAAGGTTTTGCCTTCCCCTTAACATCTTGAAAGTTTAATAGCTCCTTTACGCCTTCTCTAACGAATACCCTGTGGCTCCCCTTGCCGCCCTTGAATTTAAAGCCAAATAACTCTGCAGCCCGACAAAGCTCCTCAAATCTAACATTTGTCGCTCTTTCTTTGAGTTCTCGGTATGTCTCCTCCTTTTCCATTCAGTCCTATCTCATTTTAACATAAGTACATAAGTAAAGCCTATCACAACTCCGCGCCTAATCTTTGTTGGCTTTTAACCGGATTTAGGTAACGATTGCCTCTACTGGCAGTTTATCCAAACTCACCTGAGCTTCCGGAGCAAGGAAATTAAGCTTTTCAAAGCCGATGACCCTTCCCATCTTATCTTAAGAGGGGTAAACATTTACATAGCGGGTCCTGCCTTGTGTCATTGCGAGCGAAGTTGCCTGACTTATCAGGCGGCATCTCCACCCACAAGGCGAGGATAAACCTCGCCACTACAGTTACTCACTATTGTAGGGGCGGGGCTTGTCCCCGCCCAGGCAGGGATGGTCATTGGTGTTTCGGGCTTTGAATTTGTTCAGGATTTAAATCTCACTGTCCCTCCATCGAGATTGCTTCGGCACTATTGTGCCTCGCAATGACAGGAGGGGATGGCATTGCGGTGAGCCAAAGCCCTGAGCATAGCGAAGGGGAAGCGCGGCAATCTCTATTGTCCTTACCGAGATTGCTTCGGCACTATCGTGCCTCGCAACGACAGGAGGGGGTGCCATTGCGAGCGAGGTGTGGCAAGCCCCAGTGCCTCAAACAAATCCTTTTAAAATGTAAAAATAAAAGTGCAAAATGACAGAGCAAAGGTTAAAAATTTTACGTTTTGAGTTGTCATTTTGATTTTTGACCTTTGATTTTTGGATTTCTATGATGAGCCCGGTCTGGGCTTAACTTCGTATTCCCGGGTCTCACTTTGTCCGCCCACGTTGGCGGTCACCTTGAAGATATACGCATCGCCCTCCGGAGTAAAGCTAGTCTCTGCCGGGTCAATATATTCAGCCACCTTAGTGGTAGAATCAAGTTCTGGTCCTAAGCCAATATCAATATAATGCTCTCGCCAGAGTATCTGAAGCCCACCCGACATATCCTCTAAAGTATAAATAACCTCATGATCACCAGTCCCCGGTGCAGTCCAAGTTAAGGTGAGAAGAACACCCGGGCTTCCGCCGGTCACCACGCCTTGAGCCATCTGGACATCGGGGCTGACCCAGAAGCCGGCATGTTGCACCTGGCGAACAGCGGTCATGTGGTTAGAGGTGCGGGTATTCATATTAAACACCTGCAGAATGGTCATGGTAATGCTCCCGGTGATGATGCCGGTAAGAAGCATAGCTATTAGCAACTCAAGCAGGGTAAAACCCCTCTGGTCTTTCTTTAGCTTTTTCATCTTCATTTGTAACCTGTGATTTCTGAACACTCTATTCCTCTATTTCAGGATTTCTCTTATAGCCCTCCAGGGTAATTACTACCTTACCGCTATGCTTAATAACCAACTTTATCCTCTGAAGCCCCTTATCTTCGTATACAGGTTCGTGCTTTTCGCTATCCCAGGGTACACCTGTTACATCCTCAACAATCTCATCACCACGGTTAAAACTCCCAATAGTGTAACCGTCAGGGATGTATGTAATTTCTGGATAGGTGGCTTCGCCTCCATTCGGAGCAGGGTTATAATCCTGGTTCTTAACAAATTCCAACTGGCTTCGGGCCAGGCTTTCGGCAGTGGCCCGCTTATCAGCAATGATGAGAGCTATGGAGGCGGTAGAGAGGGCGCTCAGGACGGCGACGGCAATTATCCCTATAAGAGCTATAGCTATCACCACCTCAATCAGACTAAAGCCCCGGGAGTTGCCTTGAAAGGCTTTCCTTGCCTGGCTATTCAGTCTTAGTTTTTTCATTTTCCCGCTCACCCCGTAGGGGCGGGACTTGTCCCCGCCCGGGTGAGGCGGAGATAAACTCCGCCACTACACTTTGGCATTTGAGCTTTGTAATTTGTCATTGCCCTTTTAACCCCAGGCGGAGATAAACTCCGCCACTACGCTTCTTTCCCCCTCTTTCTTATTTGTCATTTGAGCCTTGTAATTTGTCATTGCCTCCTTGATAACCCCCACTTAGAGATTTACCTGATTATAGACAGAATACATAGCTGAAAACATGGCTACAACAATAAAACCAATTACTAAGCCTATGAATACCGTCACCATTGGTTGAATAAGCCCCACAGCCATCTTGGTCTTATCACCAGCCTCGACCTCAAAGCTGTCAGCTACGGTAACCAGTGTGTTTTCAAGGTTACCGGTTTCTTCGCCAACTCTCACCATTTGTGTCATCAAGGGCAAGAAGAACTCCCTCTTTGCCATGGGTCGGGCCAAACCTTCGCCTCTGATTAACTCCTGCTGAACTCCGGTCAAATTCTCAATCACGAACTTATTGTTGCTACTTTGAATAGCCATGGTCATGACTTCCGGTAAAGGCAAGCCAATCCTCACCAGCATTGACATAGTCCGGCAACAGCGGGAAAGCTCACTGAGGTGGACAATACGCCCGATTACAGGCACAGTAAGCATCATTTTATCCAAGCGGTATTTTCCGGCCGGGGTCCTGATATAGACATATACTGCGGCAACAGCAATTACAACCCCAAGCAGAAGATAAAGCCCATAATGGTTAGTCCAATCGGTAATGCCGATAAGTATTCTCGTGGCCAAAGGCAACTCAACCCCGAATTGAGCGTACAGGCTGGCAAAGGTGGGAAAAACTTTGGTGACCAATATCGCTACCACACCAATAGCGATAACAAACACGATAATGGGATAGGTCAAGGCACCTTTTATTTCCTTCTGGGTGATGACTCCCTTCTCTATATAATCAGCCATCTGTCTCAGCACCACCTCCAGGTTACCACCTTGCTCACCGGCAGCTATTGCCCGGTGGTATATCTCAGAGAAAGCCCGAGGGTACTTGCCCATGGCTGCTGACAGTGAACTACCGCCACGAATATCCGAGGCTACCTCACTAACTATTCTCCTCAGGGTTTGATTACTTATCTGGTCTTGTAATAAGTCTAAAGAAGTAACGATATCGGTGCCGGATTCCAGGAGTAACGCTAGCTGGCGGGAAAACATCACTATTTCCGCCGACTTTATCTGGGAAAAACTGGCTAGCAGCTTTTCTTTATTAATAAGGCGCAAGGTTGCCTTAAGGCTAACTACCCTATAGCCGCCGTAGCTCAACAGCTCGGTTGCCGCCTCTTCACTTGTAGCCGAGACCTTGCCCTTAACTAATTTCTTATCTTCAGTATAGGCTGTATAAGCGAAATCCATTTATAACCTCCAGTGGCTAAACTTTAGCGAAGGCATTACGCAGCACCTCAGAGGGAGTGGTAATACCTGCCTTCACTTTACGCATACCGTCGTTCACCATAGATATCATACCGTCTTTAAGGGACTGAGCCCGGATAGCAGTACTGCTGGTTTCATTACAGACCATCGCTGCTATCGTGTCGCTCATGGTAAGAATTTCAAAGATTCCCGTTCGCCCCATGTAGCCGGTATAGGCGCAGGACTTACAGCCGGTACCGTAGAGGAACTCGGTCTGCTTCTCCCCCATTTCCTTTTCATAGGCTATCTGTTCGACCAGGGGAGCCTCAATAAGGCGACCACAGTCAGGGCAGATGCGGCGCACCATCCGCTGAGCGACAACACCAATAACCGCCGAGGCGACCAGGAAAGTCTCTACCTTGAGGTCAACGAGACGGGACAGTACACTGCCAACCTCATTAGCATGGATAGAAGACAGCAGGAGATGCCCGGTTAAGGCTGCCTGGACAGCTATGTTAGCTGTTTCGGCATCGCGTATCTCGCCAACCAATATTACATCAGGGTCGAGACGAAGTATAGACCTCAAGCCGCTGGCAAAGGTGATGCCAGCCTGGTTGTTAACCTGAATCTGGTTAATATCCTTAAATCGGTACTCAGCAGGGTCTTCAATGGTAATGATGTTCCTCCCCTGAGTATCAAGGGAATTGATTGAGGCATATAGAGTGGTGGTTTTGCCAGCTCCGGTCGGACCGCTACTCAGAATCATACCATAGGGAACTTTGAGCATACTTTCATACTTTGCCAGGCTATCAGGTAGCATACCAAGCTCTGATAACTCCAGGGTAGCCAGTGACTTATCCAGAAGCCGCAGGGTTGCCGTCTCACCCGAGACAGTGGGAGCGGTGGCGACTCTGACATCTATCTCTCGCCCTTTAGCCTCGGTAGAGAATTGCCCATCTTGAGGACGAAAATGGTCAGCGATATTCATTTCACCGAGGATTTTGATTCGTGAAATGAGCGCTCGATGTACATTTATAGGTAGAGACATCGTATCGTGAAGAGTGCCATCTATACGGTAGCGTATTCGCACTCTATCTTCTTCTGGCTCAATATGAATATCAGATGCGCGGGCTTTGACTGCTTCATCAATTATAAGGTTGAGAGCCTGAACCAGAGGGGTATCAGTAGCAGCAGTAATGGCAAGCTTCTCGTCAGTTGTCTCAGCCGGGATGGAGACACGAGAAATTTGCTCTTCAATTGCGCCATAGGCTTTATAATTGAAGTCAATAGCGTCCCTGATTTCTCGGGCAGTGGCAGCTACAGGCTTAATCCTCATTCGGCTCTGGGCTGAAAGAGCTTCCAGAGCAAAGATATCAGTCGGGTCTGCTATAGCCACTTCCAGTGTCCTACCGGATATAGTCAGGGGTATGGCATTATATCTTCTGGCCATTACCTCGGGAATCAATTGTAATGCCTCAGGCTGGGGCATCTGCCTCAGTAGCTTGGCATAAGCCTTATCTGTCTTAACTATCTTATGGGATGGCTGGACAGGCAACTCTTCAGTCACAGGTTCAGAAACTAGTTCTTGACCCCACTTAAGGACCCTTATCTGTTGGTGCTGGGTAAATTGCTGTGCCTCGGCGCTAAGCTCCACTGATACCACAATGACCTTCTCATCAACGCCAGCCTCATAGGCTTTAGTATCAAATAACATTACCTGTTCCAGGCCCACTTCTTTCTCCCCCTTCAGGAAATCTATGGCCAGCCTGTGCTCAACCTGACCGTTTTCAGTATTAGCCAGTATATCGAAGGTATATTCAATTCCTGACCGGCCTTTAATTTTGGTTCTCTCTTTTACTTCATAGCCCCGGTTAGCTAAAGATTTGACCAGGTCCTCCTTTGTCTCAACCCTAACTGACTCCTCGGGCTTAACTGACTGCGCGGGTCCCATGGTTAATAGTTGCTCAATTCGTTCTCCATCAATAACCTTTATTCGCTGTTTGCTCGCCAGCTGTTTCGTCTCCTGACTAAGTTCAGGGATGGCAATAAGAATCCTGTCAAGGATGCCGCAATCATAGGCTTTATTGGCAAGGGTGAAAATAGCGCCCACTTCTCTTTCCCTATCACCACCGGCATCAATGCCGATAGCAATGGTGTAGTTAGTAAAACCATCGTCTCTTTGAGCCAGCATATCAAAGGTATGCTCAATCCCTGACTTCCCGAGGAGCTTGGCTCCCTCGGTTACTTTATACCCCTGCTTCTCCAGATGCTTTTCAATCTGTGTCCTTATCTCCGGACTCATTTCCGTCTGACGCACTTTTCCTGCCATTTTCTCCAATTCGGGTGAAGTGTAATTCGCCAATTGGCTAAAGTCAACATTATTCGCCATATCTTAACCCAAGCTAATCAGAGCGTAATAATACACCCCTTCCATAACTTAAATACAATTTAGCATATCCTATTACTTTGTCAATAGGACTTTTGGGGGAGTAGTCAGTAGTCAGTAGTCAGTAGTCAGTAGTCAGTAGTCAGTAGTCAGTAGTCAGTAGTCAGTAGTCAGTAGTCAGTAGTCAGTAGTCAGTAGTCGGTAGTCAGTGTCAAGAGTCAGCCGCCTACTTCCCGGCAGACAAGGAAACTGAAAGCTGCCCGCTGATGGCTGAATGCTTATGTCTGGAATTTGGTGCCTGGGATTTATCCCTTTGTAAGGAGGTGTTTCACAATGACTTTTGTGTCACTGTTTCTGCAAATCACTATAATTACCTATAAAGCGGCATTTAAATTTCATCAAAATCTTCTAATACCTTCCGTGTTTTTGCTTCTGGTGAAATCCAGCCGCTGTGCAGGGCGAGAGCAACAGCGTGGGCTCTATCATTAGCATTTAGCTTACGAAGGATGGCACTAACATGATTCTTAATTGTTTGCTCGCTGATTTCTAGGATATGGGCGATTCCTTTATTTGAGTTGCCTTCAGCAATATAGGTTAGAATCTGCGTTTCCCTGTTGGTAAGGGGAGCGACTACGCCTTCCATAGTTCTCCCCATACCACGAAATTGGTTTAATACCTGCCTGGCAACCCTGGGTCTGGTCATCAGGCTTTCATTTATGGGGTATTCACCTTTGCGGGCTCGTCTTATAGTGCTAGCCAGCTCGTCGGCAGTGGCTCTCTTACTCAAGCAGGCTACGGCTGCAGTTTTAATGACTTCAAAAAGTTCTTCATCATCAGGGTCAGGGCTTAGCACTATTACTTTAGTATTCGGATAGTATTGAGCAATTTTTCTACCCAGCTCAATCCCACTGAGGCTGGCTAGGTCAGAGCCAAGTAGAACAACATCAGGGAGATTAGCTTCAATCAGCTCGAGTGCATTCTGAGTCAGGTCGCATTCTAATAGCTCCAAGTCAGATTGTTGAGACAGTGTCTGACGCACCCCGGCTCTGAAAAATGCTTGCTCATCAATTATCATCACTTTGATCTTATTCATCGGATACCTCCTGGTGAAACTTTACATCTTTAATTCAAACACCCTCCTGGTTATGTAGATTTAGCTCCAGTGATTTATCGTATAATGTAATGCCATTTGGTGTCAATAGTCCATATTATATCACCCCGCGCCACCAAGTATTTGGGGGGCTTGACAAGCGCTATTGAGGTAGTATAATAGTAATAGGCCAAAGGTAATACATATTGGGATGGTATAATGAATCGGCGAAGGTCTAATATAGAGATAATAGCTGATATGCTCAGGGTCGGGGAAAACGGCGCTGGCAAGACGGAGATTATGTATAGCGCCAATATGAGCTATGCCCAGATACAGAAGTATCTGGGTTTCCTGTTGAGTCACGGTTTCATTAACAAAGTGAAGGTAGGAAATCCCTCAGTTACCTATCAGGTAACGGACAAAGGGGGAGAGCTGCTCAAAAATATAAACTGCATAATTGAAGTACTCGAGTTCCACAATGGCCATAATGGCAATGGAGCTTGAGGCTTAAATGTTGTGGAGTTATAGAGGGGTGCCTGGAAGTAGCGTGAGGTCACCCCTTATTTAACATAAAAATCTAAGGAGAGTGTTATGATAGGAGCGGTATATGTCTGAAAAAAGGATGCTAATAGTCGATGCTGAGCTGGTGAAAAAGGTAGACGACAATCGTGGTGATATGGGTCAGTCTGAGTTCATCAACTTTCTTATTGAGACTCAGCTGAAGGAAAAGGAAGAAGGTAAAAAGCAAGGCGGCGTAACCCGAGAAGAATTTCACCAGTTTCAGGAAGGCACGAAAGAGCTATTGCGCAATTTCCTGGAATTCTTTATCAGCTATGGGTTGGAGCTAGGCAAGCAACCTGGCGATAACGAATTCGAGCAATTAGCTCAGAAACTGCAAAGTCTAGGTAGCTCGGCAAAGGTAAAAAGCTCCTGACTTTCTTTCCTCGCATTTTCCTCCACAATCACATTCTCCACAGCTTCAAATAGAACTATCTTCTAGAACATAATCTCTTCCCAAGCTATTCCCGCCTTGTCATACTGTCCTCAAGATAGCGATTTTCCTTTTGTCATTCTGAATGACATGGAGGAAAGCAGGAGGGACAGTTATGACAAGGCCGCTTGACTTACTTCGAGAGGGGAGCAAAGAAGAACTGTGGCAGATGTGCTGCGGCTTTATTAACCTCAGCATGGAGGAGTTTATGGCTATCCAGAAGAGACTGCTTCTGGAGGAGATTAAGCTATTAAAGAACAGCGAGCTTGGCAGGAGGGTGATGCGTGGTGCCATGCCTGAGACGGTGGAAGAATTCCGGGAGCAGGTGCCATTGACCACCTACTCTGATTACCTACCTGAGCTTGTGGAGAAAAAGGAAGACGTATTGCCAACAAAGCCTGCCATGTGGGTGCACACTGTAGGCAGGATTGGTGAGTATAACCTCAAATGGGTGCCCTTATCCGAGAGATTCTTATATGAATTTGTGAGGGCGGCTGGTGGCGTTGGGCTTCTTGCCTCCTGTGACACTCAAGGCGATTTTCTCGTGAAAGAACATCTGAAAACTCTGTCCACTATGGCATCTCGAAATTATGGATCAGGCGTTGTAGGATACTTAATGCAACAAGCTCTTGGCTTTGACCTCATGCCTTCCAATGCCGAGGAAATGACATTTCAAAAGAAGATAGAAGCTGGCTTTAAGGAGGCTTTGTGTCAGGGTCTTGATTCTTTTGGTGGCTTGCCCTCTATCCTGGTTTATATCGGGGAGATGTTTAAGCGAGGAGCCATAAGTGTAGATACTCGTTTTTTGCTATCTCATCCCAAAGCATCTGCTCGCTTCATTAAAGGATTAATCAAGAGCAAGTTGGCTCATCGTCCTATGTTGCCTAAAGATCTATGGTCTGTTAAGGTAGTTGTGGGTGGTGGCATGGACAGTGCCATTTTCGGGAAAGGGGTAGAAGAGCTGTGGGGGAGGAAACTTCTGGAGCTGTATGGTGGCACTGAGGGCGGTATTTATGCCGTTCAGACCTGGGATTACGAAGGTATGACTTTTATTCCCAACCTCAACTTTTTTGAGTTCATTCCCGAGAGGGAATACTTCAAATTACAACTTGACCATTCCTACCAGCCGAAGACTATTTTGCTGGACGAGGTAAAAGCAGGCGAGAATTACGAAATAGTCATCACCAATTTTCATGGCGGTATTATGACTCGATATAGACCTGGCGATATGGTCAGGATAAGTTCGCTGCGAAATGAAAAGCTGAATATTGATATCCCGCAGATGGTATTCTATAGCAGGGCTGATGACCTTATTGATATTGCTAGTCTTGGTCGGTTGACAGGGAGGGTAATCGAGGAGGCAGTTGAAAACACTGGCATCGCCTATGTGGATTGGGTAGCACGCAAGGAACTAATTGATAATAAACCTGCGCTGCATCTCTATCTTGAGCCTAGAGATGAATATATTGCCAGTGAGGAAGGTATGGCAGCAGCGATACGCGAGCAATTTAAGAAATTAGATAGGAAATATCGGTGCAACTTCTACAGCCTTATTGGCAATATGGAAACTGTGCTTGGCTTAAAGCCCCTAGAGGTTACTTTGCTCCCCCAAGGCGCCTTTTCCAGCTATATGACTCAACGGCAAGCTGAGGGCACCGATTTAGGTCACCTGAAGCCACCACATATTAACCCTTCGGATGAAATGCTTTCCTTACTCGGAGCACCCAAGGTTGTGGTGGAGGCTGCGCCGGTAACTGAAGCCGAACGTGCAGCTGCTTGATGACAGTAGCATAGTTTAGAGAAAGCCAGGGCACCTTACCAAGACAAGGAAGGCGAGGTTTTAACCTCGCCCTTTCATTTATAGCTCCAAGCCCTTCGCAGGTTCTTCGCCAGCAGCCCAGAATGACAAAGGCAAACCTTCAAGCCCGCCTTATACTGGGAGAACCGTGACTGCGAACATCTAGTACCTTTGGGGGATTACTAAAGTCCTTCTTGACAGTTTCCAAATTTATATCAATAATAGCTTTATATTAAAGTAATTTACAGAAATGGTGACACAACAGTCATTGCGAGTCCCGATTTATCGAGACGAAGCAATCCCGTGGAGGGGCTCGGAACGACAGGTAAAATTGTGTCGGGATTTATATGTTTGACTATATAAGGGTGATATTATGAATGCCAATGTTTTAATTCCCTTAATTGCTACGATTGCTTATATCCCCTTATTTGTCATTTTGCTATCTAATCGGCCATGGCAACGAAGGCATAAGCTTTTCCTTTTGTTTCTCATTCCTGCCGTACTCTGGAGCTTCAGCACATTCCTTAGTATGAGCGACTTGTTAATACACAATAAACCACTCGAAGTTAAAATTGTCCTTTGTATTGCTATCTTGATGCTGGTCCAATTCCATTACTTTGTATGTTCTTTTTATCTCGCGCGCATCAAAATACTATTGGCTTATCTTTTCCTAGTAGCCACCATTGTCCTGGCGGCATTGGGCTACATTCCTCAGGATGTTGAAATCACTACCAGCGGCATCAATGTTGACTATGGGCCCTGGCTCATTGCCATAGGTTTACTTTTTCTTTCCACAGTAGGCGCCAGGGATATATATTCCTTGATACAAAAGTACAAGCTCTCACCCAACCCATCGGAGCGTAATCAGATTGTTTATTTATTTGCTGGTATTGCTATCTTCACGGTGTTCATTCTTAGCGCTATTGGTCCCCGTGGAGGCGAATTTCCTGTGAGCCATATCGGCAACCTTATAATTGCCTGTGTCTTAACCTATGCTATTGTGACCTACCGTCTGCTGGATATCAGGGTTGTATTCCGCCAAGCCTTTATATACGTAGTCCTCTATGGCGGTAGTATTGGCATTGTATTACTGCTTTTCAACCTCGCTCACCGATTCGTCGGCTTTGAGCTTAACCTTGCCTCTTTAGCGGTAACCATTGGTCTGGGAATTCCAGCTATCCTGTTTCTTGTTCACAAGGTGCGTGACCTTTGGCAAAGGAAGGTGGAGGAAGCCTTTATCGGCACAAGATATTCCTATCGCAAGCAGTTATCTAACTTTATCGCCAGAATACACGATGTTCTCACACTGGAGCAGTTAGGCAGCGAATTCATATCACTGCTTGCTCAGTCAATTGACTGTCGGAGAGCTTGTCTGCTTTTGCCCGAGGCTGGAGAAGGAGGTTTTAGAACCAGATTTATCTACCCTCCGGTAGAGGATAATCCTATGGGGGAGTTGAAATTAAGGCAGGATAGTCCTGTTGTGACCTGGCTGGAGAACGAAAGCACTATGTTACTGGAAAGGAACCTCGCTATTTTCCCTGAATTCCAATCTGTATGGGAGGAGGAGAGAGAAGAAATCCAATTGGCAGAAGTAGATATGTTCGTTCCTTTAAAGAACAGGGGGGAGCTTGTGGCTGTTCTGGCAATGAGTGAGAGGCGAGATAGGAAACTCTACGCCGTTGAGGATCTTGATTTATTGGAGTTTATCGCTGCCAAGGTGGCAGCGAGCATGGAAAAGGAGTATTCCCATGAGCAATTGCGGGAACAAGACGAAGAAATAAGCCTCGTTAATCGTTTAACCGCAATCATAACCTCCAGCATTAGCATTCAGATGATATTTGAAGGTTTCGCCCAGGAACTAAAGAAAGTGGTGGATGTTGATTGGGCATCAATTGCTGTAATTGATGGAGACGAGCTTTACTTTATGGCTCTATCCAGCACCATAGGTTCTACTTGGCAGCCGGAGGAAAGGATACCACTTGCAGGGACGGCTACGGAGTTGGCATGCCGGGAGAGGCAGGCTACATATGAACCTGAGCTGAAACGACACCACAGATTCTGGACCTGGGAGAGTCATGTGAAGCAAGGGATTTCTTCTGTTGTTTACCTGCCCTTGATCGTCACAGACCATATTATTGGCAGCCTGATTTTGGCCAGTCGCAAACCTAACGCTTACAACCGCAGGCAAATAGAACTTCTGGAAAAGGTGGCTTTGCAGATTGCTGCACCCGTTGAGAATGCTCAACTTTATGCCCAATTGGAACAAAGGTCTCGTATTGATGTGCTTACCGGACTATTTAATCGACGTCATTTTGAAGAGCAACTCAAAGAGGAGATTTCCCGGCATTCTCGTTATGGTGATTTGTTTTCTATATTCATGCTTGACCTGGATAACTTTAAGACCTACAACGATGCATATGGGCATCCCGCCGGGGACATTCTTCTGAGCCAGATAGGGAAAATTATCAAAAGCTCTATCAGGAATGTTGACCAGGCTTTTCGTTATGGCGGCGATGAATTTGTTGTCATTTTGCCCCAGACAGCTGGGGATGATGCCTATGTCGTAGCTGAGCGAGTTCGAGCACAGACTGCCGAGGGGATGGAGAAGCGAGCAATTGCTGTGACTTGCAGCATTGGTTTGGCTAGCTATCCTTCAGATGGAGTGGTAGCTGATGAACTTGTTGACGTGGCTGATAATGCTCTTTATCATGCCAAGCGGACTGGAGGTAATCGAATCTTCCTCTCCTCAGATATTTTGCCTAAGGCGCCGGGCAATGGAGGAATTGCTGCGATTGATACCAGAGCTGATAATTTGAGCGTTATTTATGCCTTAGTCTCGGCAGTGGAGGCTAAAGACCACTATACTTATGGTCATTCCAAAAAAGTTAACACTTATGCTGTAGCTTTGGCGGGAGCGATTGGACTATCACCTTATGAGGTATCTAAGGTGAGCAGTGCTGCTTTGCTTCACGACATTGGCAAAATTGGCATTCCCGACAAAGTGCTTAACAAAAAAGGGAAGCTTAGTGGAGAAGATTGGGAAGCGATTAAGGCTCATCC
>Ga0315550_1001712_pt1 | contig 13527 bp, 11 predicted proteins | sample SalMarSW160190MG_2_FD_203100 | JGI IMG/M metagenome (GOLD analysis project Ga0315550, IMG submission 203100) | Salt marsh sediment microbial communities from the Plum Island Ecosystem LTER, Massachusetts, United States - Salt Marsh Sediment SW1601-90 ... | reverse complement strand
GTTCACCAGCAACGACCGGAAAAAACCCTTTCAGGAGGGCGTGGACCTCGACGACCCGCTGGGCTTGCGCCGCTGAAGCGTATTTTTTTGCGCCGGTTCCGGTAGTACCATGTGCCCGGTCACGTACTCCGCCGGACCGGTACATTGATTCATGGAAGGAGAACCATGAACGCCAAACAGGATTCGCCCGAGCTTCCGCCGCACAGGGAATACACCCGGCGCGATTTCATCGTCACCGTGCTGGCCGCCGGCTTCGCCGCGGCGGTGCGCCCGATCGCGGCGCAAACGGCGATCCACACCGACAGCCAGGGGCTCGTCGCCGGCGAGGTTCAAATTCCGGTGAGCGACGGCCAGATGCCCGGCTACCGCGCGATGCCCGACAAGGGAACGAATTTCCCGATCGTGCTCGTGGTGCAGGAAATCTTCGGCGTGCACGAGCACATCCGCGACATCTGCCGCCGGCTCGCCAAAATCGGCTACCTCGCGGTCGCGCCGGAACTGTACGCGCGCGAAGGCGACGTCTCCAAAATGACGGACGTCCAGGGGATCCTCATGAACGTGGTCGCGAAGGTCCCCGACGAGCAGGTCATGAGCGACCTCGACGCCACGGCGGCGTGGGCGGCCGCCAACAACGGCAACGGCGCCAAGCTCGGTATCACCGGCTTCTGCTGGGGCGGACGCATCGTGTGGCTGTACGCCGCGCATAACCCCAGGCTCAAGGCCGCGGTCGCGTGGTACGGACGCCTGACCGGCGACCTGGACACGCTGCATCCCAAACAACCGCTTTACCTCGTGAAGTCGCTCAAGGCGCCCGTACTGGGTCTTTACGGCGCCGACGACAAGAACATCCCGTTGGAGATCGTCAAGCTGATGCAGGCCGATCTCAAGGCGGCGAAGAGCCGCTCGGAGATCGTCATCTACCCCGCCGCCCCGCACGGTTTCAACGCCGACTACCGCCCGAGTTACCGCCAGGGGCCGGCGCAGGACGGCTGGAAGCGCATGCAGGAGTGGTTCAAGAACCACGGCGTGATCTGAACCGCACCGCCATTATTCGCCGGGAACATCTGATTAAGTCTCCCGTTCGCCCTGAGCCTGTCGAAGCCTGTCCTGAGCCAGTCGAAGGGGGCGAACGGGAAATGCCGTAAACGGTGCGTGATTCGTCCGTTCGTGGTTCGACAAGCCTGTCCTGAGCGATGTCGAAGCCTGCGGTGAGCCAGTCGAACCGGGCTCACCGCGAACGGACCTAATCAGAGCTTCCCAACCCGCCGGTCATCGCAACCTTCTGTCCGGCCTTGCGCGTGAACTTCTCCGCGTCGATGACGTAGCGTTCGTGCGTGCCGCGGCTGATGACGTCCACGCCGTCGCTCGCCTCCACCTCGAATACCAGCCGCCGGCCGTCCACTTCGATCAGGCTGACGCGCGCGCAGACCTCCAGTCCGGGCGGCGTGGCGGCCAGATGGCTCAGGTTCACGTGCGTGCCCACGCTCTGCTCGCGCGGCCAGTCGAGATGCTCGCGCAGCGCCTCGATGCAGGCCCACTCGATGAATCCGACCATGAAGCCGGTGGCGAAGACACGCGGCATCGCCTGAAACACCGGCGACTCCGGATAGAGGTGCGGCACGGTCTTGGACTCCGGCACGCGGAACCGCAGTTCATGACGCAGGCCGGGTTTGAGGGAGTCTTTCACCGTACGCGACCCACGTGTCGCCCGCGACGGCGCGCCACTAGTGGCGCGCGTAGACGGAGGTGTTGCCGGCCTTGTCGAAGCTGAGCACGTTATAAGTATCCTTGTATCCCTGTTCCATGCCCGGCGACCCGGACGGCATGCCGGGCGCCGCCAGTCCGGCGATATTCTTCGGACGTTCCCGCAGCAGGCGCCGGATGTCAGATGCCGGCACGTGACCCTCGATCACGTAACCCTCCACGAGCGCCGTGTGACACGAAGCGAGCGCCGGACCGATGCCGTTCGCGAGCTTGTAAGACGTCACGTCGGCGACGTCGATCGCCTTGACGGTAAAACCGTTCGCACGCATGTGCACCACCCAGTTCTTGCAGCAGCCGCAGGTGGGGCTCTTGTAGACCGTGACTTCGGTCGCGCCGGCCGCCGACAACCCGGCCGTCAACAGCATGGAGACGAGAATCAGGATTATCGAATTCAGCTTGCGCATCGCATTGGCCTCCTGGTCTGCCGGCCGGCGGTAAATCCCCCTGGCCGGGAAGCAATTATTCTGAACCCGTTTTCCTCCCGTTGCACATTTTCCGGGCAATGCCGGTTTTTCCCGGGCATTTCCACATAGCGGACAGGTCGGGTAATGCCGGCGCGATACGGCGCCGGTACCGGCCCGAGCGGTGCGTGCGAGTGAAAACTTTTCCAAGCCACGCGATTCCATGAAGATAATGAGGGTTTTATGCGGCCGCAAATCCCTTGTTACCGGCATTCCGGGATATCGGGAACATTGTTGCACCTTCGACAAGACAGGGAGTCCCCTGGGGTGCGATCATACGCCGTCAGCCTGTCTGCGTGTCACGCGCGCGAGGAACCGCCGCAAGCCTGTCCATGAAATCCACGTCCCCGATCACCGCGACGCCCGCCGGGCGGCGCATCCGCGAGATTCCGTACAACTACACCTCGTTCTCCGACCGCGAGATCGTCATCCGCTTTCTCGGCGAGGAGACCTGGCAGGTGCTGGATATCCTGCGCGGCCAGCGCCGCACCGGCCGCTCGGCGCGCATGCTGTTCGAGGTCCTGGGCGACATGTGGGTCATCACGCGCAATCCGTTCATCCAGGACGATCTGATGGAAAACCCGAAGCGCTGGCGTTCGCTGACGCACGCGCTGCACCACCGGCTCGACCAGATCCTGGCGCGCGCCGCGGGCAACGAACTGGCGCTGAAGCTCGAAGCCGCGGCACGCTCCGCGGTGCGCAGGTTCGAGGCCTGGCTGCCGGCGCAAAAGGAACTGCGCCGCCGCGCGCTCAAGCGGCTGGGACGCGTCACGCGCCGCGACAACCTGTGCTTCGACGGCACGGCGCGCGTTTCGCACGTCACCGACGCGAGCGACTGGCGCGTGGAGCTGCCGTTCGTGGTCATCACGCCCGACACCGAGGACGAGGTCGCGCACCTCGTGCGCGCCTGCATCGACCTCGGGCTCACGATCATCCCGCGCGGCGGCGGCACCGGCTACACCGGCGGCGCCGTGCCGCTGCACGCCGACACCGCCGTGATCAACACCGAAAAACTCGAAGCACTGGGTCGGGTGGAGATGAAGCCCCTGCCCGGCGTGGCGCAGGAAGTGCCGACGGTGCGCTGCGGGGCCGGCGTGGTCACGCGGCGCGTGGCCGAGGTCGCGGAACAATCGGGTTACGTGTTCGCGGTCGATCCCACCTCGCAGGACGCCTCCACCATCGGCGGCAACGTGGCCATGAACGCCGGCGGCAAGAAGGCGGTGCTGTGGGGCACGACGCTCGACAACCTGGCCTCCTGGCGCATGGTCACGCCGGACGCGCAATGGCTGGAAGTGGAGCGGCTCGATCACAACCTCGGCAAGATACACGAGCAGGAGACGGTGGGCTTCCGCCTCACGCGATACGCCGCCGACGGCAAGACCCCCGTCGGCGAACCGACGGTCCTGCGCCTGCCGGGCCGCGAGCTGCGCAAGCCCGGCCTCGGCAAGGACGTCACCTCGAAGTTCCTCGGCGGGCTGCCGGGCGTGCAGAAGGAGGGTTGCGACGGGCTGATCACCTCGGCGGTGTTCGTCCTGCATCGCCTGCCGCGCTGCCTGCGCACGGTGTGCCTGGAATTCTTCGGCGCCGACATCACCCCGGCGGTGTCGACCATCGTCGAGGTGAAGCGCTATCTCGACGCCGAGCCGGGTGTGGTGCTCGCCGGCCTGGAACATCTCGACGAGCGCTACGTGAAGGCGGTGAACTACGGCACCAAGGCGCCGCGGCGCGAGCGGCCGAAGATGGTGCTGCTGGCCGATATCGCCGGCGACGCCGAAGAGGCGGTCGCGCGCGCCGCCTCGCAGGTGGTGCGCCTGTCCAACCTGTGCGACGGCGAAGGCTTCGTCGCCGTGAGCCCGGAGGCGCGGGCGCGCTTCTGGTCCGACCGCGCGCGCACCGCCGCGATCGCCGCGCACACCAACGCCTTCAAGATCAACGAGGACGTGGTCATTCCGCTCGAGCGGCTGGCCGACTACAACCGCGGCATCGAGCGCATCAACATCGAGCAGTCGACGCTGAACAAACTGCGCATGATCGACGCCGTGCGCGAATACCTGGACGGCGACATGCCGGAGTTGCGCGCCGTGCCCGACTACGAGCGCAGCCACGAGGGCGACGCGATCCTGGAATCCAAGAAACAGGACGCGCGCCGCCTCCTGACCGAGGTGCACACGCGCTGGCGCGCGATGCTCGAGAACCTGGACGCCGACGCGGGACGCAGCGCCGAAGTGCTGGACGAGGCCGAACGCACGAAGATCCGCCCGGGCGACAGCTTTTTCGACCTGCTGCAGCGGCGCGACCTGCGCATCTCCTACCGGCGCGAGGTCGAGCGGCCGTTGAAGAGCATCTTCCTCGGCGGCGAGCTCGGGGGCGTGCGCCGGCGGCTCGACGAAATCCACGGTGGCCTGCGCCAGGGCCGGCTGTTCGTCGCCACGCACATGCACGCCGGCGACGGCAACGTGCACACCAATATCCCGGTGTTCTCCAACGATTACGCGATGCTGCAGGAGGCGCACCGCCTCGTCGACCGCGTCATGCGCCTGGCGGTCTCGCTCGGCGGCGTGATTTCCGGCGAACACGGCATCGGCATCACCAAGCTGCACTACCTCGATCCGCGGGAGATCACGGCGTTCGCGCGCTACAAGCAGGAGGTCGACGGCGAGGGACGATTCAACCGCGGCAAGCTGCTGCCGGGCGCGACCCTCGACGGCGCGTACACGCCGTCGCTGCGCCTGGTGGAGCAGGAGGCGCTGATCCTCGAGGCCAGCGAGCTCGGCGCGCTCAACGACGAAATCAAGGATTGCCTGCGCTGCGGCAAATGCAAGCCGGTGTGCACCACGCACGTGCCGCGCGCCAACCTGCTGTACTCACCGCGCAACAAGATCCTGGCCACCGGCCTGATCATCGAGGCGTTCCTGTACGAGGAGCAGACACGCCGCGGCCTCTCGATCCGCCATTTCGACGAAATGAACGACGTCGCCGACCATTGCACCGTGTGCCACCGCTGTCTCAATCCCTGCCCGGTCGACATCGATTTCGGCGACGTGACGATCCACATGCGCAACCTGCTGCGCGCCCGCGGGAAAAAGCGCCTGAGCCTCGGCACCCGGCTGTCGCTCGCCTTCCTCAACGCCACCGACCCGTCCATGATCAAGTTCATGCAGCGCGTCATGATCGGCTGGGGCTACCGCGCCCAGCGTCTCGCCCATGCCCTGCTCGCGAAGCCGTTCGCCTGGCGCGAGTCGCCGCCGGCGGCCACCACCGGCAGGACGCCGCTCGCCGCGCAGGTGGTGCATTTCATCAAGCGCCCCCTGCCCGCCGACGTGCCGTCGCGGACGTTGCGCGCGGCGCTCGGGATCGAGGACACCCGGCACGTCGCCATCGTGCGCGACCCGCGCCAGGCCAACGACGAATCCGACGCGGTGTTCTATTTTCCGGGCTGCGGTTCGGAACGGCTGTTCAGCCAGATCGGCCTGGCCACGCTCGCCATGCTCTACGAGACCGGCGCGCAGACGGTGCTGCCGCCGGGTTACCTGTGCTGCGGCTACCCGCAGACCGCGGGCGGCGACCAGCCAACCGGCAACCGCATCTCCACCGACAACCAGGTGCTGTTCCACCGCGTGGCCAACACGCTCAACTACCTCGACATCAAGACCGTGCTCGTATCCTGCGGCACCTGCATGGACCAGCTGCTCAAGTACCAGTTCGAGCGGATCTTTCCCGGCTGCCGCCTGCTCGACATCCACGAATACCTGATGGAAAAAGGCATGAAACTCGAAGGCGTGGCGGGCGTGAAATACCTGTACCACGATCCCTGCCACACGCCGATGAAGACCCACGCGCCGGTCAAGGTCGCTTCGACGCTGATGGGACAGGAAGTGCTGCTCTCCGACCGCTGCTGCGGCGAGGCCGGCACCTTCGCGGTGTCACGTCCGGACATCGCCACCCAGGTGCGCTTCCGCAAGGAGGAGGAATTACACCGCGGCATCGCGGCGCTGACGGGCGCGGACCGCGCGCGCGACGGCAACGTGAAAATGCTGACCTCGTGCCCCTCGTGCCAGCAGGGGCTGTTGCGCTACGCCGGCAGCACCGGCCTCGATACCGACTACATCGTGGTGGAGCTCGCGCGCCTGCGGCTGGGCGAATCCTGGGCGCGTGATTTCATCGACAGGGCGAAGGCCGGCGGTATCGAGCGCGTGCTGCTCTGACGGCGCCGCGGCAGTTTCAAAACCCGAACTGTTTCAAGAACGCCGGCGTGATGTCGGCGTTCTTGCGCCCGGCGATGGCGAAGTAGTACAGCGGCTTGCCTTCGATCGAGAGCCGGTGCCGGTAGCGCTCGAGGTGATACAGGTCGAGATACTCGGAGAAGATCAATTCGCGCATGAGCCGCGAGAAGCCGGACGTTTCGGTATGGTCCAGAAACGTCTCCTTGATATTGAAGGCCACCCAACCCTGGGGTTGAATGATGTTGAAGGCCTCGATGAACGCCTTGGGCGGGATGTCGCCGAAACCGAGCGCGGCCACGGTGGTGAGACAATCCAGTGACCAGGAAGCGATGCGTTCGCGCGCTTCCCCGCTCAGGTTGCAGAAATCCTCCACGTAATAGGCGTCATAGACGCCCGGCCGGTCCCGTTCCGTCGCGGCGCCGGCCTCGGGGATGATATCGACGCCCACCAGCCGGGCCAGGCCCTGTTTCTTCAGCTCATCGCCCATCATCCCGTTACCGGCGCCGAAATCCAGCACCCGCAGCTCGGTGAAATTCTCCTGCGACTGGGAAACCGACGAGCGCAGAATGGCGGCGACCTTGCTGGGCGACTGGCACTTGAGCCGGTCGTAGAACAGCTGCTCGTACAAGCCGGGCACCTTGTATATTTCATTGTAATCGTGGAACCGCATCTTGCGTTTTTTGTCGCCATCCACCAGGTAAAAATACACCTCGTCCTGGCCGAGGCTGCTTGCCTCCAATTCCGGAAACTGGATTCTGTGGCGTTTTTCCATTGTCTTCCCCCTCGAGTTTCGTACCGTCAGATGTAAATCGGGAATCCGGCGGCCGCGGCCTAGCCGATGATCGCTTTCCAGCCCTCGAGCCCGCGCATGATCATCTCGATGGCGAACGTACCGACGATCAGGGCCGTGATGCGGCCGGCGATCTCGATGTAGCGCTGCACGAGCAGCTCGTTTCTTTCCCGAACGTAGTCGTGCAGATATTTCAGAAGGATAATGGCCGCGACGCTGGCGGACACGGCGGCAACGACGGCAAGAACGGCATCGACCTGCGTGAGGCGCTTGCCGATCAGGATGCTCGCCCCGACGGTCCCCGGCCCGATCATGACCGGCATGGCGATGGCGCCGGCCACGTGCCGCGACTCACCGCGCAGGGCCGCGACCGACGAATTGCCCTCGAACAGGAAGCGCAAGCCGATCAGCAGGAACACGATCCCCCCGAACACCTGGAACGAGGCGAATTGCGCCTGCAGGATATCCTGGAACACCGCGTCGCCAACGAGCGCCGCCAGCGAGAATACGATGGAGCTGATGATGCCCGCGCGGAACACCACGCGCCGGAACGTCGGCGGCGGCAGTTTCTCGAAAACGTCGATCATGTACACGACCAGCAGGAACGGATTCAACAGAATGAAAAGCAGCATGGTCGCTTGAATAAAATCGGACATTACACCTCGTTTATTCCAGATTATTTTTCCACCATCCGGCGAGGCAGTCCCGGGCCTGGCACCGGGACGGACCACCGAACAAACTGTTAGGCCACGGCAAGGAAAGCCGAAGAAGCCTTTAACTCTTCCCGATCGCGTACAGCTTGGCGACGATCTTCAGATCAAAACCGGGGCTTCTGGCCGGACACCACTGAGCGCTTCTACTGACGGGCTGCCAACTACGTTGCTTCTAACCGCAGGAAACTGACGCACTGATAGACGTTCGGAACCGCCTTTCATGAACTCCGGGGGAAACGACCCGGGGGCACCCAGTGCCGAAAGGCGCCTAATTATAATGGCTGCGCCGCGGTCAATCAAAAAATCCCTCGATTTTCCTCATTTTTTCCATTCAATCAGGCGTAAAAGAGTCAAACACTTATGCGAATTCCTTCAATGCATGACCCCAGGCAGTGTCATCCATGCCCGCCAAAACCGTCATGCGGCCGTAACGGCACGGGTCTATATAACCCGGCGGCGGTTCATCACAGGAGACTGATCATGAAATTCTTCATCAAGAGATGGCCCGACGATACGGCGACGCTCATGACGGAATCGGGCCAGGTGATCCGGACTTTCGGCAGCATGCAGGAGGCCATCGAGGGATGCTCCGAATGGATCGGTGACAACGACCGGATACCGGCGTCCGCCCGGGCGTGTAGCGCGGTCAGCGTCGTGGCCGGATAAACGGCGCCATTCACGCCGCTCGCCTTTCCGGTTTTTCACGGGCATCCCGACAAGCGGCGCGATGGCGCCGTCCGGCGTAGCGCCATGCGTCGCGCCGATGGCGTTACGCGGCCTTCATGCGGCCACGGCGTGCTAGATTTAATTGGTACATCCGGAACGGCAGGAAGCCGCAGAGAGGACGGACATGCAGTGGACGGCAAAACATTGGCGAATCGGGCAACGCTGGATCGTGATCGGCTGGCAGCTGTTCGGACGCAATCCCTGGACGCTCGGCGGCATGGGATTCTCGACGGCGGTACTCATCGGCGCGATGACGCTGATCCCCCTGCTCGGCAACCTGTTCATCGCGTTGCTCGCGCCGATACTCCTGGCCAGCGCCTATCTCGCCATCGACGGCGTATACAAACAGAAAATGGCCTTGCCGGCTTCGCTGCGACTGCCCGCCCTGAAACAATCGCCGCGGCGTCTCGTAGAGGTGCTGCGCGATGAGGCCCGTATTTTTCCCACCGCCGCAGCCTGCGTTTACAGCACCGCGGGGGCCCTGCTGATCAACCTGCTGGTGCGGCTGCTGGCGGGCGATGCCTGGGTGGCGAAGTGGTCGAATCTGGAATGGCTGTCACTGCTCGTCGTGCTGGCGTCGGGGCTGCTCGCTTTCATGCTCTACGCCGTGCTGGCCGCCTCGCTGATCTACGCCCTGCCGCTCGCGTTTCTTCTGGACGAGCCGCTGGTCCCGTCGCTGCTGCGCAGCCTCAAGGCCAGCCGGCACTTCGCCTTCGCGCTCCTGGTGCTGATGGGCGTGCTGCTTGCGACCTTCCTCCTGTGCGTCGTTGCCTCCCACTTTTCCCTCTGGGCGGGTTACCTGATCTGGCTCATCGCCGGCACAGTCGTCCTGCCGGTGGTCGCTGCCGGCCTGTACGGCAGTTACCATGACATCTTCGCGAGCCAGGAGGCGCGGCGCAGAACCGAAGCGCGCGGCGCCGATGTGACCGACCGCAATCTCACCCTGACCGGCGCCGCCCGGCGCTGATCGAAATCCGCGCGCGGTCACGGGCATCAGGGTCGTGGCGCCGCCCTCCCGGCGGGAGCGATACGGTTAATCGGGATAAATCACCCGGATATTTTGATAGCGGTTCTTCGTTTCCGTCCTGGGCGCGGTCCGTGAAGCGGCGTCCCTGTACCAGGACTCGAACTCGGGTACCGGGACGGGTTTGCTGAAGTAATACCCCTGGGCAATGTCGCACGACAGCCCGGAAAGCATCTCGAGAATTTTCCTGCTTTCCACGCCCTCCGCCACCACGGTGTAATTCATGTTGTGGGCCAGGTCGACGATCGAGCGCACGATGACCGCGTCGTTCGCGTCCTTGAGCATGTTCATGACGAACGATTTGTCGATTTTCACTTCGTCCACCGGCAGCTTCTTGAGATAGGCCATCGAGGTGTAGCCGGTGCCGAAATCGTCGATCGACAGGCGGATACCCATGTCGCTCAGGGCCGTCAGCATTTCCATGGCGCGGGTGGGATCCTCCATGATCGCGGTTTCCGTGATCTCGAGTTCCAGTTGACTGGCAACGACGCCATGCCGTTTCAGGGCGGCGGCCACTTCCTTGACGAGGTTGTCGTCCTGGACCACCCGTGCCGACAGGTTTACCGAAATGGACAATGGCATGTTCGCGGCATTCCAGCGCGCGCACTGAGACAGGGCATTGTCCAGGACCCAGTAGGTCAGCGCCTTGATGCTGCCGGTCTGCTCCGCCAGCGGGATAAAGGTATCGGGCGGAATCAAGCCGCGTTCGGGGTGGTGCCAGCGCAACAGCGCCTCGGCGCCGGACACCTTGCCGGCAGGGATGTCGATCTTGGGTTGATAGTAAAGTGAAAGCTCGTCGCGACCGATGGCATGGCGCAACTCGCCCGTCAGCTTCAGGCGTTCGAGACTGTGCGGGTCCTTGGAGGGATCGTAGCGGGTAAAGGGCGTCCCGGTGTGTTTCGCCTGATACATGGCCACGTCGGCGTGGCTGATCAACTCAACGGCGTCCTTGCTGTCGTCGGGATAGACGGCGATGCCGAGGCTGGCATCGATTTCCAGCGTCACGCCATTGATCACGAAAGGCTCGGCCAGCATCGCCAGTACTTTATCCGTTACCCGGGTACTGTGGGTGGCATCGGCGACGGGCAGCAACAGTGCAAACTCGTCGCCGCCGAGGCGCGCCACCGTGTCCCGTCCCCACAGCGTTTTTTGCAAGCGCTGGCCGATCGCGCACAACAACGCGTCGCCAAATGTATGTCCTAGGGTATTGTTGATTTCCTTGAACCGGTTCAGGTCCATCATGATCAGCGTAACCGATTTGCCGGAGACCGCGGCCGTGCGCATGGCGGCAGCCAGATGTTGCTGAAGCAGCGTCCGGTTCGGGAGCCCGGTGAGACCGTCATGCGTGGACTGATGCCGCAGCGCATCGGTCTGCGCCATCAGGCGTCGCGACACCGCGGTGGATATGATGAGCGCCACCCAAATCGCGATCCACGCCAGGATCAATCCCGCCACGACCAGGCGCCCCGCCAGGCGGCCGAGCAGGCCCTGCGTATCGATACTGCTGCGTTCAATGTGAAACAGCGTATAGGGCGAACCCGGGACGGGGGCACTGGACCAGACATAGAGTCTGCCGTCGTAGGTAAAATATTTTTTAACGTCGTGTTGCAGAGCCTGCAGTGTCGGGAGCCCGCCGATCTCAAGGACCTTGTCTGTCAGCAAGGGCGTCGGAGCTAGCACGCTGCCATTCCTGTCCGCCAGATAAAGTATCTGCTTGTGCAATTCCTTGTGCGTGGTCAGATGTTCCTGCAGGCCGCGCAGTGAGGGCGTTCTCCGGTGCTGCGCCGCCAGCATCACCGCCTGTCCCCGTGTTTCCTGCTCGACCAGATTTTTCTCGTTATCCAGGGCGGCGTCCCTGGCGATCTGGTAGGCGTTGAAGCCGAATACCAGCGACACCATCAGGATGACGGCGACGAAACTGGCCAGCAATTTGTGCCTCAGATCCACGCCGGATCTACTGCGCGGCGTTGGATTTCTGTACCGCGGTGTTGAAGCCGACTACGGCATACAAAGGACAAAAAGCGGTGAGCACGACGATCAGGTGCAGGACGCCGACCACGCCCAGCGCCAGACGGGCGATTTCATCGGAAAACAGATAATGGCTGAAGAAACCATAATAGATCATCAGAAAACTGACCCCGGCGCGCAGCACACGGTCAAATTTTCCAAGATTGCGTTCATACGTGATCTTCACAAGGCAGCCCTCTCTGGATAAATAAATCGCCTGAATTCATGCATTTAGCATGCCGAACGCCTGATGAGACCCGGGGCATTTGTCACACTTTTTGTATTTTTTGATACTAAAACAGGTGGTTAACGCAACGAGACGCCCGGCAAGCCGGCGGCGGCGATGCGGCCCGAACGCTAGAACGGGAGGTTGACGTGCAGCAGCTCGGCGCTGCCACCGTTGTGGATCGCCGAGATGCCGGCAAGCACGTTGAACCAGTAGTGCAAGGCCGCGCCTTCGCCGGTCTGAAAACCGTTTTTCTGATGCAGCCAGCCGAAATAAAATCCCGCCGCCGTGGCCTGCAGGGCGTTGGCGGTCTGTCCCTGACCGGTATGGGCGAGGCCGAAGACCGCGGAGGACGCCACCACGCCCCAGCCGTTGCCGTACCGATCGCTGAACTCGTTGTTCAGGAAACCGCGGAAGAACGCCTCCTCGCCGACCGCGGTCATCTCGTTGGCGGTGAGATTGAAGACGTGGAGGTCGCGTTCGCTCACGTCGTTCGCGCGATAAATGCCGTAGGCGTCCTTGCTCCCGCTGTAGTGATAGAGCACCGCGGCCTCGATCGCGAGCGGGATGAAGGTCGTGGGGCGCGAGAGATAATTGAAGGAGAACGGCGCCTTGGCCAGATCGGTGAGCGTTTCGCCCGGCGGCGGCGTGCGGTAACCCGAATCGTCGCGTTGGCGCGCGTCGCGATAGGCGCCGTAGGAGGAATAGAGCGCGATGTCGGTCACGAGCCGCGCCGCGTAGTCGTACTTGAGCGTGGTGCGGTTGATGAACTCGCGATTGTTGTCCGCGTCGTAACGCTGGTCCGGATCGAGGTAGTCGCGCTGGTCGCGGTAATGCACGACGCCGTACGCGGAAACCGCGAACACGCCGAAGTGCACGGCCGCGACAGCGTACTCGCCGTTGGCGGCCTGGCCGGCGCCCGGTACGATGAGGCTGGCGATGCCGGCGAGCACCGGGTCGGCGGCGTTCGCCGGCGCGGCGACGGCGAACAGCAGCACGTTCACCAGCATCACCGCTATACGCTTCATGGGCGCGACCTCCACGAACCAACGTGACGGCCTAGTGTAATACATGCGCGCCGCCTGCACGTTGCCGCCGGGAAGCGGTAAATTCCGGCTCCAGCCGGCCTGGGTCGCTGCGCACCGCTGTCCGGAAGCGGCGGTCCGGGTGTTACAATCGAGCACCCCTGTCACCACGAGGAACCCCCATGCCGCTGCCCGCAGGTCTGTTGATTACCGCGTTCATCATGGGTCTGTCCGTCGCCAATCCGGCCGTCGCCGCCGAGGGCGTGCCACGCTATAACCAGATCCATTTCCAGGTCGAACGCAGCCAACCGGTCGACAACGACCTGATGCGGGCGACGCTCGGCGTGACCGCCGAGGACGACAACGCCGCGTCGCTCGCCGATCACATCAACCACACCATGGACTGGGCGCTCAAGACCGCGAAGGCGCACGCGAACATCGAAGTCCGTACCGGCGGCTATCGCACCTATCCGGTTTATAACAAGGAAAAGATACAGCGCTGGCGCGGAACGCAGGAACTGATACTGGAGGGCGCGGACTTCGCGGCGCTCGGCGCGCTGATCGGGCA